>Ga0209550_10000303_pt1 | contig 44388 bp, 45 predicted proteins | sample LauGreSuBDMM15SN_2_FD_187567 | JGI IMG/M metagenome (GOLD analysis project Ga0209550, IMG submission 187567) | Freshwater lake microbial communities from Lake Michigan, USA - Su13.BD.MM15.SN (SPAdes) (version 5) | ecosystem: Environmental > Aquatic > Freshwater > Lake | place: Lake Michigan...
ACCGCCGCCACCTCCCCGCTTCCATCGCCTTACAGCGTCGTCTGCGTTTCGGTGAGGCATCATTTAGGGAAACATCCAAATGCCCGCAAGTGAAAAAAAGAGCCTGTGTGACGATTTCTTGTCAAACCCTGTAAAACTTAGGTTTTTTACGCTGCGAGTCTCAGGTGTCACACCCCAGCTGACGCCGCCTCACCCTTTGGGATGCGACGGCGCGGGCTGTTTTGTGGATAACTTAAGCGAATCCATGGGCTTGATGGATGATTCTGCCCCCCACCACGGTCAAGGCGATTCCCCTCTGGCCGACTTGATCGGCAGGTGTCGCCTCTAGATCGCCGTCAATCAGCACCAGATCGGCAGCCATGCCTACGCGCAGTGTTCCCGTCAGCGTCTCCATATGGGCGGCAATGGCCCCTCCGGCGGTGTAGGCGTGCAGGGCTGCCATCAAATCCAGCCCCTGCGGCTTGCCCCCCACATAGGCCGGCCGCGTCAAGTTGGCCTGCAGCCCGCGCAGCACAGACACATCCGCCACCGGCCAGTCAGAGGCAAAGGCCACCCGCGCGCCCGCTTCAGCCAGATCGCGGCACAAATACGCATCTTTCCAACGGTCTGGGGCAAACACCGTCTCCATCGCTGCAATGGGGAAGTCCATGGCACCAGGCGGATGGGCCGGTTGCAGGCTGGCGGTGATGCCAAGAGCTGCAAGGCGGGGCACATCGGCGCGGTCGATCAGTTCGATATGCTCGATCCTGTGGCGCATATCGTGCAAGCCATTCGCCTTGGCCGCCGCCGCATAGCCATCAATCGTTTGGCGCACAGCCCCATCGCCAATGGCATGGACGGCAATTTGCAATCCGCGCCGGTCAATCTCGGTGCAGACCGCGTCGAAATAGGCTGGGTCGAACAGCGGCATACTGCGGTGCCCCGGCACCCCGGGATAGTCGTGCAGCATAAAGGCCGTGCGGCTATCGACCACACCGTCCATGAACATCTTCACAAAGCCAGAGCTGATCCAGTCGTCGTTGAATTCCTCTGACATCGCACTGGCGCGCTCTAGCTCCTGCAACGGGAATTCGGGCTTCATGTGGAACGGCACCTTGACGCGCTGGGTCAAGCGCCCCTCATCTTGCATCTCGCGCAGCAGGGCCAGCGTATAGCGGTTGCCATCCATGCTGACCAAAGTGGTGCAGCCTTGCCGCGCGCAATGGGCCAAGCCCCGCGCGATATGGTCCTTATCCACCGCCCGCTCTGCCTCTGACGGCCAAGGCGAAGGCTCCGCCCCTTTCGAGATCGCAACATACAGCCGCGACACCCCCGCCAGCGCCAGAATTGGATCAAAGGCCTCAAACTCGCGCAATTCGCCAGTGGCCAACCCATCCGCCCCCATGACAACCTCGTGCCCCATGGGCATCTCAGCGCCGTGCAGCAGACCGGTCAGCTCCAACGCCTTGGTATTAGCCCAAACCGTGTGGTGGTCCATGGCGCGAATGGCAATCGGACGGTCGGTAAAAATCGCATCCAGATCATGGCGCGTGATGCCACCCGGCAGCAGACTGTAATCTGCGCCCTCAGCCATCAGCATACCGTCACGTCCTTTGGCATAGGCCGTAAAGGCCGCGCGCAACGCATCCTGCCCATGCAGGCCCGTGAGTTGCAAATGTTGCAACTCCGCCCCGCCAAAGAGGTGCATATGGCTTTCGATAAAGCCTGGAAGCAACGTGCGCCCCGCCGCCTCGATCACCCGCGTGGCAGGCCCGCGTAGGGCCAAAACCTCGGCCACAGACCCCACCGCCACAATCTTGCCGCCCGCAAGCGCCACAGCCTCCGCCCTTGGCTGCGCCGCATCCATGGTCAAAACCTTGGCCCCGGTGACAATCATCTCTGCGAACATGGCAATTTTCCCTTTCATACGTGCTCAAATATCCCGGGGGGATCCAGGGGGGCAGCGCCCCCCGGCCTTCCGGCGGCCGCAGGCCCTAGCGCGCCATCCGTTCTGCCATCACACACAGCATTTCAAACATCAGGCTGATGCCCAACCAAGCCGTCCCGCCTGTCTGGTCAAACGGGGGCGAAACTTCGACCAAATCCGCCCCCACGATGTTCAGACCCCGCAAGGCGCGCGCGACCTGCAAGGCCTGCCACGAGTTTGGCCCCCCGACTTCCGGCGTGCCGGTTCCCGGCGCGAAGGTCGGATCCACAAAGTCGATGTCATAGGTCACATAGGTCTCGCCGTCGCCTACAATAGACCGCGCCTCAGTCATCACATCTTCCACGCCACGCCGGTGGAATTCGTCGATGCCGATGATGCGAATGCCATGGTCGGCGGCAAAATCCCAATCTTCGCGCCCATAGGCCGATCCGCGGATGCCAATCAGCACATAGCGCTTTGGGTCGATCAGCCCCTCTTCCATTGCACGGCGGAAGGGCGTGCCATGGGTGTATTTGCCCGTGCCAAAGTAGATGTCGTTCAGATCGGTGTGACTGTCGAATTGGATAAGCCCCAGCGGGCGATCTTTCGCCAAAGCGCGCAAGATGGGCAAGGTGCACAGATGGTCGCCGCCACCTGTTAGGGGCCGCACACCCGCCATCTTGAGCCGCGTGTAAAACGCCTCCATCCGCGCCAGCGAGTCCATCAGGTCTGCTGGGTTCGGGGCCACATCGCCCACATCGGCGCAGTTGACCAGCTCAAACGGCGCCACCCAAGTTGAGCCGTTCTTGGCGCGGATCATGGTGGACAGGTCGCGCAATTGGCGCGGCCCGTGGCGCGGGCCGGGGCGGTTGGTTGTGCCGCCGTCCCATGGTGCGCCGACCAGCGCTATTTGCACATCTGCAAAGCGCGGATGGTCAAAATCGACCAGTGGCAAACGCATAAAGGTGGGCACGCCAGCGAATCGCGGCAAGTCCATGCCAGACACAGGTTGAAAGAACGGATCACCAGCCATTTGTTCGCCTCCAAAGCGTCATTTGGCTGCAGTCAACCAGCCCCTTGCGCCAGTTGCAATCCATTGCGCGACACGATCTGGCAGGAAACGGCGCTGCCTTTCCACCGCCTCTTGACCGCAGGGCCCGCATCAGCCCTAATCTGACAAAGTTTTTTAGGACCTTTCCCATGTTCAGCAAGACAAGCGACCAATCTCTTCCCGCCAGCGCGCCACAAACGCCCAACGGCTTTGGCAAATCGGTGCTGGCATCCGATCTTGTGATCAAGGGAGAGATCGTCTCGACCAGCACAGTCGAGGTTTTGGGCCAAGTTGACGGCAAGATCAGTGCCAAAACCCTGATCGTCGGGGTTGAGGGGCAGGTCAAAGGCAGTATTTCCGCAGATACAATCGATCTGCGCGGCACGTTTGACGGTTCCATAGCCGCTCACAACCTGTCGCTGCGCGCCACGTCCGATGTGCGGGCAGAGGTGCATTATGCCACGCTGTCCATCGAAAGCGGCGCTGTCGTTGAGGGCAAATTTAAAGCGAACAAGGCATGAGCGCACCCTTGATCCTGCGGGCCGACGAGGGGGCTGTAGCTGTCGTGATCCTGAACGATCCGGCCAAGCTGAACGCTTTATCCACGCCCATGTTGAACGCCTTGGCGACCGAGTTTGAGGCCCTCGCCGCCGATCCCGCTGTGCGGGTCGTGGTGATCCGCGCCATGGGCAAAGCTTTTTGCGCGGGGCACGATTTGAAAGAAATCCAAGCCGCACGCCAAGCGCCCGATGGCGGAGCTGCGGCCTTTGGCGACCTCTTCTCGCTCTGCTCGCGCATTATGCAGCAAATCGCATCCCTGCCCAAACCCGTCATTGCCGAGGTGCAGGGCATCGCCACCGCCGCGGGCTGCCAATTGGCTGCAACCTGCGACATGGTTGTTGCCAGCGACCATGCGCGCTTTGGGGTGAACGGCGTGAACATCGGCCTGTTCTGTTCCACCCCCATCGTCGCCCTGTCGCGCAAAATCCCCCAAGGCACAGCCTTTGAGTTGGCCGCAACCGGAGAGTTCCTCTCCGCCACCCGCGCCCAAACGCTTGGCCTTGCCAACCGCGTCACGTCGGCTGAGGATTTGTCGGCGCAAACCATGACGCTTGCGCAAACCTTGGCGCAAAAACTGCCCGCAGCCCTGAGCATTGGCAAAGCAGCCTTTGCGGCCCAAACGGGCTTACCGTTGGATCAAGCCTATGCCGCCGCAGGCAGCGCCATGGTTGACAATTTGCTCAACAGCGACACCAGCGAAGGCATCACCGCCTTTTTGGAAAAGCGCCCGCCGAACTGGGCCTAACCAGCAAGCGCGGGCTTGCGCGTCAGCACCATCGCCAAGGCGAGCGACAGGGCAGAGAAGCCGATCAAGCCGGCATAAATCGCCCCTGCACCGAAGTGATCCAGCAAATAGGCCCCCAGCACAGGGGCCGCCGCTGTAGCCACAATGGGTGACACGGCCGAAGCCCCCGAAATAGCGCCAAACCCGCGCCGCCCCAGCACATCCAAAATCAGCATCGGGCGCATGATTGACATCAAGCCAACCCCCGCGCCCTGCACAATCACCACCACAAAGACCAAAATCGGTGCTGCCCCCGCAAACCACAGCAGGCACGACGCCAGCACAACCATCAGCAGCGACACCCGTGTCGCCATGCGGTTTTCCACCTTGGCCCCGCCAACAGCCAAAACCATCCGCCCCGCCAATTGCGCCGGCCCCAAACACGCCGCCGCAATCGCCGCCCATTCGCGCGACACGCCGCGCTCTTGAAACAGGGGCAGAATATACGTCAGCAGCATCCCATGGCTAAGCCAGATCAGCGCGAAGATGGCAGCGATCCCCCAAAAGGCCGGGCGCTGTAAAGCCGCCCGCAAAGCGCCGCGATGGTCTTCGGCGCTGCGTGCAACCTCTGGCCCACGCAGCAAAAGCACGGCCCAGATGTTCAGCGGCACAGTGCCCACAATGGCCAAGGCGGCAAACCCCAAATACGCCCCCAGCCCGCCATAGGCTTGGCCCAGCCAATGCCCCAAAGGAAAGGTCATTGTGCTGGACAGCCCCGCCACCAGCGTGATGCGCGTAATTGCGACACGGGCATGATCGCCCAACCGTCGCGTCAATAGGGCAAAGACGCTTTCATAAAGACAGCCCGATTGCGCCACCCCCAAAACCGCCCAAACCGCCCACCACTGCGCGCGCGTTTGCACGAAAGCGAGGGCCACAATCCCCAACGCCGCCAGAATCGGCATGACAATCACCAAGGCGCCGCCATGCCCGCGATCAATCACCCGCCCCGTCAGCGGCGTCAGCACTGCCATGACCAGATAAGACAGCGTCGGCCCAAGGGCCAAGTCAGCCTTGCTCCACCCCGTGTCGGCCAAAAGGTCGGGCAACAGGGCAGGAAAGGCATAGAAGACGCCCGCATAGATCAGGAAAAGGCCCAGCGCTAAAAGCCAAACCGCAAGGCTTTCCTTGGCACTCACAGCCCGTACAAGGCCCCGAATTTGGACTCAAGATAATCCAGCAGCGGCCCTTCGCTGGGTTCAAACCCGCAAGCCAGCGCAATTGTCTCGCGTGGAGAGTTCAGCCCCCCGTGCCGCTGCAAGTTTTCCCGCAGCCAATCGATTGCCGAACTCGTATCTCCGCGCGACAATTGCCCTTCAAGCCCCGGCACGGCGGCATTCATGGCCTGCCACAGACAGCCCGCATAGACATTGCCCAAAGTATAGGTCGGGAAATAGCCAAACAGCCCGACCGACCAGTGCACATCCTGCAAAACCCCGTGCGAAGGGCGATCAACTTTGACGCCAAAGTCTTTGAAGAACCGCTCGTTCCACGCGGCTTCCAGATCGACGACGGCCAGATCGCCCCGCACCAAAGCGCGTTCCAAATCAAAGCGCATCATAATGTGCAGGTTGTAATGCACCTCGTCCGCTTCGGTGCGGATGAAACCGGGTTGCACGCGGTTCACGGCGGCATAGAAGGCTTCCGGGCTTGCAAGGTCAAAGTCGAACCGGCTTTTCATGTCGCCGTACAGGAACTTGGTAAACCCGCGCCCGCGCCCGATCTGGTTTTCATAGATGCGGCTTTGGCTTTCATGCACCCCCATCGACACCCCGCGCCCAAGGGGGGTCAGCTTGTAATCGGGGTCGATGTTCAGCTCATAGCTGGAATGCCCGACCTCGTGGATGGTCGAATAGATGCAGTTAAACGGATCGCTTTCCACCACCCGCGTGGTGATGCGGCTGTCAGATGCCGACCCGCTAGAGAATGGATGTACCGCCAGATCAATCCGCCCGCGGCTAAAGTCATAGCCAAAGGCCAAGGCCAGATCGCGCGACAGGCGCAGTTGCGCGGCCTCGCCAAAGTGGCCCACCAAGGCAGCGGGGGGCGTTTTGGCCAAGACAGCCTCGCGCAGCGCCACCAGTCTGGGCCGCATCCGACCAAACATCGCCCCGATGCTTTCCGCTGTGGCGCCGGGTTCGTAATCGTCCAAGAGGGCGTCATACAAATCACCCCCCTGCGCCAGACAGGACGCTTCTTCACGGCGCAGCGCTATAACCTCAGACAAGGTCGGCAGAAAATCTGCCACGCTGTCGTTCGCGCGCGCCTGCGCCCAAACCCCCTGCGCCACCGAAGTCACCTGCGCCAACTTCTGCGCCAGATCGCTGGGCACCTTTGTGGTGCGCTGATAACTGCGTGTGATCAGGCGCAGTTGGGCGCGCCCCGCAGGGTCTTGCGGGTCACTCGCCTCGATCCAGTCCAAAATGCGCGGATCGGTGCGGCGGGCGTGCAATATCCCCTCCATCGCGGCCATCTCCTCGCCGCGCTGATCGGCAGAGCCACTGGGCATCATGGTTTCCTGATCCCAGCCCAAGCGTTCCGCCACCAAAGACAAAGCCTCGGTCTGGCGCTGAAAGGCCATCAATTGGTCGTAAGCGTGGTTGTTTGTCATGCCGTTCCCTTTCGGATCGACCCTTGCAGGGGATGCGCCGACAGGTGCCGCGCCCGAATAACCAAAACCCACAAAAGCACAGCCCCGATCTGGTGGGTAATAGCCATGTGCAACTGCGCCGCAGATAGCGCCGTAAAGATGCCCAAAACAACCTGTGCCGCCATCATCGCCATCATCAGATGAAAGGCTTGGCGGGTCGTTTGATAGGCCGATTTGCGGCCCCGGTTCCACGCCACGACGGCAAAGGCAAACAAAAGATAGCCCACGATGCGGTGGACAAACTGCACCACCCCCGCATTCGCCCACAAGGCCACGCTCGGCCCGTCAAACGCATCGGCGGGAAAGAAAGCCCCGTTCATATCCGGCCAAGTCGGATAATTCCGCCCCGCGTCAATCCCTGCCACCAAAGCGCCCAAGACGATCTGCACGAACAGCAGATGCATTACCCCCGTCGACAGGCCGTATAGCTTGCGCTCGCCACTGCGCCGCGCCGTCAATAGATCAGTCTCAGACCGCCCAAGCAGCAAGACCCAAGCGGCGATGAAGCCAAAGATGATAAACGCCCCGCCCAAATGCACCGCCAAACGGTACGACGCGACTGAAGTCATCTGCCCCGTCAACCCCGAGGCGACCATCCACCAGCCAATCGCGCCCTGCAGGCCAATCAGCAGGCCCAAGCCCCAAAGCCGTGGCGCCCATCCCGCAGGCACCCGCCGCGTCAGAGTTAGAAAGCCAAAACCTACAGCCCAAACCAGCCCAATGATCCGCCCCAGATTGCGATGACCCCATTCCCACCAGAAAATCTGCTTGAAATCCTCAAGGCTCATCTGCGCATTCATGATTTGCCCTTGGGGAGAAGCTTGGTATTTCCCAAACTCCACCGCCCAGTCAGCTTCCGACAGCGGCGGCAAAGCCCCCATCACAGGGTTCCATTCGGTGATAGAAAGGCCGCTGTCGGTCAACCGCGTCAACCCTCCGATGGCGATCATCACCGCCACCAGCGCAAAGATCACCATCAGCCAAACCCGCACCGCCCCCCGCGCCCCCTTGGGCGCCGACGCGATCATCCCACCAGTTGCGGCTTGCACAGGACCTGCCGAGCCAACCTCTTCAAAAATCTTGCGCTTATCCGCCATGAGACGCCCCTTGAACTGTTGCCCAGACCCTAGTGCGCGCCACGCTGGCCTTCAAGGGTAAGGCGGTTGAAGATCACAGGGATTAACATCGCAATTTCCCCTTCATCTTGGCAAAAATACTCTGGGAGATACGGGGGGCAGGCCCCCCTCTTGAGCCAGCGCGCCTCACTCGCCTTGCGTTTTCAGCTTATAGGCAATCTGGCGCAGCATCCCGTGAAAGGTTTGCACCTCGGCACGGGTCAGCCCCAATCGCGACCACATATTGCGTAGGCTTTGCTTCATCTTGGGGGCTTTCAGGTCGGGAAAAAAGAAGCCCGCCTGATCCAGCTTTTCCTCATAATGCGCGGCCAAGGCTTGGATCTCACTGGCATTGGCATAATCCGCCCCCGCCATTTCCATCACAACAGGCGGCACATCAACCGTTTGCCTGCGCCATTCATAGGCCAAAAGCAGCACGCATTGGGCTAGGTTCAGGCTGAAGAAGTCAGGGTTGACGGGCACGGTGATGATCGCGTTGGCGCGGATGATGTCGTCGTTCTCTAACCCAGCGCGTTCTGGCCCAAAGAGGATGGCCACCTTTTTGCCCTCGCCCGTCATAGCGCGCACCAGCGCCATCGCGGCTTCGGGTGTGTAGATGGGCTTGGTCAGCTCGCGCCCGCGCGCGGTGGTGGCCAGCACAAAATCGCAATCCGCCAAAGCGCTGTCTAGATCGCCAAACAGACCCGCATGGTCCAACACCCGCCCTGCCCCTGATGCCATGGCCACCGCCTTGGGGTTAGGCCAGCCATCGCGTGGGTCGACCACGCGCATCCGCTCAAGGCCAAAGTTCAGCATGGCCCGCGCCGAGCCGCCGATATTCTCGCCCATCTGCGGGCGGACCAGAACGAAAACAGGGGGGATCATCGCGGCACCTCACCTTGTGACCTGCGGCTGATACGCCAGCCACACCCCCCTGACAAGCGCCGAGCTTTAGGCTAAAGCGGCAGGGAAACGTGAAGGAACCCCGCCCATGGCCATGCAGGACCGCCCGCAAATCACCCTCATCACCCCGCCGGTGCTGGATTTGGACATTTTCCCCTCGGTGCTGGCCCGCGTGATGGATGGGGTGGAAATCGCCTGCTTGCGCCTGTCTTTGGCCAGCAAAGACCCCGACGATATTGGCCGCGCTGCCGATGCCGCCCGTGTCGTGGCCCATGCCCGCGATGTGGCAATTGTGATCGAGAACCACGCGCTGTTTGTCGAACGCCACGGGCTCGACGGCATCCATTTAACCGACGGCTCCCGCGCCATCCGCGCCTTGCGCAAGGACCTGGGGGCGGATGCCATCGTGGGCAGCTTCTGCGGCATTTCTCGGCATGAGGGGATGTCTGCCGGCGAAGCCGGTGCCGATTACGTGGCTTTTGGCCCGATTGGTGAGGCGGGCCTTGGCCTTGGCACCCAAGCCCCACGCGATTTGTTCGAATGGTGGTCCGAGATGATCGAGGTTCCGGTGATCGCCGAAGGGGCCCTGACCCGCAGCTTGGTCGAAAGCTTTGCCCCCGTCACAGATTTCTTTGCCCTAGGCCCCGAGATTTGGGGGGCCGAAGACCCGCTCGCCGCCTTACAGGCGATCTTGTCACCGATCCTGTGACGCTTCCGCCAGCGGGTGGCTGGTGCGGATGATCCGCTCGCAATAGGCCGACAAGTCCTTGCGGTTTTCAAAGGCGTGCACTGGCACGGGTGGGTGATAGATCACCTCCACCCGACCCGGGCGCGCATCGGCGAGCACCGTGATCAGGTGAGAGGCAAAGGTCATATCACCCCACCACCCGTAATGGCGCGGATCACCCCCCTTTGGGGCGTGGTAAATCACCGTCACGGGTTGAATCTGCAAAGGCACGGGCACTTGTGCGGTGAAGAACGCCGCAAAAAGGGTGGATTTGAACGGCAAAACCCGCAGCGCATCGGTGCTGGTGCCTTCGGGGAAAAACAGCAAAGGATGCCCCGCCATAAGCCGCGCTTCAAAAAGGGCTTGTTGACGCTTGGCCTCGGCCCCTTTGCGGGCGATGAATATCGTGCCTGTGGCTTTGGCCAGCCAACCTATGCCAGCCCAGCCCGACACCTCGGCCTTGGCTACGAAATACACCCGCGCACCAGCGTTTAAGGTGAAGATATCCAGCCAAGAGGTGTGGTTCGCCACATAGGCCCCTGCTGCCGACATGGGCCTGCCCTGCACCTTATAACCCAGCCCCAGAATGGCGATTGCGGCGCGGCAAACTCCTTGGGTGATATAGGGCGTCCAAGGCCGTCGCAGCCCGAACACAGGCCGCTCAATCAAGCGCAGCGCCAGCATCAGCGCCAGCCCGCCATAGGCAACAGCCCCCAAAAGAAGCCCACGCCCCAGCACCCGCAGCCATCCGGCGGCAGAGATGCGGGGCGGGTCATAGCGCTGATGCATCCAATCACTCATCCCTCACGCCCCTGTTTGCGGGTGTAAAAATCGCGGTGCTTGCCGCTCATCTGGGCGGTGTCCATCACCAAACAGACATCTACCGTGTTGAAGGCATGATCCACCCAAGCCCCATCCGACACAAAGCCGCCCAAGCGCAGATAGGCTTTGATCAGCGCGGGTATCCCCGCCATGGCCTTGGCGCGGATCACTTGATCTTCGCGCAACAAGCCCATCGCTTGGGCATGCGCGGGCTTGGGGGCCACGCGCAAAGCCTGCGGCGCGCGGTGGTGGTGGTGCAAAAAGGCCAAGGGCTGCGCCAAAGCCGCCACATCCGTTCCGTGGAATGACGCAGCACCAAACAGCACTTCAATCTCGCGTTCCAGCACATATTCGGCCAAACCATTCCAAAGAAGGAACATCGCCGACCCGCCCCGCATATCGCGGTGCACACAAGACCGCCCCAGTTCCAACAACCGCCGCCCACTGGATTTCAGCGTGGTCAGATCAAACTCTGTCTCAGAATAATACCGCCCTGCCGCCGCAAAGCGTTCCGGCGGCAGCAGGCGATACACCCCCACCACATCCGACAGCGTATCGGGGTCGCGCTTGGGGTCAATGAGCAGCAGATGGTCAAAGAACGGGTCAAAGGCGTCAATCTCTAGGCGCTGATCATGGTCGACCAAAGGGCCATCCGCCCCCAGTTCTTCGATAAACACCTCATAGCGCAGCCTTTGCGCCGCGCGCAGATCGCGGGCGTCACGGGCCAACCGCAAGATCAGGGCATCAGGGGTCATGGCGGGGGCACTTTGTTCCAAAGACAGCTTTCCTATAGGGCCATGCGGCCAAAAGGTGAAGGTTTTGTGGCGGCCAAGATTACGGAGAAGGCCCTGTTGAAAAATCTAAAATCAGGTCAATCTGGTGCGTATCAATAACCACCTTGCCTTTGTGTTCAAAATTAACCGTGCATTTACCATTGATGAGCGATTGTACCTGACCCAAGCCCCACTCGCCTTGCGTGGGATGGCGCACCAACATTCCAGGTTCCAAGAACGACCGCATGAAAGACCCCGCGAAAGGATGGCCATGTCCGGAATAACCGACACCAACCAACTGGATTTGGCGTCCCTGCTTGGGTCGCGCATTTGCCATGATCTTATCAGCCCGATTGGCGCGATCGGCAATGGGCTAGAGCTTTTGATGATCGAATCCGCCGCCCAAGTCCCCGAAATGGCGCTGATCGGCGAAAGCGTGGGCCATGCCAACGCGCGCATACGTTTCTTTCGCGTGGCCTTTGGTGTGGCCTCACCCGAACAGCGGATGGGAGCTGCCGAAGTGCGCGGCATTTTGTCAGATATGACCAGCGGCGGGCGGCTGTCGATTGCGTGGTACTCTGCGGCAGACCTGTCGCGGGTTCAGGTAAAGGTGGCGTTCCTGGTGCTGATGTGTGTCGAAAGCGCCTTGGCTTACGGCGGCAAGATCACGGTGCAGGTGGACAAGGGGGTCTGGCAGTTAGAGGCCGAGGCCGCAAAGATGCGCCTTGATGCCCCGCTGTGGGATTTGTTGACCAACCCTGCCGCAGCCGCCGATATCACCCCCGCCACCGTGCATTTCCCTTTGGCGGCGCTCGAAATCGCCCGCCACCAAATGGCCCTCACAGCAGAGTTCGGGGCAGAATGGATCAAGCTTAGCTTCTGATCGTCCCATCGCCCGTGACCAGATACTTAAAGCTGCACAATTGCTCGGCCCCCACGGGCCCGCGCGCGTGAAGCTTGCCTGTGGCAATGCCAATCTCACCGCCCATGCCAAACTCGCCCCCATCGGCAAACTGGGTCGAGGCGTTGCGCATCAAAATCGCACTGTCTAATCGCTGAAAGAACAGGGCCGCAGTGGCGTCATTCTCGGTCAGGATGGCTTCGGTGTGGTTTGACCCATAGGTGCGAATATGCGCCATGGCCCCTTCGACCCCGTCGACCAACTTGGCCGCGATGATCATATCCAAAAACTCGCGCCCAAAGTCGTCTGGGGCGGCTTTTACCGTGCCTTGCACCTTCAACAACTCGCCCTCGGTGCGCACTTCGACACCGGCTTTGATCAAGTCTTCGATCAGCACCGCGCCGTGGCGGGTATAGAACTGCCAATCAATCAGCAAACATTCCGCCGCCCCGCACACCCCTGGGCGCCGTGTTTTGGCGTTCAGCACCACGCGGCGCGCCTTTTCCACATCGGCGTCGCGGTCGGCGTAGACGTGGCAGATGCCTTCCAGATGCGCAAAGACCGGCACCCGCGCCTCGCGCTGCACCAGTCCCACAAGGCCCTTGCCACCGCGCGGAACGATGACGTCGATATAATCGACGGCGGACAGCATGGCCGACACCATCTCGCGGTCGCGCGTGGGGATCAGTTGAATGGCGGCTTGCGGCAACCTCGCCTCACGCAACCCGCGCACCATGCAGTCATGAAGGGCAGTGGACGAATGAAAGCTTTCCGACCCACCGCGCAGGATCACGGCATTGCCTGCCTTAAGGCACAAGGCCCCCGCATCCGCCGTGACATTGGGCCTGCTTTCATAAATCACGCCAACCACACCCAGTGGCGTCGCCACGCGCTGAATGTGCAGCCCATTCGGCCTGTCCCATTCGGCCAAAACCCGTCCCACAGGATCGCGCTGTTCGGCCACCGCGCGCAAGGCATCGACAATGCCGCGCAAGCGGTGATCGTCCAGCCGCAACCGGTCCAGCATCGCGGGGCTTAGCCCCTTGGCCTCGCCGTAAGCCATGTCTTCGCTGTTGGCATCCAAAATGGCGTTGCGCTCTTCCCAAACAAAGTGGGCTGCACTGACAAGGGCCGCATATTTGCGCTCTGAACTGGCATAGGCCAATTCCGCCGCCGCCGCCCGCGCCGCAGATCCAATCTCGGCCATCAAATCGGCATATTGCGCGTCCATCCCCTGCCCTTTCATATGTGCCAAAATATCCCAGGGTGCGGGGCAGCGCCCCGCGGCCAAGGGTCAAATCACCAAATCATCGCGGTGCACCAGTGCGGCGCGGCCCTGATAGCCCAAAATCGCCTCGATCTCGCCCGACCTGTGCCCAGCAATCGCCTTGGCCTCAACGGCCGTATAGCGCACCAAGCCCTTGCCCAGAATATCCCCTTCGGGAGAGACGAGGGCCACGGGATCACCGCGCCCAAATGAGCCCGTTACCGAAGTCACCCCCGCAGGCAACAGGCTTTTGCCCTGCGCCATAGCCGCCACTGCCCCCGCATCCAAGCGCAACTCGCCCTTCGGCTTCATCGCATTGATCCACCGCTTGCGCGCCGCTTGGGGGTCGCCTTGGGCGATAAACCATGTGCGATTTGCCCCCTGCGCCAAGGCTTGAAGCGGGCGCAAGACAGATCCTTCCATGATCGCCATCGCACAGCCGCCGGCGACAGCGGTCTTGGCGGCAAGCAATTTCGTTTTCATCCCGCCCTTCGACATGCCCGAAACAGGGTCGCCCGCCATCGCTTCAATCGCGGGGGTGATCTTTTCGACCAGATCAAAGCGGGTGGCTGTGGGGTCTTCCTTGGGATTGGCGGAATAAAACCCATCCACATCCGACAGCAGCACCAACTGATCTGCCCCCACCGTCACCGCAATTTGCGCGGCCAGTCGGTCATTGTCGCCAAAGCGGATCTCATCCGTCGCCACCGTGTCGTTTTCGTTGACAATCGGCACCACGCCCAAACCCAACAACGTCTCCATCGTGGCGCGCGAATTCAGGTAGCGCCGCCGATCCTCGGTATCTTCCAGCGTGACCAGAACTTGTCCCGTGATGATGCCATGCGGGGCGAGAACCTCTTCATAAGTGCGCGCAAGCCGTATCTGGCCCACAGCAGCGGCCGCTTGGCTTTGTTCCAGAGTCAGCGCGCCATCGGGCAGGCCCAGCACCTTGCGCCCCAAAGCGATAGACCCTGATGATACCAACACCACATCGGCCCCGCGCGCCTTAGCTTCGGCCACGTCCAGCGCAAGCGCGGTGAGCCACGCCGTCTTTAGCCCCGTTACGCGGTCCACCAACAAGGCCGAACCGATCTTGACCACCAGCCGGCGCGCTTTTCGAATATCGGGTGCTGTCTGAAGGCCTAGGGCCGCCACGGCGTCACCTCTTCGGGCTTGGCATTGCCCGCTTTGATACGGGCATAAATCTCGCGCAGAACATCTTGCAACCCGCGCCCTGCCACGCCCGAGATCACAAACACCTCGCCTCCGCTGGCCTTTTCCAAGGCACGGCGGCGGTCGCTGATTTGTTTGGGATCCATCGCATCGACTTTGTTCAGCGCCAGAATGCGGGGCTTGTCGCCCAACACTTCAGAATAGGCCTCAAGCTCGTGCACGATGGTGCGGTAGTCTTTTGTGACGGTGGAAGATGTGCCATCGACCAAATGGAGCAATACCTTGCAGCGTTCAACATGGGCCAGAAACTGCATCCCTAAGCCACGGCCTTCGCTGGCGCCTTCGATCAGGCCCGGAATGTCGGCCATCACAAATTCTGCACCGTCAACGCCCACCACACCAAGGTTGGGCACCAAGGTGGTGAAGGGATAATCCGCAATCTTGGGCCGCGCATTCGACACTGCCGCCAAAAAGGTTGACTTGCCCGCATTGGGCAGGCCCAACAGGCCCGCATCGGCAATCAGCTTCAAGCGCAGCCAGATCGTGCGCTCCACCCCCTCTTGCCCGGGATTGGCCCGTGCTGGCGCACGGTTGGTGGCCGATTTAAAGCGCAAATTGCCCCACCCACCATTGCCGCCCTCGGCCAAGCAGACGCGCTGGCCCGGAACAGTCAGGTCGGCCAGAACGGTTTCTTCGTCTTCGTCCAGAATCTCGGTGCCCAAAGGCAGCTTCATCACCACGTCTTCACCGGTCTTGCCGGTTTTCTGGCTGCCCATGCCAGGTTGGCCCGACTTGGCAAAGAAGTGCTGCTGATAGCGGTAGTCGATCAAGGTGTTTAACCCCTCCACCGCCTCAACCCAGACAGACCCGCCATGACCGCCATCGCCGCCATCGGGCCCGCCATATTCCACATATTTGTCGCGCCGGAACGACACGCAACCGCCCCCACCGCCACCCGAGCGGATATAGACTTTGGTGAGGTCGAGAAATTTCATAACGTAAACCATGATAGGGGACGCATCAGCCGATAGCCGCAAGACACCAAAGGTGCAAGCCTTCTGCTGCACCGCAGGGGCCTAGGCGGCAGGTGCGGGCCTGCGCCGCGCCGCCATCATCGTGCGGCCACGCACAGATCAGGCGCGGTTCGGGCGGTTGTCGTGCCACCGGCTTTGCGCGACTCTCGGCCATCACTTCCCGCGAAAGGACAATCCATGCCCGCCATTTCCCTTTTTGAACCCTACGCCATGGGCCCGCACAAGCTGGCCAATCGGATCGTTATGAACCCGATGACCCGTTGCCGTGCCGATGCCGACGGCGTGCCAACGCCGATCATGGCGACTTATTACGCCCAGCGCGCCACGGCGGGCCTGATCGTGACCGAAGGCGTTGCCCCTTCGGCCAACGGTCGCGGCTATGCCCGCCAACCGGGCTTGTGGAGCCCCGCGCAAATCGCCGCTTGGAAGCCTGTCACCAACGCTGTCAAAGCCGCAGGTGGGGTGATCTTTGCCCAAGTCATGCACACCGGCCGTGTCAGCCACCCCGCCAATATGCCCGCCGGTGGCCGCATTATTGCCCCCAGCGCCTTGGCACTGGCTGGCCAGATGTATTCTGACGCTGAAGGCATGCAAGACCATCCCGTGCCGCAGGAAATGACGCTTGCCGATATCGCCTCGACCCAAGCCGAGTTTGTTACCGCCGCAAAAGACGCCATCGCTGCAGGCTTTGACGGGATCGAGCTGCACGGGGCCAACGGCTATCTGCTGGAACAGTTCCTGAGCCCCCACACCAACCAGCGCCACGATGCTTACGGTGGGTCTGTCACCAATCGCATCCGCTTTGTGGTCGAAGTCGCCAAAGCTGTGGCCGCAGCCATCGGCGGCGACAAGGTGGGCATCCGCCTGTCACCTTATGGGATGGCATCTGGCATGACGCCTTATCCCGAAGTGGATGAAACCTATCTGGGCCTGACCAAGGCCTTGGCCGAAGCGGGGCTGATCTATCTGCACATCGCCAACCACGCCGCGATGGGCAACCCGCCGATCCCCGCCGCTTTGCTGGCCTCGCTGCGTGCCGCATGGCCGCACACCTTCTTCTTGGGCGGCAGTTTCGATCTGGCTTCTGGCCAAGCTGCGGTGGATGCGGGCGAAAGCGATCTGGTAGGCATCGGCCGCGCTTTCATCGCCAACCCCGATCTGGTCACGCGGTTGAAGAACGGCACTCCCTTGGCTGCGATGAACGGCGATGCGCTTTATACCCCGGGTGCTGCCGGTTACACCGACTATCCCAACGCCTAAACAAAGTGGCGCGCCCTATGTGCTGAACCTTAGGGCGCGCCTTTTCTTGTCACGAACAAATCGCAAATCCTGCCTTATGGCTGGGATCAAACTGCGATAAGCAGCGCCCGATACAGGAGCGCCCTAGATGCCAACACATAAGCCCAACCCAACCAAAGGTGTTTTGCTGGTGATGGGGGCGGTGTTCATCTTTGCCCTTTCGGACACGGTCACCAAGCATTTGGCCACGATCTACCCCGTGTCGATTGTCTTGCTGATGCGTTATTTGGTGAACGTGGTGTTGTTGCTGGCAATCTTGTTCCCCTCGCAAGGCGCGGCCTTTTGGCGCACCAAGCGCACGGCTTTGGTGACTGTGCGCGCACTTACCCTTTGCGTGGCGTCGATGACCATGGCCATGGCGCTGCGCGTGATGCCTGTGGCCGAGGCGGTGTCGATTGTCTACCTTGCGCCCTTTGCTGTGATGTTGCTGGCCATGCCCTTGCTGGGCGAGCGGGTCAATTGGGTCGGTTGGCTTGGGGCGGCATTGGGCTTTACCGGCGTTTTCCTGATCGCGCGGCCCGGTGGCAATCTGGCCCCTTTGGGCGTTGCCCTGTGCCTGATCAACGCAGTCTGCGGCACGGCCTATAATCTGTTGACAAAGGTCTTATCGCGCAGCGAAACCACCAACGCGCTGCTCTTCAACACAGCCTTTGTCGGCGCGGTGGTTTTCGCGCTTTTGTCCATCGGCCAATGGCACGGGCCGATGCCGGGGTTGATAGATTTTGGCCTGATGCTGCTGTTGGGCCTGTTGATGACCAGCGGCCATTTTCTGTTCACCGCAGCCTACCGCGAGGCCCCCGCATCGACTGTGGCCCCCATCGGTTACATGCAGCTTTTCTGGTCAGGCGGGCTTGGCTGGTTGGTCTTTGGCCATGTGCCCGATGCGATCAGCCTGATCGGCATGGGTTTGGTGGTGGTGGCGGGCGTGTCCATCGCGCTGCGATCACATTTTGACGGGCGCAAGGCGCAGGCTTTGGCGGCGCGGTAAGCGCCCACGGGCATTGGCCCTTACCGCCGCCCCGTGGCTCTGCGCCCCAAGGCGCTGATCGACACGGCCAGTAGAATGATCAGGCCCACCAGCACCTCGCGCACATAGCTGTCGACCTGCAATTGGGTCAGGCCATTGTCCATGATGCCCAAAACCAACACCCCCAGAACCGAGGCTACCACACGCGGTTGGCCGTGGCGTGTCACCGTCATACCCAAGAACACCGCAGCGATAGCGTTCAGCATCAACCCCTCGCCCTGCGTCGGGTTGGCCGAGGCCACTCGGGACGCGTACATCAACCCCGCCACCGCCGCCCCCACGCCCGTGAAGCCATAAGCCGTCAATCGCAACCATGTCACCCGCACACCCGCCAGCCGCGCGGCCTCGGGATTGCCACCGATGGCGTAAAGGCGGCGTCCATAGGTTGACAGTTCCAGCACAACAAAAACCACACCCGTAATCGCCAAAGCCAGCACTGTCAGCCACGGCAAAATTACAGGCTTGTCGCCCAAGCTGCCCAAGGGAAGGCCCGATTTGGCGAAATCAGCGAAGGATTGGGGAATATCGCGGCCAAAGATCGTCTTGCCACCCGATAGGATAAAGGCAGCCCCCGAATACATCGTCAGCGTGGCCAAAGTGGCAACAAAGGGCAAAATCCCAATCACGCTGACCAACACCCCGTTGATCAGCCCCCCCGCCAGCCCCACCGCCAAGGCAGCCCCCACCGCCACAGGCACGGGCCAGCCCAAAGTGAACAACACTGCCGCGACGATGCCGGAAAGCGAGGCCATCGACCCAACCGACAGATCAAAATCCCCCACCACCATCACAACAGTCATGGCCACCGCCACCACCGTTAGCATCGAGACTTGTTGGGTGATGTTCAGCCAATTGCGCGTGGTCATAAAGGTGTCGGGCAAGAGTGCCCAAAAGACCAAAACGATGGCCACCATACCCATCAGCGTGCCGTAATGGCGCAGGAACCGGACCATCAGGCCACCTCTTTTTCATAACACAGCGCCAAAAGGGCGCCCTCGGTCAGGCCTTCCGCGGGAAGGATTTGGGTCAAGCGACCGCCTTGCAAAATGCCGATCCGATCCGACAGGCCGATCAATTCGGGCAGGTCAGAGGATACCATCACCACCCCCACACCTTGTGCCGTTAGCCCCCGGATCGTGGCGTATATGTCAAACTTGGCGCCCACATCCACGCCGCGCGTGGGCTCATCCAGCAGCAAAACCACTGGTGGGCCTGCCAAGGCCCGGGCGAACAGCACCTTTTGTTGATTACCCCCCGACAATTCCGCCGCCACTTGGGCCTGACTTTGCGCCTTGAGCCGCACCGCTTGCGCCAATCGGGCGACCAAGCGCGTGATCCAAGATCGGCGTACAAACCCCGCCGTGGACAGGGCCGGAACATGCGGCAGCGCCACGGTATCGGCCAGCGGTTGGTGCAGCATCAAGCCTTCCGCACGGCGTTCGCGCGGCACATAGGCCAAGCCCGCAGCCCAAGCGGCGGCGGGGCTTTGGCCCGTATCCTGCCCTTTGACCAACACCTGCCCCCGTCGTGGCACGGCCCCCATCAGCGCACGCAGCAGGTGGTTGCGGCCCGATCCCGACAGGCCCGCAATTCCCAAGACCTCGCCAGCCTTCAGCGTAAAATCCATGTCGTGCAAAATGCCCGCCTGCAGCCCGCGCACCTCAAGCAGGGGCGCACCGCCCCCTTCGCCGCTTGCAGGCGGATAAAGCGTGGCGAAATCACGGCCTGTCATGTCTTGGATGATCTGGTCGCGGCTGACCTGATCGCGCATCAAGGTCGACACGTGCCGCCCATCGCGCAGCACGGTGACACGGTCAGACAGGGCCAACACCTCGTCCATCCGGTGCGAGACATATAAGATAGCATGGCCCGCTGCGCGCAGGGTTTGTAGGGCGGCAAACAACCGCTCAGCCTCGGCCCCCGTCAGGGCGGCGGTGGGTTCATCCAGCACATAGGCCCAAGGACGGGGGCCTTGGGTGTCAATCATCGTGGCCGCGATGCGCGTCAGCATCTGATCACCCGGCCCAAGGTCGGCCATCGTGGTTTTTGGGTCGATATGGGTCACGCCCAAACGGGTCAGCGCCGCAAGGGATGCCGCCCGCAGGGCATCCCAGCGCACAATTCCAAGGCCAAAGGTCGGGTAGGGATGCGCCAGATGCATATTTTCAGCCACCGACAGCGCGGGGACGATCTGCAATTCCTGATGCAAAAACCGCAGTCCCAGCCCTTCAGCCGCTGCGGGAGATGTCAGGGCCACGGGCGCCCCATGAAAGCTGATCTGCCCCGCATCTGGCATCTCTAACCCTGCCAGAATGCGGATCAGTGTGCTTTTGCCCGCCCCATTCTCGCCCATAAGCGCGTGAATCTCGCCGCCGCGCAATTCCAGACCCGCGCCGTCAAGGGCACGGGTCTGGCCGTAGGTTTTCACCACGCCATGAAGGGCAAGTTGGGGCATGGGTGTTCCGTCAAAGGGGCGGCGCGACACATCGCGCCACCGAGCTTGTTTTACTTGGCGTTGACCGATGTCACCAACTGGGTCGGCACATAGATCACATTGGCTTTCAGCACTTCTCCACCCAGAACCCGCGCCATCGTGTCGGCAGCGGTTGACCCGATGCCCTTGAAGTCTTGCGCCACCGAGGCTTCAAAATTGCCGCCCGCTGCAATCGCATCGCGCGCTTGGGGGTTGGCGTCGATGCCGGTGATCACGATGCCTTCGTTCTGGCGGCCTGCGGCTTCAATCGCTTGCAGCGCGCCCAAAGCGGGTTGGTCCCAAGCGGCCCAAACGGCTTTGATGCTGCCCGGTTCGGGGTTAGCAGCCAAAAGCGCTTCCATCTTGGCGCGGCTGTCGGCGATACCGCCGTCAGACACATCGGGGGTGATCCGGTCCAGCACTTTGATATCGGGATAGTTCTTAAACACCGCATCCGCGATCACACCGCGCACCTGCACGGGGGGGAAAGCGTCGAAGGTGAACATCACAACTCCGCCCGCGCCGCCGATGCGGTTGGCAATGTAAACCGAGGTGACAGCCGCCATCTCATAGCCGTTCGAGGTGACATTGGCTTTAATCCGCGCATCAGCCCCAGCATCCATGCCCACAACCGGAATGTTGGCCGCTGCAGCCGCATCCAGCCCAGCGCCGATCTGCGAGGGGTCGACGTTGATCACGATGCCATTGACGCCCTGCGCCACCACATCCTCGATGCGCGAGATGACAGCGGCCACATCGCCTTGGGTGTCAATCACGTTGACCTCCCAGCCCAGTTCTTTGGCGCGGGCCTCAAACGCTTCGACATAAAACTGCGTTCCAGGCTGCGACAGATAGGGCGTGATCACCGCAATCTTTTCGCCTGCAGCCAAAGCGGCCCCAGCGCCCAAGGCAGCAAAGCCTGCGGCCAGAACCAAAGCGCGGCCAAGTCCGCGCCGTGTGATGGAATAGGTCATGGTATTCTCTCCCCTACATAGCCGCCCTTGATGCAGCGGCGCTCTTGCGAAGGGCAGATTGTCAGGCGAGTGTGCGCTCGTCCAGTGTTTTGACGGGCCGAAGCGGGGGATTCAAGCGATGGAATGTGTGATCGGGGTAGACTTGGGCACGACCTCGCTGAAAGCGGTGCTGTTGACGGTTGACGGGCAGCGTTTGGCTGAAACCTCTGCCCCCTACCCAACCCAGCGCCCCGGACCCGGTTTGGCCGAACAAGACCCGCACGATTGGTGGCGCCTGATGGCGGATGCGCTGCGCGGGTTTGAGGGCTTGGGGACAGTGCGCGCTTTGTGCATCACCTCGCAGGTCAACACCCATGTATTTGTCGATGCCGCCCTGAACGTGCTGCACCCCGCCATCGTTTGGCAAGACGGGCGCGCTGCCGCGGCAGGGGCCGAGATTGACGCCCGCCTGACGCTGGCCGAAAAAATCGCAGCCCTTGGTGCGCCCATTCCGGTCGATGCCAGCCACGCCTTGGCGCGTATGAACTGGATGGCGCAGACCCATCCGGCAATCTGGGCACAAACGGCCCATGTGCTTTTGCCCCGCGATTATCTCTTGGCGCGGCTGACGGGGCAGGTTCTGACAGACCCGATGTCATCTGTGGGCTTGGTGGGAACAGACCTAACCTATGCCACCGCGCTGACCATCCTGATGCAGGGCGCTTCTTCGCGCTTGCCCCCCTTGGCGGACCCTTTGTCAGTGGCAGGTGTGGTGCAAGCGGGGTTGCCCTTTGCCGGCACGCCGGTGGTTTTGGGGATGATGGATGCTTGGGCCAGCCTGCTCGGCTTGGGCGTGGTGCGCGAAGGGCAGGCCATGCTGCTGTCAGGAACGTCCGAGGTGACGGGGTTGATCTCGGCCACTGTCACAGCGGAAGCGGGCGTTGTGACCTTTCCGCCTTGGGTTGGAATTACGCTGCACGCGGCCCCGATGCAGGCGGGGGGCGCGTCCCTCGATTGGTTGGCGCGGCTTTTGGGCCAAAAGGCGGCGGATCTTGCGCAGGGGGCGGCAGAGATCATCGCCACATCCCCCCTGTTCCTGCCGCATTTACAAGGAGAGCGCGCGCCGTTTTGGGATGCCGCGCTGCGCGGCACTTTTGCAGGCTTATCAGGGGCCACGGGGCCAGCAGAACTTACCGCCGCTGTGCTGGAAGGCGTGGCCTTCTCGGCCCGCTTGTCGCTAGAGGCGTTGCAACGATCTGGCGCGGTGCAACCTGCTACGGTTCGCCTAGGAGGCGGGGGCGCAGCGTCTGACCGCTGGTGCCAGATCAGAGCCGATGCGCTGAACATCCCCCTTGCGCGGATGGTGGGCAAAGACCCTGGGGCTATGGGGGCTGCGGTGATGGCGGGGGTGGGCAGCGGGGCCTTGCCCGATCTTGCCACGGCGGCAGAGCGGTTGGTGCGGATGGACCGCACCTTCACCCCCGACCCCGCCAAGGCCCAACTGGCCAACGACCGTTTCGCCCTCTGGTGCGACCTGATCACCCAAACCCGCAGCATCAACGCAGCGCTGGCGGGTTAAAGGGCAAATGCACCCGTTCCCATTTGCCCCATCTACCCGTAACTTGGCCCCCCGTAACTTGCCCCAAAGATAGGAGACGCAGATGAAACGCATTGCCGTCGTGACAGGGGCCGCAGGGGGCATGGGACGCGCCATTGTCGACCGATTGCTGGACGATGGCTTGCACGTCGTGGGCGTTGACATCAACACCACCGCCTTGCTGGGCATGTCCGCCGACCTGTCAGATTTCACACCCGAGGCTTGCGATCTAACCGATGCAGAGGCGATCTTTGATCTGTTTGAGCGCATCACCCGACGCTTTGGCGGGGTGGATGCCTTGGTCAACAATGCTGGCACCTGTTTTATGTCAGACTTCCCCGACATCTCGGCGGATGAGTTGGACAGGCAGATGGCCGTCAACTTTTCTTCCGCCTTTCATTGTTGCCAACAGGCGGTCAAGGCGATGGCGGGGCGGGAAGGCGTGCGCAAGATCGTCAACATCTCGTCCAACGGGGCCTATAACTTTGACGTCTTTGACCCGCCGCATTACCGCGCCTCAAAAGCCGCGATGGATACGCTGACCAAAGATTTGGCCCGCCGCTACGCGCGCGACAAGATCGCGTGCAACTCAATCGCGCCTGCCATGACAGAAACACCTCTGTTCAATGTTCTAACGGAAGACGTGCTCGCCCGCGCCATCTCCGCCATGCCGCATGGCCACGCGATGCAACCTGAACAGATTGCGGCTTGGGTGGGGTTCTTGATCTCGGCCGCGGGCGATGTCTCATCGGGCAATGTGATCATCCTGAACCAAGGGCGTGATGTTCGGTGAAGGTGCAGATCCACAAACTGTTCGACTATCTTCTCAGCACCACGGCGGAGGTGCCTGAATGTGTCTTGGGCTTTTCGCTGTCCAAATCCCCCCGCCTGCGCGACTTTATGGCCGATCTGGACCCGAACCTGTCGCTGGATTGGAACGGGCTCAGCTTTCAGGGCCTGCCCGCCTTGCGCGGCCATGTGATTGCCCAAGCGGGGCTGTCAGACACCTGCACGCCTGACGATGTGCTGATCACCGCTGGCGCAGCAGAGGCGAATTACCTGTGCCTACGCCAGCTCTTGGATGCTGGCGACGAGATGGTCACCGAAACCCCGGGTTGGCCCCAAGCGGCGGTGCTGGCCAAGGCCATCGGGGTGAAGCTGACCACGGTGAAGCGGCATGAGGCGGACGGGTGGCGGCTGGATATGGACACGCTTTCGAAGGCCGTGACAGATCGCACCAAAGTCATCTTCCTGTCCAATCCCAACAACCCGACAGGCCAGCTTTTGTCGGAAGCCGAGTTGCACCAGATCGCCACCATAGCTGAGCGTGTGGGGGCTTGGCTTATTGTTGATGAAGTTTATGCGGGCCTTGAATGGCAAGGCCCGCGGGCGCCCTCGATTGCTGGGCTTTACGAGCGGGGCATCACCACGGGGTCAGTCTCAAAGGCGTTGGGGCTGCAAGGGCTGCGGACGGGGTGGATGATTTGCCGCGACAAAGGGATGATCCGTGATGGCGTTATTCTGCGCGAAAACTCCTCTGAGATCATGAATATCATGGGCGAACATATTGCCGAGATTGCCCTGCGCCCCGACCGCCTAGGCCCAGCCCTTGCCCAAGCACGCGCCGAAGGCAGCGCCAATCTGGCCGCGCTGGATGCCTTTATTGCCAGCCAGCCGCGCCTATCATGGGTCAAACCGCAAGCCGGATTGATCGGGCTGGCGCGATTGCAGGGCGACTTGGCCGAACCCTTCGCTCGGCGTTTGCTGGCCGCGCCCTACCGCACCTTTCTGTTGCCCGGAACGGCCTACGACGAACCCCACCACATCCGCTTGGGCGTGGGCGGCGGGGAAGAGGTGCGCTTGGCCGAAGGTTTGGCGCGGCTGGCGGCCTGTTTGGCGGCATGAGTTTAGGCCTGCAAGGCCAGCGCCTCGTCCACAGCAAGCCGTGCCATGGCAAGGGCTGCCTCGCGCGTCGCTGCGGCAGCGATGAAGCGGGCGTTGTGGCAAAAGCTGGCGCCTTGCACGCCACAGACCTGCTCTAGCGCCACGCCCGTCAACCCCGCCCAAGCGGCGGGGAGATCGGCGCGTTGGGCATAGCCGTCTTCGGTTTGGCGAATACCCGTCACGCACCAATCTTGCTGGCGCGGATGCACCACAAACAGCAGATGATCCGCCCCCGCTTTCACGATGGCAGGGCGAAAGGGCATTCCCATGGGCAGCTCAAGTATGCGATCCGATCCGGCGGCCAAAATGGCCTGATACACCACAGCCTCAGCACGGCACTTGGCGGCGGAATTGGCCACCCGCGCTTCGGTAAAGCTGCGTGCGATTGACAGGGCCAGATGAAATCCCACCTCTTCCGCCGCAGGATCGGTGCTGTCGAATACGGGTTTGAGCGTTTCAATCAGGCCAGGCAAGGTCATCGAGGCCAAAGGCCCCGCGTCTGACAGGCTGACGGCCCCGTTATCGACCTGATCGATGGGCAAGACAAAACTGGCATCAAACGAAGCATGCAGCGTCTCGATATCCTCTGCCGGAACATTGCTGGCTTCCAAGTAAGCCCGGCCAAAGTGATGCCAGATCAGGCCGAAAGAGCTGTATGGCTGGCCATCGGGGCGCAGGGGGGCGCCGCGTTGGTGGTGGTCAAATATCCCCGCCGCCGCATCATAGGCCCCGCCCACATCATAGATCACGCGGTCCGGCCCCGCCGTGATCCACTGCGCTGAACGGCTGCGAACAAGTTTGGCTGAAGGATAAAGGCGTGTGAGGATGACGGACGAAAACACCTCATCCGCGTGAAAGCCGCCGGAATGGGTGACAAGGTGTTCAATGGTCATTTGCAAAGGTCCAATCCCGTATCGCGCCCTTGGCGCAAGGCATTAAGCAATAGGCACGGCCGCCAGTGAATTGGTCGAGGCCCCTATGACCTTGACCCGCACCAAATCGCCCACTTGGCCTGTGGCATCAGTGACATGCACGGCCATTAGATGATCAGACTTGCCCACCATCTGCCCCGGCATCCGCCCGGCTTTTTCATAAAGCACATGGCACTCGCGCCCCACCATCGCGTCTTGCGCGGCGCGTTGGTGCTGGGTGATCAGGGCCTGTAAGGTTTGCAGGCGCGCATCGGCCACTTCGGCGGGCAGTTCGGGCTTTTCGGCGGCTGGCGTGCCGGGTCGGGCAGAGTATTTGAAGGAATAGGCCATGCCAAACCCCACCTGCCGGATCAGCGCCAAGGTCGCCTCAAAATCCGCATCGGTTTCGCCGGGGAAGCCCACGATAAAGTCTGACGTCAGCAAAATATCGGGCCGCGCGGCGCGGAAGCGTTCGATCAGGCGCAGGTAGCTTTCAGCACTGTGCTTGCGGTTCATAGCCTTTAGAATACGGTCAGAGCCTGATTGCACTGGCAGGTGCAGATAGGGCATCAGCTTGGGCATCGTTCCATGCGCTTCAATCAGGTCGTCGGCCATGTCGTTGGGATGGCTGGTGGTGTAGCGCAAGCGTTCCAACCCGTCGATCTTGGCCAAGGCGGCAAGCAACTGCGCCAAACCCACATCCGCGCCATCCCTTTGGCCGTGGTAGGCGTTGACGTTCTGGCCCAGCAGCGTCAGGTCTTTGACACCACGTTCCACCAAGCCTTGTGCTTCGGCCAGCACGCGGTCCACGGGGCGGCTTACCTCGGCCCCGCGGGTATAGGGCACCACGCAAAAGGCGCAGAACTTGTCGCAGCCTTCTTGCACGGTCAAAAACGCGGTCGGCCCGCGCTTGCCTTTGCGTGCAGGCAGCAGGTCAAACTTTGATTCCACGGGAAAGTCGGTATCCACAGGGCTATCCGCACCGCGCACGAGGGCGGGCAGGCGGTGATAGGCCTGTGGTCCCACCACCAGGTCAACCATCGGCACACGGCGCATGATCTCGGCCCCTTCGGCTTGGGCTATGCAGCCCGCCACGCCGATCTTCATATCGGGCTTTGCGTCTTTGAGCGGGCGCAAACGGCCAAGGTCGGAGTAAAGCTTATCCCCCGCCTTTTCGCGGATATGGCAGGTGTTGAGCAGCACCAAATCCGCCTCGCTGGCGTCTTCGGTTGCAATATAGCCTTCGGGGGCCATCGCTTCGGCCATCCGCTCGCTGTCATAGACATTCATCTGACAGCCATAGGTCTTGATGAAAAGCTTCTTAAGGTCAGACATTCGCGCGCACCGTTGGAACAGGCACAGCCCTTACGCCAACCAGCCCTGCTTGGCAACTTCGCGCTTGGGCCCTTGTGTTGGAACAGGCGTTGCATAAGACTGCGACCAAACCGTTTGGACCAGCAGGAAAGATCAGCCGATGAACACCTATGACTACTCCGGCAAGGTTGCCGTGATCACCGGCGGCGCAAATGGCATTGGCGCGGCTGTGGCTCAGCGGATGGTGCAATCCGGCGCAAAGGTGGCGATCTGGGATATGGATATCACAGCGCCCGAAGCCAAGGTGGCCGACCTGCCCACAGCATCACGGCTTTTTGTGCAGGTCGATGTCAGCGCGCAAGCCAGCGTTGCGGCAGCGATGGCCGCGACCGAGGCGGCCTTTGGCAAGGTGGATATCTTGGTCAACAGCGCGGGCATCGCTGGCCCCAACGCCACCTTGGCCAATTACGACCCCGAGATCTGGAAGCGCATCTTGGCCATCAACCTTGACGGCAGCTTTTTGTGCTGCAAGGCCGTGGTTCCGGGCATGATGGCGCGCAACTATGGTCGCATTGTGAACATCGCATCCATCGCGGGCAAAGAGGGCAATCCCAACGCCTCGGCCTACTCGGCCTCCAAAGCGGGGGTGATTGCTATGACAAAATCGCTGGGCAAAGAACTGGCAAGCCATGACATCTCGGTCAACTGCGTCACACCTGCCACCGCCAAGACCCGCATCTTGGACCAACTGAGCCAAGAGTTCATCGACTATATGCTGTCCAAAATCCCGCGTGGCCGCTTTGTCACGGTCGAGGAAATCGCCAGCATGATCCTGTGGATGGCTTCGGCCGAGAATTCCTTCACCACGGGATCGACCTTCGATCTGTCCGGTGGACGGGCGACCTATTAAGCGCGGCGCAGGCGGATCACCACATCGACACGGGCAATTTCGGTGCCAGCGGGCGCTGCGGGCAGGGCCGCAATTGTGACTTCCTCTGCCGGAGCATCCGTTAAAGCATGGGTGTCTTCCCAATAGAAATGGGGATGGTTTTCGATGCGCGTGTCAAAATAGCTGCGCGCGCCGTCAACCACGACTTCGTTGACCAAACCCGCTTCGCAAAAGGCGCGCAGGGTGTTGTAGACCGTAGCCAAGCTGACCTTTTCGCCCGCGCCACCCGTTAAGGCAAACAGGCTTTCGGCGGTAACATGGCGATCTTGACCATCACCCACCAGCAACCGCGCCAACGCCAAACGCTGACGGGTCGGGCGCAAACCACCGCGCGCCAGCCAATCGGTGGCACGTGCAGCCTCGGTCGTGATGGTCGCGTGGTCTTGGCGTTGCATTAAGCGCACCTGTTGCCTGAAGTGAGCAAACTATAACGCCCCGCGATGCGCTTTGCCAGAGAGGTTGCGCAAAGGCCCGTCTTGGCAGGCCCCCACCTACCGCAGGCCCCTACCCTTGCGCCCCCGTAGCACGGGATGTTACACGCAATGCAAAAGGCAAGGGGGCACGGCCACATGGGCGCTTATCCGACGACATTCGACAAGGACGCGCTTTTGGCTTGCGCGCGGGGGGAACTCTTTGGCCCCGGCAACGCCCAACTGCCCGCCCCGCCGATGTTGATGATGGACCGTATCACCGAGATTTCTGAAGATGGCGGCGCATTCGGCAAAGGCCATGTCGTGGCCGAATTTGATATAACGCCCGACCTTTGGTTTTTCGCCTGCCACTTTCCCGGCAACCCGATCATGCCCGGCTGTCTGGGCCTTGACGGGCTTTGGCAACTGACCGGCTTTAACCTTGGCTGGCGCGGCTGGCTGGGGCGTGGGTATGCGCTTGGCGTGGGCGAAGTGAAGCTGACCGGCATGGTGCGCCCTGACCGCAAACTGCTGCGCTATTATGTCGACTTCACCAAGGCCCTGACCACCCGCCGCCTGACCATGGGTGTCGCCAATGGCCGGGTTGAGGCGGACGGAGAGCTGATCTATCAGGTCACCGATATGAAAGTTGCCCTGTCGACCAACTGACCTTGGCCGTCATTGATCCCGGAAAGGATATCCCATGCGTCGCGTTGTTATCACCGGCATCGGCATCATCTCTGCCATCGGCAATTCGGCGGACGAGGTGGAAGCCTCGCTGCGCGCGGGCAAGTCTGGCATCATCTTTGCCCCCGACTATGCCGAGCACGGCTTTCGCAGCCAAGTCAAAGGCCAGCCGCAGATTGTGCTGGAAGATCATATCGACAAGCGCGATCTTCGCTTTATGGGGCCCGGGGCGGCCTATAACTTTCTGGCGATGCAGCAGGCCATCGCCGACAGCGGGCTAAGCCCGGAAGATGTGTCTAACGAGCGTTCCGGCCTGATCATGGGGTCTGGCGGGCCGTCGACCTCGAACTTCTTTCAGGCCTTCGACGCCGTGATCAACAAAGGCGCGCCCAAGAAGATGGGGCCGTTCATGGTGACGCGCTGCATGTCGTCGACCAACTCGGCCTGTCTGGCCACGCCGTTCAAGATCAAGGGCGTGAACTATTCAATCACGTCGGCCTGCTCCACCTCGGCCCATTGCATCGGCAATGGCACCGAACTGATCCAGATGGGCAAGCAAGACATCGTCTTTGCCGGTGGCGGCGAAGAGCTGGATTGGACCTTGTCTTGCCTGTTCGACGCGATGGGGGCCATGTCGTCAAAGTATAACGACGCGCCCACCACAGCCTCGCGCACCTATGACGCCAACCGAGACGGCTTTGTGATTGCTGGCGGCGGTGGCGTTGTGGTGCTGGAAGAACTGTCGCACGCCTTGGCGCGTGGGGCCAAGATTTACGGCGAAGTCACGGGTTACGGCGCCACGTCTGACGGCCACGACATGGTGGCCCCCTCGGGCGAAGGTGGTGAGCGGTCAATGAAACTGGCCTTGTCCACCCTGCCCAAGGGCCGCAAGATTGATTACATCAACAGCCATGGCACCTCCACCGTGGTGGGCGATGTGACCGAGATGGAAGCCATCCGCCGCGTCTTTGGCCGCGGCCAAACGCCGCCCGTTGCCTCGACCAAATCGCTGACGGGCCATTCCTTGGGGGCCACGGGCGTGCATGAGGCGATTTATTCGCTGATCATGATGAACAAGTCTTTCATCGCGGCCTCGGCCAATATCGAAACTTTGGACCCAGCCCTTGACCCGTCTGAAATCGTCACGAAACTGCGCAGCGACGTGTCTTTGGACAGCGTGTTGTCGAACAGTTTCGGCTTCGGCGGCACCAACGCCACCCTTGTGATGAGCAAATATCTCGACTGACCCGCCCTGATTTTTCTGCGAAAAATCGCCCTTAAACCCTGCCTCCGATTTTTCGCAGAAAAATCGCGCGCCACTCAAGGAGACTTCGATATGGCAGACCTCATGCGCGGCAAACGCGGCCTGATTATGGGCGTGGCCAATGAACGGTCTATCGCTTGGGGCATCGCAAAGGCTTTGGCGGCCGAGGGGGCGGAATTGGCCTTTTCCTATCAAGGAGAGGCCTTTGGCAAACGGGTCGAACCACTGGCGGCATCGCTCGGCTCTGACTTTCTGGTCGACGTCAATGTGATTGACGATGAAAGCCTAGACACCTGCTTTGATGCGCTAAAAACCCGCTGGGGCACGATTGATTTTCTGGTCCATGCTGTCGCCTTTTCGGACAAGAACGAACTGACGGGTCGGTTCATCAACACCTCACGCGGCAATTTTCAAAACTCGCTGACGATCTCGTGCTTCTCCTTCATAGACGTCAGCCGCCGTGCGGCCGAGTTGATGCCCGATGGTGGCAGCCTGATTACCCTGACCTATGGCGGGTCAAACCGCGTCACCCCCAATTACAACGTGATGGGCGTGGCAAAAGCCGCCCTCGAATCGGCAACCCGCTATCTGGCCAATGACCTTGGCCCGCAAAAGATCCGCGTTAACGCCATTTCGCCCGGCCCAATGAAAACTTTGGCTGGGGCCGCCATCGGTGGGGCCCGTGCCACCTTCCGCCACACTGAAGCCAATGCCCCTCTGCGCCAGAACGCGACTCTGGAAGCAATTGGCGGCACGGCAGTCTGGCTTTGCTCGGATTACGGCAATTGCACCAGTGGCGAGGTGATCCACGTCGATGCAGGCTACCACGTGCTGGGCATGCCGCAGCAAGAAAACCTCTGACAGCCTCTCAAACTGCCTGAATTGTCATCGCCCTGTCACAGCCACCGATAAGTGTGATGGCACGGGGCCACATTCCCTATGGACAGATGCCGTCGCTGGCCCCAAAGTTTGCGTAAGACGTGACCACTTCGGCTGAATCTAGCACCAGAAGGAGAGCCCATTGGGCATCAGCGCGCTGACCCCCCCGACCCGTCCGGAAGACCTTGCTGAAACGCATCTGGAATTCCCCGACAATCGCCTGTTGATCGAGTTATGCGGCCAGTTTGACCGCAACCTCGCCCAGGTTGAACAGCAGATGGGGGTGCACGTGCTGCGGCGGGGCAACAAGCTGGCCGTCTTGGGCGATAAGATCGCGCGCGAACAGGCAGCCGCCGTCTTGCGCGGGCTTTATGCGCGGTTGGAAGCGGGCAAGCATATTTCCTCGGGCGATGTTGAAGGGTCAATCCGCATGGGCCGCCCTGCAAGCGAGATGATCCGCGCCGAAGGCGAGCAGATCGAAATGTTCCAAGGTGGGGCGATGGAACTGCGCACCCGCAAAAAGGGTGTCGAGGCGCGGACCGAGGCGCAAAAGGCCTATGTCGCGAACCTGTTCAGCCATGAGATGGGCTTTGGCATCGGCCCTGCCGGCACGGGCAAGACCTATCTGGCCGTGGCCGTGGGCGTGACCATGTTCCTGTCCGGCGCAGTTGAAAAGATCATTCTGTCACGCCCTGCGGTGGAAGCGGGCGAGCGTTTAGGCTTTTTGCCCGGCGACATGAAGGAAAAGATCGACCCCTATATGCAGCCGCTTTATGATGCGCTGAACGATTTTCTGCCCGCCAAGCAGGTGGAAAAGATGCTTTTGGAAAAGCGCATCGAAATCGCCCCCTTGGCATTCATGCGCGGGCGCACCCTGTCGAATGCCTTTGTCGTTCTGGACGAGGCACAAAACGCCACATCGATGCAGATGAAGATGTTCCTGACACGTTTGGGCGAAGGCAGCCGCATGGTGATCACGGGCGACCGCACCCAAGTTGACTTGCCGCGCGGCACCTCTTCGGGCTTGGCCGAGGCGGAGCGGATTTTGAAGAACGTCAAAGGTGTCAGCTTTAACTACTTCACCTCGAAAGACGTGGTCCGCCACCCCTTGGTCGGCCGCATCATCGAAGCCTATGAGGCTGACGAGGCCACCAGCGCATAAACGGTGGGACCAAGCAGCGCTTGGTCCCTTTGGCCTTACGGCATCAACTGCCCACCATTCACTTCGATCACTTGGCCGATGATATAGGCCGACAGCGCGCGGCTGGCCAAGAACAGGTAAGCCCCCGCACAATCTTGCGCCACGCCCAAGCGGCCTTGCGGCACGGTGGCCAAGGCGGCGGTCAGTTGCGCTTGGGTCGAATAGCGTTCGTGGAACGGCGTGGTGATCACCCCCGGCGCCACGGCGTTCACCCTGATGCCAAAGGGGATCAACTCTTTGGCCAAGCCCCGCGTCATGTCATGGACAAAGGCCTTGGACGACCCATAAAGCCCCGCCCCGCCCGAAGCCCCGTTGCGCGCCGCAATCGAGGTGGTGTTGATGATGAACCCGCTGTCATCTTTCGCAGCAGCCTTTAGATGCGGAATAGCCGCCGCTGTCGCCACCACAACGGAACGGCCATTCAAATCCATAATCTCGTCATAGTCTTTTTCGGTGGCATTCTCATAAGTCACCCGCCGTACCATGCCGCCTGCGTTGTTGATCAACCCGTCCAGCTTCCCAAAAGCTGCCACGGCTTGATCAACCGCGCTCCGCGACCCAGTCCCCGTCGACATATCGGCGTGGATCAGATGCACACGGCCCTTCGCTGCGGTGATCTCCTCGGCCAGCGCGTTGGCTGCGTCTTGGCTTGCGTTGTAATGCAGCCCCACCAGCGCGCCTTGGGCGGCAAAGGCGCGGGCAAGTTCGGCCCCGATGCCGGTGGAAGCGCCGGTGATCAGAACGGCTTTGCCAGCCAGATCAGGAATTGTCAGCTGTTGTGTCATGGAATGGTCCTTTCAGGAAATCGGGCGGTGACCGCGGCTGCAGCCATAGCCACCGCCTGCTCAATGGTTAAATCGGTTGTGTCGATGACAATGGCGTCGTCGGCAGGGCGCAAGGGCGCATCGGCCCGCCCCATATCGCGGGCATCGCGTTCGCGCACTTCAGCCAGCACTTGCCCCAGATCACCGCCCAGTTCGCGCCAGCGCCGCTCGGCCCGCACTTCGGCCGATGAGGTGACATAGAGCTTCACCTCAGCCATGGGGCAAATTACCGTACCTATGTCGCGGCCATCCAGCACAGCACCGCCAGCGGAGCGCGCGAAGTGGCGTTGAAATGCGGTAAGGGCCGCACGCACCTGCGGGATCGCGGCCACACGACTGGCGGCTTGCCCTGCCGCCAAGGACCGCAGGTCGTCTCGTGCCAGATCGTCCGACGTCAGCCCAAGGGCCGCTTGCACCGGATCACCGCCCTTGGCGGCTACGGCGCGGTAGAGCAACCCCGTGTCCAGATAGGCAAAGCCGAATCTATCCGCCAAAGCGCGGGCGATGGTGCCCTTGCCTGCAGCGGCGGGCCCGTCAATGGCGACTGTGAATTCCATCTGCCCTGTCAGCCCCTGCATTCCCAATGTCACGCCTGCAAACCATCAGCGCCTGCGCCAAGCTTGCAGCGCACCAAACAGGGCCAAAACAACCGCCACAAGTGACGCCGCCGTCTTACCCTGACTAAACCCCGAAGCCAGCGAAACCGCTTGTGCCGCAACCTCAGGGCCGGTCTGCAACAGCCGCGCCACGGCCACATTTTCAGCCAAATCACATAGGCCATAGGCCAAGGCTGGCAGGAACCAAATCTGGCCTCGTCCACCAAGCGGCAAGCACAGGGTCAGCGTGAACAAGATCGGAAAGATCGTATCGGTCAAACGAAACGCGCCCTGATAAAGCGCGGCCCCCGCTGGCGACAGGCTTTGCAGATAGATCCGCGCCTCCATCGCGCTATAGCCCAAGGGGCGCAGGTCAAAGGGCTGTGCCCCGCCCGCCTCGGCCACAAGGTGCGGCAAAAGATAGGTCAGCACCCCAGCCACAGCCAGCGTTGCCAAAGGAAGTGCCCAGTAAACGACCTTCATTGCACCCTCCACCCGATTGCGGTGCAAGGCATCATGCCTTGCCTTGGCCGTCAATCGGCATCGTGGGATAAAACAGCGCCAAGACCGGTCATCAAGCCTTCAAAGATTGGAAAAGAGGTCACAATGGGCGAGGCGTCATCAATCGACACCGGCTTTTTCGCGGCCATGCCCGCAATCAGGAAGCTCATGGCAATGCGGTGGTCGATGTGGGTCTTGGCCGTGGCCCCGCCGGGCATGCCGCCCGCGCCCAAGCCATGCACGATCAGCGTGTCTTGATCTTCTTCCACCTTCACGCCGCAGGCCTCCAAACCGCGCGCCATCGCGTCGATCCGGTCAGATTCCTTGACGCGCAATTCTTTCACGCCGCGCATCACCGTAGTGCCGGTGGCAAATGACGCGACCACTGACAAGATCGGGTATTCGTCGATCATCGACGGCGCGCGTTCGGCCGGCACTTCTATGCCCTTCATATCGCCTGAAAAGCGCACACGCAGGTCGGCCACAGGTTCGCCGCCTTCGGTGCGGGGATTTTGAAACTCAATATCCGCGCCCATTTCGACCAAGGTCAGATACAACCCGTTGCGCGTCAGGTTCTGGCTGACGCCGGGCACCAAGATGTCAGACCCTTCGACAATCAACGCCGCACAAACTGGGAAAGCGGCCGAGGACGGGTCGCGCGGCACAGCCACCGATTGTGGGCGCAATTCGGGCTGGCCGGTCAGGGTGATAACATTGCCCTCGGATGTTTTTTCAACCGTCAGAGCCGCACCGAAGCCCAAAAGCATCCGCTCGGAATGGTCACGGGTCGGTTCTTTTTCAATCACAACTGTCTGGCCGGGGGCATTCAACCCCGCCAAAAGAATGGCGGATTTCACCTGCGCGCTGGCCACGGGCAGCGCGTAGCGCACGGGAATAGGGTTGGCAGCGCCCACCACCGTCATCGGCAAGCGCCCGCCTTTGCGCCCATAGGCCTGCGTGCCAAACAGCGACAGCGGGTCGGTCACCCGCCCCATTGGCCGCTTGCGCAGACTGGCGTCGCCCGTGAAGGTGGCGGTGATCGGCGTGGTCGCCATAGTTCCCATGATCAGCCGCACACCTGTGCCAGAATTGCCGCAGTCAATCACATCGGCGGGTTCGCCAAAACCACCCACGCCCACGCCCTGCACGCTCCACGCGCCGGGCCCGTGGTGCGTGATGGTCGCGCCAAAGGCCTGCATCGCCTTGGCGGTGTCCAGCACATCTTGGCCTTCCAGCAGGCCGGTGATGGTGGTTTCGCCAATCGCCATGGCCCCGAAGATCAAAGCGCGGTGACTGATCGACTTATCCCCCGGCACAGCAGCCGTGCCTTTGAGCGGGCCGGATTTATGGGCGGTCATCGGTTGGGCGGTGCCGTGGGCAGACATGGAAAGCTCCTGCGCGTTGAATAGGCGGGTGATAGCCCAGTTGGTGGGCGGGGTCTACAGGACTAGGGCCGCGACCCCTGCCCCGTCAAAGACGGCGAAAGGTCATATAATGCGGCGGGCGGCCTTCACGCAGCGCCTTTTGTTCATAACGGGTAGACAGCCAATCCTGCCAAGGCGTGCTGCCTTGGTGGATCAGTTCAAACCCCGCCTGCGGCACCTCTTCCAGCGTTTGGCGCACATAGTCAGGAATATCAGTCGCCACACGGAATTCAGACCCCGCCGCCGTGATCCGCGCAAGGGGCAGCAGGTATTCCTGCGTCACCACTCTGCGGCGGTGGTGGCGCGCTTTGGGCCAAGGGTCGGGGTAGTTCAAGAACACTTTTGACACGCTGGCAGGCCCCAGCACCTCGAACAAATCGCGCACATCGCCGGGGTGGATGCGCAGGTTGCTGACACCTGCCGTGCGGATTTTACCCAACAGCATGGCAATGCCGTTCACAAACGGCTCTGCCCCGATCAGCGCCACATCAGGGTTGCGCGCGGCCATATGCACCAGATGTTCACCGCCGCCAAAGCCGATTTCCAACCACAAAGGGCGCGCTTGCCGCCACGGTTCTAGGTCCACCAGACCCCGCGCAGGGTTTTCTGCACGCGTCACACCGTTCAGTGTGACAGGCCCCAAATCCTCGGCCAGATAGTCTTTTTGGCTGGCGCGCAGGGTTTTGCCCCGAATGCGCCCGTAAAAGTTGCGGCGCGCAGGGGGGGCATCGCCCAAGCCTTCGGTTTCGTCTGAGCCGGTTTCGTCTGACATAGGCGCCCCTTTAAGAACGAGCGCGGGGATAGTCTGCCAAGTGCTTTGGCGTCAAGGCGTGATCAGCGGCGCGCCGATGTCACCGGGGGCCACGGCCACCGATTTCAGCACCGCAAACACAGGCGACCCCACGGCCAGCCCAAGATGCACCGCTGACCGCCGCGTGATGCGGGCCAGCAGCAAATCTTCCCCCAAGCGCAGTTGCACCATAGCCCCCGGACCATCCCCCATCCGCAAGGCCACCACCGTGGCGGGCAGGATGTTAAGGGCCGAGATCCCTTCGGGCCGCTGCACCGCCAGCATCACATCCTGCGCTGCGATCCGCACCCGCAAGGCCGCGCCAATTGCGGCATCGACCCTTGGCAACCAAAGCGGACCGGCGGAGGTGTGCAGGCAGGTCAGTCCGTCATCCTCTTGGGCGGCCACGGTGGCGGTAATCACCGACCCCGCTTCACGCACACCGCCCAGCCATGGCGACAGGTTGGGGTCTGAAAACACTTCGGCCACGGGGCCCGCCTTCAACACACGCCCCTTGCCCAGCACCACGACTGTTCCGGCAAGGCGGGTGATCTCTGACACGGAATGACTAACGTAAAGGATGGGGATCTGCGTTTGGTCGCGCAGATGTTCCAGATAGGGCAGGATCTCGGCCTTGCGCCCTTCGTCCAGTGCGGCCAAGGGTTCATCCATCGCCAAAATCTGCGGGTTCGATAACAACGCCCGCCCAATGGCAACGCGCTGTCGTTCGCCCCCCGACAAGGTTTGCGGACGGCGCGCCAGAAGTGGGGCGATGCCCAGCATGGCGACGACCTGATCGAACGAAACGCCGCCTTTGTCGGGCGAGAACCAACGCCCATAGGACAGGTTCTGGCACACCGTCAGATGGGGAAACAGGCGGTCGTCTTGAAACACGCAGCCAATCCGGCGGCGGTGCGGGGGCAAGTTGATGCCCTTGTCTGTGTCGAGCAAAACCTGATCGCCCGCGCGGATCACCCCCCGATCCGGCCGCATCAGCCCTGCCACTGCCTTGATCACGCTTGATTTGCCCGCCCCTGACGGACCAAACAGCGCCGTCACACCCGCAGGCACCTCAAACGCAACATCCAGCGCAAAGGCGTCAAAGGCGTGCTGCAAGGAAACTTGCACCGTCATGCGCCCGAAATCCTGCGCGCCACGGCTTTGCTGGCCCATTCCGACAGAACAAGTGCCGCCATGGCGACAAAGATCGACACCAGCACCAAGCGAAACGCCTGTGGGTCGCCACCGGGCACCTGCAAAAAGGCATAGATGGCCGAAGGTAGGGTTTGGGTTTGGCCCGGAATATTGGCCACAAAGGTGATGGTTGCACCAAACTCTCCCATCGCTTTGGCAAAGGCCAAAACGGCGCCCACGATGATTCCGGGCAAGATCAGCGGCAGGGTCACGGTGGCAAAGACCCATGGAGGAGCGGCCCCCAAGGTGCTGGCCGCCTGTTCCACCTTGGCATCCACCGCCTCGACCGACAGGCGAATGGCGCGCACCATCAGCGGGAACGCCATGACAGCGGCGGCCAGCACAGCGCCTGTCCATTGAAAGGCCAAGACCACGCCCATCATGTCCAGATATTGCCCAACGAAACCCTTGCGCCCAAAGGTCAGCAAAAGCAGATAGCCCGTCACCACTGGCGGCAGGATCAGAGGCAAATGCACCAGCCCGTTCAACACTTGCTTGCCCCAAAACTGCCGCCGCGCCAGCGCAAAGGCCACCAGAATGCCCAACGGCAGGCTGAGGACAGTGGCCCATAGCGATACGCGCAGCGATAAGGCCACGGCGCGCCACTCGTCAGGGGATAACCAGTCGGGCATCACATTCCTATTTCAGGACGATAAAGCCCTGGGCTGCAAAGATGGCCGAAGCCGCATCTAAGGACAAGGCATCCAGAAACACCTGCGCCTCGGGCAGGGTGCTGCTGGCCGTTATGGCGGCAGGGTAAACGATCGGCGTGTGGCTGTCTGCGGGGAAAGTTCCCACCACAGCGACTTGCGTATCGCCCACCGCATCAGAGGCATAGACGATCCCGTAAGCCGCCTCTGCGCTGTCGACAAGTTTAAGGGCTGCGCGCACGTTTTCGGTTTGAACCACCTTGGGCGCAACCGCCCCCCAGACGCCAAGGTTCGTCAAAGCCTCTTTCCCATATTGCCCAGCAGGAACAGACTCCACCAACCCCATCGCAAGCTTGCTATCGCCCACAAGGCCCGCCAGATCAAAATCCTGCGTAATGGTCAAGGGCACAGCGGCAGGGTCAGCCGCGACCAAGATCAGCGTGTTGCCCAAGATCACCTTGCGGCTGTCGGGCTTGATCAGGTTGGCATCCGCCAGCGCATCCATCCACTGCTTTGAGGCCGATATGAACACATCCGCCGGCGCGCCCTGTTCGATCTGCTTGGCCAACTTGGCCGAGGAATCATAAGAAATCACCACATGGTTCCCCGTCTGCTTTTCCCAATCTGCCGCAATTACATCTAGGGCGGTCTTCAAGCTGGAGGCGGCGAAGACGGTGATATCGGCGGCATGGCTGGCGACAGGCAAGGCCAGTGCAGCAGATAGGATCAGGGCAGCGAGGGTGGAACGGCGGGTCATCAAGGATCCTGTAACATGGAAAGGCAGTTGCAGTTCAGATGTTCCCAACCGCACCTTGCCCCACCCACCAAGGGTTTCGCCAAAGCCAACCCAGTGCAAGAGCTTTTCTGCCCGCCTTAGTCTTGGCGCCCCAGCTTGCGATGAAACGTGGCGCGCGAAATCCCCAAAGCCCGCGCCGCAGCCGAAGCATTGCCACCTGCCCGCGCCAAGGCCCGCGCCATCACCGCGCGCTCTCCGGCCTCTAGCGTGGCGGGAGAGTCCAATCCCAACAGGTCAGCGGCAGGCACCGGTTTGCGGCCCAAATCGCCTTTGAGCCCAAAGTGCAGCCGTGCCGCACGGGTGGCCCCGATCACCAATTCGTCTTTGTCCACCGCCAGAATAGCACCCTGAACGCGGTCCACCCCCGGCGGCATCATCAGCCGCGCTTTGGGAAAGGCCGCATGGAACAGATCGCTTTCAATCCGCCGCGCCGCCTCGCCCACGGCGTGTGCGATCAGGCCGGCCATGGCCTCACCCGTCTCGCCACCAGCGGTCGACACATCCAGCACAGCAGCCAACTGGCCCTCGGCATCAAACACGGGGGCGGAGGAGCAGGAGAGCCCGATATTGGCCGACAAGAAATGTTGGTCGCGGTGAATTGTGACGGCATGGCCCAAGGCCAGCGCCGTGCCAATGCCATTGGTGCCCGCCGCTGATTCAGACCAGTTCGTGCCGGTCCAAAGACCGTTTTCCTGAAACTCACGGTCATGGGCGGGTCTGCCCCGCCTGTCGACGGCTATGCCTTCGTTGCTCGCCAAAATCACACAGCCGCCCAAAGCGCCGATGGATTGGAAAAGGCGATCCAACGTGGGGGCGGCCGTGACAACCAAGGGCCCTAGGCGTTCGAGCAGCAGATTAAACTCTGCCTGCGTCATGCGCACGGGATTAACGCGGCGCGAGGGTTCCAAACCATGCACCACCGCAGACCTGCTCCAAGAGGCGGCAACCAACGACCGTGCCGCCGCGCCGCGTGACAAGGCCGCTGCCACAGTCGCCTCGTGATCGCGTTTGGGTTGGGTCGTCACTGGGCCTTGCACCACGCCAAAGGGTCAATTCGCCCACGTTACCGCGTTTCCCCGATAGGTCAAACAGCGGTTTTATCGCGCCCAAAAGCCTGTCATAAAAAACCACTCTTGATTGATTGCGCCCCAAGCGCCATGTCAGGAGCGCGCGCGCGCCCGAAACGGGCGACCTTATGACAGGAGAATGAAATGCCCGTGTACCGCTCTCGCACAACGACACATGGCCGCAACATGGCCGGAGCCCGTGGATTGTGGCGTGCAACGGGCATGAAAGACGGCGATTTCGGTAAGCCGATCATCGCCATCGTCAACAGCTTTACCCAATTTGTGCCAGGCCATGTGCATCTCAAAGACCTTGGCCAACTCGTCGCCCGCGAGGTCGAGGCGGCAGGTGGGGTCGCCAAAGAGTTTAACACGATTGCCGTCGATGACGGGATCGCGATGGGCCATGACGGGATGCTGTATTCCCTGCCCTCACGCGAATTGATCGCCGACAGCGTGGAATACATGGTCAACGCGCACTGCGCCGATGCAATGGTGTGTATTTCGAACTGCGATAAAATCACCCCCGGCATGCTGATGGCGGCGATGCGGCTGAACATTCCGTGCGTCTTTGTGTCGGGCGGGCCGATGGAAGCGGGCAAGGTTGTGATCAAGGGCAAAGAAGTGGCGCTTGATCTGGTGGATGCCATGGTCTCGGCTGCGGATGCATCTTACACCGACGAAGAGGTTGAGGCGATTGAGAAGGCATCTTGCCCCACCTGCGGATCCTGCTCAGGCATGTTCACAGCCAATTCGATGAACTGTTTGACCGAGGCTTTGGGCCTATCCCTGCCCGGCAACGGATCAACCCTTGCCACCCACGCTGATCGCAAGCGCCTGTTTGTCGAGGCGGGGCATCTGATTGTCGACATCACCAAGCGCCATTACGAACAAGACGACATGAACGTCTTGCCACGCAACATCGCGACCAAACAGGCCTTTGAAAACGCCATGGCGCTGGATGTGGCGATGGGTGGGTCGACCAACACCGTTTTGCACATTCTGGCCATAGCGCATGAGGGCGAGGTGGATTTCACCCTCAAAGACATTGACGATCTGTCGCGCAAAGTGCCCGTGCTGTGCAAAGTGGCCCCGGCCAAGCAAGATGTGCATATGGAAGATGTCCACCGCGCAGGCGGTATTATGGCGATCTTGGGCCAGTTGGATGCGGCAGGCTTGCTGAACCGCGAAGTGCCCACGATCCATGCGCGCTCTATCGGGGCTGCGATTGATCAATGGGACATCAGCCGAACCAATCAGGAATCGGTGCGCGAGTTCTTCCGCGCCGCCCCCGGCGGTGTGCGCACGACCGAGGCGTTCTTGGCCACAGGCCGCTACCCCTCGCTGGACCTTGACCGCGCCGAGGGCGTGATCCGGTCGGCCACCACGCCGTTTTCCAAGGATGGCGGCTTGGCCGTGCTGACAGGCAATCTGGCCATCGATGGGTGTATTGTGAAAACCGCCGGTGTCGATGACAGCATTCTGATATTTTCCGGCCCAGCGCGTGTGTTTGAAAGCCAAAACTCGGCGGTGAATGCGATTTTGGCCAAAGAGATCAAACCCGGCGATGTGCTGGTGATCCGCTATGAAGGGCCCAAGGGCGGGCCGGGAATGCAGGAAATGCTCTATCCGACGAGCTATCTGAAAAGCATGGGGCTGGGCAAAGCCTGCGCGCTTGTGACCGACGGGCGCTTTTCGGGTGGCACGTCGGGCCTGTCGATTGGCCATGTCAGCCCCGAAGCGGCGGGCGGCGGCGTGATCGGGTTGGTGCACGAAGGCGACATGGTCGACATCGACATTCCAAAGCGCTCGATCAGCCTGCGCGTCAGCGATGCCGTTCTGGCGACCCGCCGTGCCGCACAGGATGCGGCAGGGTGGAAGCCCGCCAAGACACGCTCGCGCAAAGTGTCAACCGCATTGAAGGCCTATGCCCTATTTGCCTCATCCGCCGACAAAGGCGCGGTGCGGGTTTTGCCCGACGAGGCGTAACACGCTGCACCGCGCCAGTTGGCCCTGAACGGGACAGGTGGCGTGGGGGATGCCTCCGGCGGGGATATCTCTGTCGATCTATACATGCCTAGTACATTGTTTTGCAATGTATTTACATGATATTTTCCTTGCTTGTGGGCGAAGTTTGCGAGACTCTGCACACAGATTGCACAGCGCTGCATCTGGATTGCATTCGACCTGCACAGGGATCGCACATGGCCACTATCACAAAGCTGCCGTCGGGCAAGTATCGCGCTCAAGTTCGGCGTCAGGGTGTTTATCGGGCGCAGTCTTTCACACGGAAGATAGATGCGCAGGGCTGGGCCGTCGAGATTGAGCGCGCGATTGAAAGCGGCAGTTCGCGTGGTTTGATGCGTCCAGCGGCGGGGATGACGCTTCAGGATGTCATCGCAGCCTACACAGAACAAGTGAAAGTTCCGCGTGCCGCAGAGTTGGCTTTGCTACAAATTGGCCGTGTAATAGGCCAGGTTCCCGTTCGCCAGTTGAATGCGCTGCACATCCAAGATTGGATCCGCGACAGGCAGGCCGATGGTCTGCAGACGGCTTCCATCTTGCGCCCCCTTGGCCGCCTTTCCACCATGCTGCAGTGGGCACGCGACATAAAGAGCATCGACCTAAACCCCGAGATCGTGCTGGAGGCTCGTAGGCGCCTTGTGCGGCATAATCCCGGCCATAATCACCAACGTGATCGTATCCCGACGGCGGAAGAGATCGAGCGTCTGCAGTCCTACTTCAACGGCCAATACAGCGGCTATGTTCCCATGGCGATGCTGATAGATTTTGCGCTCGTCAGCGCTATGCGGGTCGGAGAGATTTGCCGGATCACGTTCGAAGACGTGAACTGGGAGCGGCAGACCATCACTATCCGTGATCGCAAGGATCCTCAGCAGAAAATCGGTAACAACCAAGTTGTGCCGCTGTTGCCGGCGGCGATGCAGATCGTTCAGGCTCGGCGGGAAGTGACTGGCGGCAAGGGCCGGATTTTTCCTTATCGGCCGGAATATGTGTCGAACTTGTGGTTCACTACGACTCAACGGCTGAAAGTGGATAACCTGACCTTTCATGACTTGCGGCATGCGGCAATTACCGAACTATTCCGCAAGGGGCTGGGTATTCCCGAAGTAGCCCTCGTGAGCGGGCATCGGTCATGGCGGGAGCTAAAGCGCTACACGCAGCTGACAGCCACTGACGTGTTGGGTAAGTTCAAGGCATTGGAATTGGCAGGAGGTTGAGATGGGAAAGTCAAGCGATACACAGGCAGATGTGCCTTCTGTCCGGTTGCGCTCAGTTCGGGGCTTATTGGACCTTATTTCTCGCGACGAAGCCGAGGACGCACTTGGCCAGACAGTTACCCTCCCCGATATTTTCGACACTACGCGCAACCTCTCAATAATTTGGACAGAGCAAGATTGGACAGAGCTGTATGCACGATTGGATAGATTAAAGGGGACTAAACAACCGAAAAAGCGCGGCCGTCCTAGGTCAGCCTCTCCGAATTTGAATATTGATGCGATACGAGCGTGGGCCATTTGGTGGTGCGTCCGGCAATGGCGAGAAGCCGGAGTTTGTGGCATCGAAAAGATGACAGTTGCACAACTGATAGATGGCGCGCGCGATCTGCCCCGCGGCGAAAAGTACTTTCGAAGGGCTAATATCACGCCGCAGCGGCTAGCTTCATCAGTGTCAGTTGGAAAGAAGATGCTGGGCATCGATGCAGATTGGTTCAGTGAGACTTGCGAAAAAAAACTCCCATTTAATCGAAATAGATAAGCGTTTTGATTGCAGCGATAGTTTCTCGTGCAACTTCATGCAGGAGAAACTCAAATGCCAAACACAGCTTCCATTCTTCGTCTGGCGGACGTTGAGGCGCGCTGCGCTGTCAACCGCAGGACGCTCTATTACTGGATGGAGCGGGGGATGTTTCCGCGCCCTATCCATCTTGGCCCACGCACGGTCGGCTGGTT
>Ga0209550_10000304_pt1 | contig 44365 bp, 42 predicted proteins | sample LauGreSuBDMM15SN_2_FD_187567 | JGI IMG/M metagenome (GOLD analysis project Ga0209550, IMG submission 187567) | Freshwater lake microbial communities from Lake Michigan, USA - Su13.BD.MM15.SN (SPAdes) (version 5) | ecosystem: Environmental > Aquatic > Freshwater > Lake | place: Lake Michigan...
CCAGGTAATTATCCAGTGTTAGATGACATCCGTAAAAAAATCTATGGTCAAGGTAAAGGTAATTTAAAAGAACTCGATCGTGTTGGTAACGTGATGTATATGCGTGGCGTGACTTCTGCAGTGTTAATGGTAGAAGCTATGCGTGTTGCACAAAACAAGTATGGAAAAGGTAAACCTCTCACCGGCGAACAAGTACGTTGGGGCTTTGAAAATCTAAATGTCGACGTTGCGCGTCAAAAAGCTTTAGGTGTGTTTGATATGTTCCCACCTATAAAAACCTCATGTGATGATCATGAAGGTTCTGGCGCTGTTAAAGTCGTGCAGTGGGATGGTAAGCAATGGGTTGCCTTATCAAAGACTTGGATCACTGGCGATAAAGCTCTAGTACGTAAATTATTAGAAGAATCTTCTGCTAAATATGCGGCGGAAAAAGGGATTACTCCTGGCTGTCTGAAGTAAACAAGCAAGCCGCTGAATTGTTTGCAATTCAGCGGCTTTGTTTTATCCCAGCTTTATATAACGTCTTTGGCTTAATATTAATATTAGAATTAAATAGCAGTACCCTAACAACAGGATTTAGAGATGAGCACTGCCCAACACATCCTTGCCGTGAATAATATTGAAGTCATCTATGACCATGTGATTTTGGTTTTAAAAGGTGTCTCACTGAATGTGCCTAGAGGTAAAGTCGTGGCATTAATGGGCGCCAATGGCGCTGGTAAGTCCACTACTCTAAAATCTATATCCACTTTACTTCGTGGTGAACGCGGCGATGTAACCAAAGGCAGTGTGGAATTTAATGGCGAAAGAATTGATCAACTCACGCCAAATGAATTAGTGCGTCGTGGATTGTCTCAAGTAATGGAAGGCCGTCATTGTTTTGCGCATTTAACGATAGAAGAAAATTTACTCACTGGCGCTTATACCCGTAAGATTAATCGCCATGAATTAAAAGAAGCCTTAGAAAAGGTATATCACTACTTCCCACGTTTAAAACAACGCCGCTCATCACAAGCAGGCTACACCTCCGGTGGTGAACAGCAGATGTGCGCGATTGGACGCGCGCTTATGGCTAAGCCTTCTATGATTTTATTAGATGAGCCATCGATGGGCTTAGCTCCACAAATTGTGGAAGAGATTTTCGAGATTGTGAAAGATTTAAATCACACAGAACAAGTATCATTTTTATTAGCAGAACAAAACACCACTGTCGCACTGCACTATGCAGATTTTGGCTACATATTAGAAAACGGTCGTGTCGTCATGGAAGGTGCAGCTTCAGAGTTAGCAGCCAATGAAGACGTGAAAGAATTTTATCTCGGTGTTTCTGGTGCTGGCCGTAAAAGCTTCCGTGACATGAAATTTTATCGCCGCCGCAAACGCTGGCTGGCTTAGTTTTTTCTCTTTCCATTTATTTTTTTAGGCTGCCATGTCTGATCTGCTCGATGCATTAGAAGCACGCGACCCTGCTACGCGTGAACGTGAACTATTAGCTGCACTGCCTGCTTTAATTACCCGCGCTAAAACCACTTCAGGTTGGTCTTCAATTCTAAAAGATGTTAATGCTGCTGATATCACTACTCGCGCTGCGCTTGCGCAATGTCCTGTTACCCGTAAATCTGATTTAAAAGATCTACAACATGCAGCATTACCTTTTGGCGGACTAAACAGCACGCCCGTCTCGCAACTGAGCCGTATTTTTATGTCGCCTGGTCCTATCTTTGATCCAGAAGGAAAAGGCGACGATTGGTGGCGTTTTGCGCGTCCTCTATATGCTTTGGGTCTGCGTGGCGGCGATATCGTGCAAAACTGTTTTGCTTATCACTTCACGCCTGCAGGTTTAATGGCAGAAGGTGGCGCAAAAAAACTGGGCTGCCCTGTGATACCGGCTGGAACAGGTCAAACAGAAATGCAAGTGCAAGCTATGCATTTATTGCGTCCCACTGGTTATGTAGGTACACCATCTTTTCTGAAAATCATCATAGAAAAAGCGCAGGAAATGGGTACGGACATTTCCAGCTTATCCAAAGCATTGGTCAGCGCTGAGGCGTTGCCGCCTTCTTTACGTAACTGGTTGCAAGAAAATGGTGTGCGCCATGTTTTGCAAACCTATGGCTCAGCCGATATAGGCAACATCGCTTATGAAACCTTAGCGCAGGGCGAGTTATGCGCTGGCATGGTGTTAGATGAAACTCTGCTATTAGAAATCGTACGTCCTGGTACTGGGGACCCTGTGTCAGAAGGTGAAGTTGGCGAGATCGTCATTACTTCCTTTAATCCCGACTATCCACTCATACGTTTTGGTACTGGCGATATGTCTGCTGTTTTACCTGGCATCTCGGCTTGTGGTCGTACCAATACACGCATTAAAGGTTGGATGGGACGTGCAGATCAAACTACAAAAATCCGCGCTATGTTTGTTCATCCCTCACAAGTAGCAGACATTGCGCGTCGTCATACAGAAATTAAAAAAGCTCGCTTAGTAGTTACTGGCGAAATGGCGAATGACATCATGACACTACATTGCGAAGTGGAGCATCCCACCGCACAAGCTGAGCTCGCCTCAGCAATTGTGAATTCCATACGCGATGTCACGAAACTGCGTGGTGAAGTTCAACTTGTTGCAATCGGCAGCTTACCTAATGATGGCAAAGTGATTGCTGACGATCGCAGCTATCAATAAAAATTTTCTTGCATGCTGAGACATCAGCATGCAAGCTTAATGCGTATCACATCTCTTACTATCAATCTCGTGTGCATTGTTTTTTCATAGCCACGCTTAACCACACTCTGTTGGTCTTGATCAAAAGCTCTCTGTACTAAATCACTGTATTTCAGAGGATGAATGGCACTGATAACAGCCGATCTATTGTGATCGGCTTTTATCATTGAGGATTCTCCATGCAATCTCTAGGAAGACGTCTGGCATTGTCTGCCATACCAACACTATCTCATCGAAGTGAATACGCGTTATTCAATCCAGCAAACAGACCTAGACTTTATCAACCCATTCCAACATCACGTCATGTCGCTTGGCCTAATGTGATAAAAGCTGGGTATTACATAGATGCCGCACAACAAACAGCAAAAACTTTACGTACTCTGATTCAGCAAATTGATCATCAATATCAATCCTTAGGTTTGCCGCCAAACTTACAACTCCTCACTAATTGTATGCAGCGCTTACTGCATTCCATTAAACCTGGCTATATAGATGAAGTGCAAAGTAGATCACGGTATCTCGATTTATTACGCATGCATTTATCATCTCTAAATAATAATGAATGCCTAAAACTTAAGAGCCACTTACAGTCCACACAATTTAAATGCTTGATAAGTGAGACTGTGATTGATGATGAGTTTTATTTAGAGTATGGCTTTTGTAATGGCCCACCGCATTCTTCTGAACGTATTTTATTTCACACTCAAAATCTATTTGATTGTCTTGATGAGTTACAACGATCACAAGCCGACCATAAAACTGATAGCAGTAAAATTCCCTCATTAAGTAATACAACCAAGCAGGAACTACGTAATGTATTAGCTCAGGCTGCACAGCATTGGCCGCACTCACAACAAATTCTTCCCGACTTATTGGATATCGCTTGCCGCATCGGCATTGCACTTGATTTTATCAACTTGCCTACGCAAATCTGTGCAACAGAACTTAATCTTTATGGCACTACCGCAAGACTAAAAAATGATCATATAGTTATAGATCTTGCCATCGCTCTGGATTTACAAGGCAACAAAAATGCAGCCTTACTTAATCGTGTGCTCCGTGATTTATTAGAGATTTTTTTAATTCAAAAATTCACTGGTACACAAACCAAGCTACCTGATTTACAGGCAAATGATCTCCGCAGTGTCAGACTAGCGATTGAGGAAATAACAGAAGTCTGTGTGCCTAGTGTGACCGATCATACTTTGCCTTCAAAAGCACGGTCGGTTTGGTCGCGGTCGCATGAATATGGGCAGATACAAATCAAGCCTTCTGCTGGCATCTCATTAGGTCACGCATGGATTACGCCTGATCTTTCTTTGATTCCTGATACTTCTGCACCTTCAGATGTGATTGGCATGCATTTCATGCACACAGGGTTTCATCTTAGGCCACAGCAAAACACGATACGTGAATGGCCTACAAAGTTTTTAACTGCAAAAGAAAATGCACAACTCTATCCACCTGAATCAACTTGGTATCTAACTGTTCCAGTCACAAAAACACAATTACAAACTTCTGCATTGGGTGTAATTGCAGAATGGAAGGGAAATAATACGCCCTACCGCTTTGCGAATATGGATAGCAATACACCTGCTACTGGTTGTCGGATGACAGTTTGGAAAGCAGTGCAAGATGGATTGGAACCAGATGCACTTGCTTTATTCAATCACTACAACCAAGGACTCGCTGCACCAGAGTCACCTACTGAACTCTGGATAAGATTGAATGGTTTAATGGAATGGATTAAGCACATGGCTGGTGCACATTAATTCAATTCTAGTGCACGTGTTTGTAATGCATCTGTTTGGTGCAAAGCAATCACGTGTTTTTTTAGTTTGGCCACCGAACAATTAATAAGCTCCTGTGACGAATATTTCAATGTTCATCACGTTTTTTTATAGGAGCTTACTATGCGATCACTTTTCACTCATGCTCGACCCAACCATTCTCTGTCCTCTTCGCACTTACAGTCTCCAGCATTTACATCTTTATCGATAAAAGAACAGCCACAAGCCCCTAGACTAAAAACCCTTGCGCCAAGAATTCAAAAAGCAAATTACTATTGGGCAGCTAATCATCGAAGCTATTTAATTTTTTCAGCATTACTCGATACAGCCGAAAAAAATCCGCATCCTCAGAACTATCAGAAAATCAAAGCAGCATTAATCTCATTAATGGAATCCATTATTGATCGTTCTTCTCAATCCTCACTTAATGCACAGGCTTGCAAAGATTTATTGAAATTACATTTGCAAGGCTTAAGTACTAATCAACTACAGCAATTAGCGCATATTTTAAAAATATCTAATTTTAATTACATAGGTCATGAAATTATTTATGAAATTGTTGAGCGCAATGGTAGGAAAAAAGAACGTGAAAAAATGATAGAGCTACTCTCAGCTAATCAATTATTTTCATTATTAAATGAATTAGCTACTTCCTCAAATTCCAACATTCAACCTCAACCTCAACCTGATCTTTCATTTGCGCCGAATTGGAATGGTGCGGTTCGACAAATTTTATTTGGTGCGACCTCAATCTGGAATAAACAGCAGCATAGTAAAGACGCAGATAAAATTTTACTAAAAGCCGCACAAGATATTGCTACTCAACTTGGGCTTAACACCTTACCTCAGCAAGTTGAATATAGCGCTTTGAATTATGATCACTCTAGCGTGTTACTAAATGCATCTACTTTGCAATGTGATAGTCGTCTAGAAACCGCCTTACTAAATCAAAAAAATTCCAAACTGACTTATCTAGCACCCTTTGAGCGTGCTTTACGTGATGTGCTGGAACTACTCTTGATGAAAAAAATGTTTGGCGAAGATGCGATCTTGGCTAATCTAAACGCTAAACAATTACACACATTACGTTCAACGATTGATGTTGTACTCAATCAGTCAGCGCCTGAGTTCTCTCCTGAGTTAAGTCTATTGGCGAGTCATGTTTTGAAAAATTCCCCTACATTTGGCCATATACATATTTCACCAAATGGTAGTGGCTCAGGTCATAGCTGGATTGCTCCTGATTTTTCTATTTTTCCTAAAAATGGCGATGGAAGACAAAGAATAGCTGGCTCTGTATTTTTACAAGAAGCCAAACAACTCTATCCAGCACCAAAGAAAATTACTGAAAAGTCTGTCGATTTTATTTCGCAAGAAAAAAATGAAAAATACTTTTCTTCCGAAGAAGCTCTGATGGTTACAGTACCTGTGCCCGCTGACGTTTTACAACAATCCGCTCAGCGCATTAAAGAACGATGGATTAATGAAGATGTTCTTTATAAATCCATGTCCGGCTTGGATGGTGGTGATATACGCAGTTGCAGAGTCGGTGTATGGGAAGCGGTGATGGATGGCATGGATGACTCAGCACGTCAGTTATTTAATCATTACAACTGCGGCTTACCTGACCCTGATTCATCGGCTGAATTATGGTTAAGAATGCAGAGCTTTATGCAATGGATAAAAGATTTAGCAGCTCAAGCCTAGTCAAGGACTTAAGGATTACAACAAGAGCAACACAGCCAACACAGCTTCTAATCCTAGACTTGCCCAATTGCTGCCATCTGCCGAGCGATCTAACACGATCGCAACAGCACGGACTAACGCCATCACTAGATACGTTAGTCCCAACGTTATAAATGCTGCGGGCTCCTGTAATAACAAACATGCGAGCCCGCTACCTACATAAATCGCACCCAGAGCTACTCTGGTTTCCGTGACACCGCGAGGACCCTCAGCTGACATACCTATCAAAGTTAGCGCCTTACGCGGGGCAAATATGACCCACACACCAAAAATCAAGGTAATCCCTGCCACAACAAGTTTTGCAATCAACATTATTCTTTCCTTTCATCCTCACTAAGCCATCCTGCCAGCAGCATCCTAATCATAAGAAAAATTGCTATTTTGATTATTTTATTCAACCCAGAAAGCATGTAATTAGCACGAGTGTTTTATTTTTTACCCTATAATCTAACCATCCAAGCACTTTTTACAAAGGCGTTTTATGTCACTGCCCACTGCCCTTCAACATCTAAGCTTACCTGTTATTGGCTCACCCCTCTTTATTGCTAGCGGACCCAAACTCGTAATTGAACAATGCAAGGCAGGTATCGTAGGATCTTTCCCTGCACTGAACGCTCGCCCTGCTGAAATGCTAGATCAGTGGCTCAACGAAATTAAACAAGCGCTCGCTGAACATAAGGCAGCCCATCCTGATGCCATCATAGGTCCGATCGCAGTTAATCAAATTGTGCATCAGTCGAATGATCGTTTAGCGCATGATGTAGAAGTGTGTGTGAAGCATAAAATCCCCATCATTATTTCTTCATTACGCGCACCACCTAAAGAAATGCTGGATGCTATTCATAGCTATGGCGGCATTGTTTTACATGACGTGATTAGTATTCGACATTCAGAAAAATCTTTAGAAGCTGGTGTTGATGGTTTAATTCTTGTAGCAGCTGGCGCAGGTGGTCATGCTGGTGGTTTATCTCCATTTGCATTAGTGGGTGAAGTACGTAAATTCTTCCAAGGTCCGATTGCACTTTCTGGATCTATCGCTTCTGGTGATGCAATCTTAGCTGCACAATCTATGGGTGCTGATTTTGCTTACATAGGATCACGCTGGTTAGCGACGCAAGAAGCGAATACAAGTGAAGATTACCGGAATGCGATTGTTGAATCGAATGCAGCGGATGTGGTGTACACCAATCTCTTTACTGGCGTGCATGGCAATTATTTGAAAAAATCTATTATCAAAGCCGGACTTGATCCTGATAATTTACCGGTTGCAGATAAAACGCATATGAATTTTGCGAGCGATAGCGGCGCTAAAGCTTGGCGTGATATTTGGGGTGCTGGTCAAGGTGTGGGACTGATGCATGATGTACCCACCGTAGCTGAAGTGGTATCACGTTTGAAACAGGAATATCACGCCGCTCGCGCTAGAGTGATGGCAACGCCGTATTAATTTTTACAGCATTACTATCCGCATGAAAGTCTGTTTTAATTTTTCAGGCTTACATGCGGATTTTTTAATCTGCATTCACTAACATCATGTCACGCACTTCCGCTGCACCGGCGCGCTGCAATTGCTTGACTGCCCAATAGCCTAAATAAATCACACCAAATCTTAAGTGATACTTGTTTGCGACATCGACTAAAGGTATGTCATGTAAAAGTTTAGGCACATCGACTAATTTAATTTCTTTGCGCTCTAGCAGTAAAAATTTTAACAATACTTTGACTGCGTTTTCAGCATTCCGCACTGGCCTATCTTGTAAATAAGCGATGCGTGAATAAGCCACCTCTAAGGATTTTTTTACATCCGTGAATGGTGACCCATGGCCTGGTATCACTAGACGTATATCTAACTCTGAAATCAAATCTAAGGTAGCACGTGTTTCATCAAAGCCTGGCCGTCCATCTAACTCAGGGAAAATAACACCAAAGCCTTTTTCCCATAATGCATCCGCAGAAATTAATAAGCCTTCTTTTTCACAATACAACACCAAAGAATGTGGATCATGTCCTGGTGCTGCTAATGCTATCCACTCTAAATCACCTAGCATTAATTTATCGTTAGGCTTTACTAAAGCATGTGCTTCAAAGCGATCACACTTTTGTCCAGTAGCTTGAAAGCTTAGTTTTGCATAATCCCAATCATTGACCTTATAAAATTCAGCTTCAGGTATGGCGATTTGGGCTTGATAGTGATCATGCAGAATTTTATTTCCACCACAATGATCAGAATGTAGATGGGTATTATAAATTTTATGTAGGGGCCTATCACCCAACACATGTTTAACTAGCTCTAGCGTTTGTTCGGCGTGGGTGACATAACCAGTATCGATAATGACATTTTCATTTTCACCGAAAAATAAAATGTTATTGGAAGATAGCCATCCTCGTTCAAGGACATGCATGCAAGAAGGAAGGTTCATTTTTTCATTTCATAGGCAAGAAAAATTCTTCGAACAACTTAACCACTGCGCCGCGAAATCTGCCATCTGTATTTTATGAAGTTTACTTTGATGGATAAAATTTAGCGGCATGAAATTAAGCTTGCCTTTGACCTCAGATAATCAAACTAACTTTGGTTACGCTGCCGAACGTCTTTGGCTAATCGCTAGCCAAACCTGCATTTTTTTCGCTTCAGATGCAACGCTCCAGTTCATGATTTCATCAAGTGTGCGCCAGCAACCCTTACAAAATCCGTTCTCAGCGTTCATCTGACAAATACTCGTACAAGGAGATGGCAGAGGACCCACATGATTTACAGGATTGAAATTTGCAGGATTCATAAACTAATTAACTTTGCGCAGCATGACGCGCGGCAATCGCATTACCTGCACGACTCACTGCTTTGCGTCCTAGATGTTGAGAAATAAACTGACCTGCATCAACTACCATCTGCAAATCAATACCAGTGTGTATACCTAAACCTTGCATGAGATAGAGCACATCTTCTGTCGCCACATTACCGGTTGCACCTTTAGCATAAGGACAACCACCCAGACCTGCTACAGAAGAATGATAAATGCTCACACCGACTTCTAGAGCCGCATAAATATTTGCTAAAGCTTGGCCATAGGTGTCATGAAAATGCCCTGCCAATTGATCGATAGGGAATTGACGTGACACTTTATCGAATACTGTTTGTACTTGACGCGCAGTGCCCACACCTATGGTGTCAGCAATATCAATTTCATCGCAACCCAAGTCCTGCATGCGCGCCACCACATCAACAACTGCATCGGGTGTGACCTCGCCTTGATAAGGGCAGCCGAATGAACAACTAATACTGCCACGCAAACGTAAATGCGAAGCCTTCGCTAATTTTGCAACTTCACGAAAACGCTCTATTGATTCAGCAATGCTGCAGTTAATATTTTTTTGCGAAAACGCTTCGGATGCGGCACCGAAAATAACGACCTCATCCGCTTGTGCAGCAAGTGCCGCTTCTAAGCCTTGCATGTTGGGCACAAGTGCTGAGTAAATCACACCTGACTTGCGTTGTATCTGCTGCATGACTTCACTCGAAGTCGCCATTTGTGGCACCCACTTAGGCGAGACGAAAGAAGCAGCTTCTATATTTGGAAAATCTGCTGCTGTCAGTCGATTGATTAATTCGACTTTAACTTCAACAGGAATAATTTCTTTTTCATTTTGTAGTCCATCACGCGGACCTACTTCCACTATTTTGACTTGTGCTGGCAAGCTTGGGACTTTACTCATACTCAAGCTCCGGTAGCAGTGAATGCTAATAACTGCGCACCTTCTGGCACTTGATCACCAACCGCATACAATAAATCTTCTACCTTACCGTTACTAGGCGCATGAATCGTGTGTTCCATTTTCATGGCTTCCATAATTAATAATGGCGCGCCTTGCTGTACAAGTTCATCTTTTTTAACAAGCAACGCAATAATTTTTCCTGGCATAGGCGCGGTTAATCTACCGCCTTCTAATTCTGCTTCACCCGCATGTGCAATAGGATCATGCCAAGTTAATTGCCAGTGCTGTCCTGCATGAAAGACATGAAAATTTTCTGCAACACGTACTACCTTACCGTGCACCTTGATGTTATCAGCGACCAAATCAAATTCAACCGCATCATCTTGATCATGCGTCTTAGCATGCACATCACTAATTTTTATTCTCTTATCACCACTACTTAATATTCCGTGATCTGATGCATATGTCCAAGCAAGCTCACTCATGCCTGCCTCATCAGAGAATTGCAGTGGTCGAGTAGTTTGTAAATTCATGCGCCAACCATGATGCTGCGCCCATGGGTCATCTGATGAATGATCACGCTCATCATGATGCAACCTCGCGCAGGCTAATGCCAACACAGCAAAAGGCACGGGCTGATGCGGTGGAAATAAAGTATCTTGATGTCGTTCTATCAGACCCGTATCTAGATCTGCAGTAGCAAAGGGTTTACTTTGCATGAGTCTGGATAGAAAAGCGATATTCGTTGCTGGCCCTACAATTTCATATTCACTCAGCGCTTGCGACATTTTCTTTAACGCTGCTGCTCTATCCTCACCCCAGACAATCAACTTCGCAATCATAGGATCATAGTAAGGTGAGATTGCATCTCCTGCTCTAATACCTGCATCTATACGCACTGCTTGATCGCGCGTGAAACTTGCTGCTTGTGGTGTGTGTAAATAATGCAAAGTACCTATGGATGGCAAAAATCCTTTTTCAGGATTTTCCGCATAAATACGCGCTTCAATCGCATGACCTTTAATAACTAGCTCATTTTGTTTCTTGGGCAAAGTATGGCCAGCAGCTATTTTTAATTGCCACTCAACCAAATCCACATCGGTAATCATTTCAGTAACGGGATGTTCCACTTGCAAACGTGTGTTCATCTCCATGAAATAAAAACTACCATCTTGATTGGCAATGAATTCCACCGTACCCGCACCTACATAACCCACTGCTTGTGCTGCTGCTACTGCCGCCTCACCCATGGCACGACGACGTTCTGCTGTCATACCTGGCGCTGGCGCTTCTTCACATACTTTTTGATGACGACGTTGTACTGAGCAATCACGCTCAAACAAATAAACACACTCACCTGTTTTGTCTGCAAAAATCTGGATTTCTATATGGCGTGGACGCTGTAAATATTTTTCAACTAAGACTTTATCGTCACCAAAACTATTAATCGCTTCACGCTTACAAGATGCGAGTGCGCCTTTAAATTCAGCGGATGATTGGACTATACGCATGCCCTTACCACCACCACCTGCACTGGCTTTCAGTAATACTGGATAGGTAATGCTATCGGCTTGCTTGTGTAAAAAATCAGCGTCTTGATTTTCACCGTGATAACCCGGCACCAAAGGTACCTGCGCTTTTTCCATTAAGGCTTTAGCGGCAGACTTTGAACCCATGGCATGAATCGCTGTTGCAGGTGGTCCAATAAAAATTAATCCTGCTTGCTCACATGCTGCTGCAAATTCTTCGTTCTCTGATAAAAATCCATAACCTGGATGTATCGCTTCTGCTCCAGTAGCTTGCGCTGCTTCTATGATGCGTGCAATTTGTAAGTAGCTTTGCTTCGCTTCTGCTGCACCTATGTGCACAGCCTCATCACAAGCTGCCACATGCGCAGCATGTTTATCTGCATCGGAATACACAGCGACTGTGCGTATGCCCATACGATGTGCAGTGGCCGCTACTCTGCAAGCGATTTCACCACGATTGGCAATCAGGATTTTTTTAAACATGATGGTTTTTTGCTTGCCTAGTTATGCAGTCTTTGCTTGTATGCCTAATCGTTGTAGTAAAGATTTATCTTCTTCCACCTCAGGATTGCCCGTTACCAGTAATTTTTCACCATAGAAAATTGAATTCGCACCCGCCAAATAACACAAGGCTTGTATGCCTTCACCTAACTGACGACGACCTGCAGATAAACGCACGCGTGCTTTTGGCATGGTGATGCGTGCTACCGCTATCGTGCGTACAAACTCAAGTGGATCTAATCCATCTTGTCCATAGAGTGGTGTACCTTCTACTTGCACCAAATGATTAATAGGCACTGACTCAGGATAAGGATTTAAGTTAGCCAGTTGTGCAATCAAACCTGCACGTGATAGCCGTGACTCACCCATACCGACTATGCCGCCACAGCATACTTTTAATCCTGCTTCACGCACTGCGCCTAAAGTATCTAAACGATCTTGATAGTCACGTGTAGTGATAATGTCGCCATAAAATTCTGGCGCTGTGTCTAGATTGTGATTATAAAAATCTAAGCCTGCTTCTTTTAGTCTCACAGCTTGCTGCTCTTCTAACATGCCTAAGGTTGCGCAAGTTTCTAAGCCCATGGCTTTCACAGCCTTGACCATTTCTTCAACTGAATCTAAATCTCTGTCTTTAGGCGCACGCCATGCAGCACCCATACAAAAACGTGTAGCACCTTGATCTTTTGCTGCTTGAGCTGCTGCTAATACTTCATCTAATGGCATGATTTTTTGTGCTGTCACACCAGTGTCGTAACGGGCTGCTTGGGGACAGTAACCACAATCTTCAGGACAGCCACCTGTCTTAATCGATAACAGTGTGGCTAATTCAATTTCATTCGCATTGAAATTTGCTCGGTGTACTTGCTGTGAGCGAAACAATAAATCATTAAATGGCAATTCAAACAAAGCCACTACTTCAGCGACTGGCCATGTTTCATGCGCGACTGCAGCAGCGGCAACTTTTTTCGCTGCAGCATGAAATGCGACGGGTTGTGATGTGATGGTGGATGACATAGAACTTCCTTAATAAAATAATTTCAGCAACTGGCTTCTAGCGCTTTTATCGCGCCTGTAGCAAGACAATTTATTTCTTCATCATTGATGATATACGGTGGCATCAGATAAACCGTATTACCTATAGGGCGTAGCAATATCTGCTGCTGTAATCCTTGCGCAAAATAACGACGCGCAAATCCTGCTTGTTCATCGGGCTGCGCATCAAATGCGAAAATCATGCCGCAACGGCGAAAATTTTTACTGCGAGGATGATGTTTCAAATCCTCACATGCAGCCTCAATTTTATCGCCTCGCACTCTATTTTGTGCCAGTACATCATCTTCTTTAAAAATAGCTAGCGTGGCTAAAGCAGCCCTACAAGCTAAAGGATTGCCGGTATAAGAATGCGAATGTAAAAATGCACGTGTGATATCACTATGATAAAACGCTTGATAAATTTCTTTGCGCGTCATGACTAGCGATAAAGGCAAGTAACCACCACTAATCCCTTTAGATAAACACAGAAAATCTGGCCACACGCCAGACTGTTCTGATGCAAAAAAAGTCCCCGTGCGACCACAACCAACTGCAATTTCATCTGCAATTAAATGCACATTAAATTCATCACACAAGGCACGCAAGGTCTGCATATACACAGGATCATGCATGATCATGCCGCCCGCACATTGCACTAAGGGTTCAATGATGATGGCGGCTATGTGATCAGCACGCTGCTCTAATACACGTCGCACATCAAGTGCTGCATGACGCGCTACATCAGCCGCGGTTTCACCTTCTTTAGCATTGCGTGCATCTGGTGTTGCAACCACATGCGCAGGCTGCAACATAGCGCCATAGGCCTGACGAAATAAAGGCACATCAGTGACTGCTAAGGCACCGACTGTTTCGCCATGATAGCCACCTTGTAAATAGATGAATTCCTGCTTTTGTGGCAGCCCTTGATTTGCCCATGCATGAAAACTCATTTTTAAGGCTATCTCTACTGCCGATGCTCCATCAGATGCATAAAAACAATGTCCGAGTACGCCATCAGTTAATGCAGATAATTGTTCAGAAAGTTCTACAACAGGTTCATGCGTGAAGCCAGCTAGCATCGCATGTTCTAATTGATCTAACTGTGCCTTGATTGCATGGTTAATACGTGGATTTGCATGACCAAATAAATTCACCCACCATGAACTAATACCATCGATATATCTATGCCCTGCATGATCCATCAGCCAAGCACCACGACCTTGACTGAGCGACACCATAGGTATGCTTTCATGATGTTGCATTTGTGTGCAGGGATGCCAAACACTGGCAAGACTGCGTGCAACCCAATCATTGTTAGCGTGTGCGCTCATTACATCCTAAATATGCCGAACTTCGTATCAGGTATAGGTGCATTCAATGATGCACTCAATCCTAAACCTAACACCATGCGTGTATCCGCAGGATCAATCACACCATCATCCCACAAGCGTGCACTTGCATAATAAGGATGACCCTGCACTTCATATTGATCAAGTATGGGTTGTTTAAATGCGGCTTCTTCTTGCGCACTCCATTGCCCACCCTTGCCTTCTATGCCATCGCGCTTAACGGTGGCCAGCACACTCGCAGCTTGTTCACCACCCATGACGGAGATACATGCATTCGGCCACATCCACAACATGCGCGGTGAATAAGCACGACCACACATGCCGTAATTACCTGCACCAAAGCTTCCACCTATGATGACGGTAAATTTAGGTACAGCCGCTGTCGCAACTGCCGTCACCATCTTGGCGCCATTGCGCGCTATGCCTTCGTTTTCTACTTTGCGACCCACCATAAAGCCGGTGATGTTTTGTAAAAAAACTAAAGGTATTTTTCGTTGACAGCAAAGCTCTATGAAATGCGCACCTTTTAATGCTGACTCAGAAAACAAGATGCCATTGTTAGCGATGATGCCTACTGGCATACCAAACAAATGTGCAAAACCACAAACCAGTGTGGTGCCATAGCGTGCTTTAAATTCATCAAACTCACTACCATCGACCACGCGCGCAATAATTTCTCTTACCTCGAAAGGCTTACGTGTATCAGTAGGAATTAATCCATATATTTCTTTAGCGTCGTAACGTGGCTCTACTGATGGACGCAACACCATTTGTTCTGGCTTACTACGATTTAAATTGCCAACTATAGATCGTGCAATGGATAAAGCATGCATATCATCTTGTGCTAAATGATCTACTACACCAGACAAGCGCGTATGCACATCACCACCACCTAAATCTTCTGCACTTACAATCTCACCGATTGCAGCCTTCACTAAAGGCGGGCCACCTAAGAAAATCGTACCTTGATTTTTAACGATAATAGATTCATCACTCATGGAAGGCACATACGCACCGCCTGCTGTACATGAGCCCATAACCACTGCGATTTGCGGTATGCCTTGTGCCGACATGTTTGCTTGATTAAAGAAGATGCGTCCGAAATGTTCACGATCAGCAAAGACATCATCTTGATTCGGTAAGTTTGCACCACCCGAATCGACTAAATAAATACAAGGCAAATTATTTTGTGCTGCAATTTCTTGTGCACGTAAATGTTTTTTCACCGTCATAGGGAAATAGGTTCCGCCTTTAACGGTTGCATCATTACAAACAATGACGCACTCCTGACCTTTAACACGTCCTATGCCGGTAATCATGCTGGCAGACGGCGCAGCATTGTCATACATATTTAGCGCAGCTAATTGTGAGAACTCTAGAAATGGCGTGCCAGGATCGAGCAACATATTTACACGCTCACGTGGTAATAGCTTGCCACGTGAGGTATGTTTTTTACGTGCATCTTCACTACCGCCTAATGCAAGTTTTTCACAATGCGTACGTAAATCATCTACCAAAGCCTGCATCGCATGCGCATTAGCGATGAATTCTTCGGAGCGTGGATTAAGTTTAGTTTCTAGGTATGGCATGTATTTATTTTTCTAAAATATTTCCATCGACATAAAACCATCGTCCGTTTTCACGAACAAAGCGACTTATTTCATGTAAGCGTTGTCCTCGCCCTTGTACACGACAACGCGCTACAAATTCTACGGTGGCAGCATCCTCTTGTTGCGACACTTGTCTTACTTCTAAACCCAGCCACTTTAGTGCAGCATCTGTCACTGCCTCTGCAGGTCGCGACTCTTTATGCCAAGTCTCTCTGAGATAGTTTTCTTCACCAAGTACATAGGCACTATAACGAGAGCGCATTAACTGTTCAGCACTAACTGCATGTTGCGCACCACTGATGAAAGGCTCACAACATTTTTCTAATGCGCCACCACCACAAGGGCAGGGCTCTAGCTTAGTTGTGGAGCGCTGATTTACCATGAGGCTTACTTAATCTTGCGCATTAACTCAAACTTAGGCTAATGCACGTGCTATCAATATTTTTTGTATATCGCTGGTGCCTTCATAAATTTGACAAACACGTACATCGCGATAAATACGTTCAACTGGAAAATCTTTTACATAGCCATAGCCGCCATGTATTTGTATGGCATCTGAACAAACTTTTTCTGCCATTTCACTGGCAAATAATTTTGCCATCGCAGCTTCTTTTAAACAGGGCACGCCTGCATCTTTCATAGACGCTGCATGTAAAGTCATTTGACGTGCTACTTCAATCTGCGTTGCCATATCAGCCAATCTGAATTGCACCGCCTGATGATCAAACAAAGGTTTATCAAAACTCTGACGTTCTTTCGCATAAGCTAAAGCCGCATCAAATGCTGCTCGAGCCATACCTATAGCTTGCGCAGCTATGCCTATACGCCCACCTTCTAATCCTGATAAAGCGATACGATAGCCTTCACCTTCTGCACCAATTAAATTTGCGGCAGGTATACGGCAATTTTCAAAAACAATTTGCGCTGTGTCGGATGAATGTTGGCCTAATTTTTCTTCTATGCTAGCGACGACATAACCCGCTGTAGTTGTGGACACCCAAAAAGCACTAATGCCACGCTTACCTGCCGTTTTATCGGTGACAGCCATGACGATAGCTACATCAGCATTTTTACCACTGGTGATAAATTGTTTAACACCATTTATGACATAGCTATCGCCATCACGTGTAGCAGTTGTTCGTAATGAAGAAGCATCACTACCTGCATGCGGCTCAGTCAAACAAAATGCGCCTAACATTTTGCCTTGCGCGAGCGGTCGTAACCATTGTTCTTGTTGCGCAGGATTAGCCACCATCATCGCTATGCTACACACAGGACAGTTGTTGACCGAGATGATGGTTGAAGTTCCACCATCTCCTGCTGCGATTTCTTCTATCACTAAAGCTAACGCTACATAATCTAAACCTGCACCACCTTGCTCTTCTGGCACAGCGACACCGAAGGCACCCATTTGCGCTAACTGCTGCAAAGCTTCTTTAGGAAAATGTCGCTCTTTATCCCAACGCGCAGCATGTGGACGTAACTGCTGCTGTGAAAATTCACGCATTGCATCACGTGTCATGGTGTGTTGTTCAGAGAGCATCATCGCTTTATTCTTTATTTTGAATAGTAGGCATAAAAATGTGTGTTGATTAATGTGTTAATCAGCATGATTACCAAACCATAGTCTGACCATCAAAACTATGAAAGCTACCACTTTCACTTTGTTTTAATCCACTAATCACTTTACGCATACCCGCCACGCTGTCTTGTACAGAAGTCGGTGCACTCGGACCACCCATTTCCGTTTTTACCCAACCTGGGTGAATCACCATCAGCTTAGCGTGTGGATAATCCATCGATGCTGCTTTGACTGCCATATTCAATGCTGCTTTTGAAGCACGATATACCCAACCCATGCTTGCTGTTGTGACACCTATGCTGCCCATGACGCTGGTGAGAAATACGAATGTACCTTTTGCTTCTTCAACTGCGGGTGCTAACAGCGGAATGGCATGCATGGCGCCTAATACATTGGCATGCATAACGCGATCAAATTCCGCAACCGCAGGCGCTTCCGTTGCACCGGCATATGATCCAAATACACCCGCCACATACACCACTAAATCTAAACGCTCACCATCGAGTTGCCATGGCAAGCTAGCCAGTGATTCCGCTACGGTGACATCAATTTTCATTGCATGCGCACCTTCTTGCTTGAGTGCTTCTACCGTCGCATCATCACGTGCTGTTGCAAATACTTTATAGCTATCAGCAAGTAACTGACGAACGAACTCACGGCCTATGCCGCGTGAAGCACCAATGATCAAAGCTGTGCGCATGCAAATTCTCCTTACATCATTTCAATTGCCATAGCGGTAGCTTCACCGCCACCGATACACAATGCAGCCACACCACGCTTGCCACCGGTTTTTTTCAATGCACCCAACAATGTCACGATAATGCGCGCACCAGATGCACCGATAGGATGACCTAATGCACAAGCACCACCATGAATATTAATTTTGTCGTGAGTGATATTGTGTTCTTTCATTGCGGCCATGGCGACTGCTGCAAACGCTTCATTGATTTCAAACAGATCGACATCGCTAGTCTTCCAACCTGTTTTTGCATATAACTTTTCTATCGCGCCTACTGGTGCAGTAGTAAACCAGTTAGGTTCATGTGAATTACGCATATGAGCAACGATTTTTGCAATCGGCTTCACACCTAATTTTTTTGCTGTTGATTCACGCATCAACACTAATGCTGCTGCACCGTCGTTGATGGATGAAGAAGAAGCGGCTGTGATGGTGCCGTCTTTTTTAAATGCTGGTTTTAATTGTGGGATTTTTTCTATCTTAGCTTTGAGTGGGCCTTCATCTTTATCAATAACGACATCACCGGCTTTACCAGAAATAGTCACTGGCGCGATTTCCCATTTAAAGGAACCATCGGCTGTTGCAGCTTGTGCACGCTTAACTGAATCAATCGCAAAAGCATCTTGTGCTTCACGTGTGAATGAATATTTTGCAGAGCAATCTTCTGCAAATGTGCCCATAGAACGGCCTTTGTCATACGCATCTTCTAAACCATCTAACATCATGTGGTCATACATCATGCCGTGACCTATACGATAACCACCACGCGCTTTAGGAATTAAGTAAGGTGCATTTGTCATCGACTCCATACCACCCGACACCACCACTTCATTCGTGCCCGACATAATTGAGTCATAACCATAAATAGTTGCCTGCATAGCAGAGCCACACATTTTTGATAAAGTCACAGCTCCTGCTGAAACAGGAATGCCCGCTTTAATCGATGCTTGACGCGCAGGTGCTTGGCCTTGTGCTGCCATTAAGCAGTTACCAAAGATCACATCATTCACTACTTCAGGCTTAATACCTGCACGTTCAACTGCAGCACGAATTGCAACTGCACCTAGATCATGCGCAGAAAGAGATGAAAAATCACCTTGAAATGCGCCCATAGGGGTACGTGCTGCACCAACAATTACAACGGGGTCAACGATAGGATCTTGCATAGTTATCTCCAAAAAAATAAAAATTAAGTAGCGGCCGATGGTGCAGATTGCGCCGTGGATGTCTGATAGCTAAAACGAACTTCCTGCGGATAGGGAAAGACGTCTTCCACTTGGCCGTCAAGTATTCGGGTTTTACGTTGTTGCCAATACTCTGCTGTCAGCAGATCGGCATGATGCTTCATGAAGTATTTACGTACTTTAGGATTGCCTAATAAAAAAACACTGAACTGTTCTGGAAAGACATCATTTTTTGCGACGTGATACCAAGGTTCGGATGCCATCTCATCTTCTTCATTGCGTGCCGCTGGTATATCGCGGAAATTACAATCACTGATGTATTCGATTTCATCATAGTCATAGAACACGACTCTGCCCTGACGCGTCACACCAAAATTTTTATACAGCATGTCTCCGGGGAAGATGTTCGCTACCACCAGATCTTTAATTGCATTGCCATATTCACGCACGCCATGTTCTATTGCTGCTTCATCTCCTGCTTGCTCGGCTTCTGTCAGCCAAATATTTAATGGCGTCATGCGTCGCTCTATATACAGATGGCGAATAATGATTTGTTCACCATCTTCTTCAACAATAGAAGGCGCAACCGACTTTAATTCAGCTAACAATTCTTCTGAAAAGCGCGAGCGGGGAAAAGCAACGTTGGAATATTCCAGTGTATCGGCCATACGACCTACTCTGTCGTGATACTTCACCAATAAATATTTTTCTTTAACTTGTTTAGGCGTAGTTTCTTTAGGCGCAGGAAAACTATCTTTAATCGCTTTAAACACATACGGGAAGGAAGGCAATGCAAACACCACCATCACCAAGCCACGAATACCGGGCGCTATTTCAAAGCGATCAGAGGAATGGCGCAGATGATGTAAGAAGTCACGGTAGAACAAGGCCTTGCCTTGTTTTTGTAAACCTAAAATTGTGTAGATTTCATTACGCGGCTTATTCGGCAACATGCTGCGTATAAATTGCACATAGGCCGATGGCACTTCCATATCAACCATGAAGTAGGCGCGTGTAAATGAAAACAACATGGTAATGATATTGACATCGGTCAGCACTGCATCAAGAACTAAATCACCTTTGCGGTTATGCAGTATGGGAATTACAAAAGGATGCTCTCGATTGCCATTAATGACTTTTCCAACTATGTACGCGCCCTTGTTACGAAAAAACAGGCTAGATAACACTTGAATTTGATAATTCGCTTCTGTCGCTCGCGCTATTAATAATGCTTGCAAACGTTCTTCTATAAAAGCGATATCACGATCTAAGTCGTAAAACTCACATGCCAGTTGATAATTATTGACTAAACGACGCAGGGTTATGCGCATACCATCTGTTTGTGGATAATAGACGCGATAGACAGGCGTTGCTTCAGCAGGCTCTATATATTCTGTTGAAACAGCTGAGCGCACAAAAATAAAGTCATTATGAAAATACGTGCGATGCAAAATTTTGCAGCACACAGAATTAAAAAAAGTTTCAGCAAGCTCAGGCTGTCTGTGATCCATTAACAAGCCTATGTAATGTAGCTTCACTTCACGCCATACACTATCAGTTAGCTCTTCTTCTTCATATTCATCTTCTAAGCTTTGCACGCATTCCTTCACTCTATGCTCATAGAATGCAATTCTGTCGCGCGCGCCTGCTTGCGCTTCTTTCCATGTCATTTGCTCGAAGTGTGTTCTAGCTCCTTGGCTGGCATGTCTAAATAACCGATAGTGCTTATCAAAGCCATCAAGAATAACGCGCGCAATATCAAACGCAATTTGCGATGACAAAAGCTTAGGAAAGGCGACTTGTGAATCTGGCATTTTAGGCAGTCTCAGCAAATAATTCACGACCAATCAACATGCGACGTATTTCGCTGGTACCTGCACCAATTTCATAGAGCTTTGCATCGCGCCATAGTCGTCCTGCTGGATATTCATTGATGTAACCATTACCACCTAAGGCTTGTATAGTTTCACCTGCCATCCAAGTCGCTTTTTCAGCGGAATATAAAATCGCACCCGCTGCATCCTTGCGTAATGCACGCACTGCATCCGGTGTTTTTGCGCGATCACATGCTTGGCCTACTGCATAGACATAAGCTTTGCACGCCATCATGGTGGAATACATATCTGCGAGTTTGCCTTGCATGAGTTGGAACTCACCGATAGGTTGGCCGAATTGTTTACGTTCATGTACATAGGGCACAGTGACATCCATACATGCTTGCATAATGCCTAGTGGCCCACCCGACAACACAGCACGCTCATAGTCTAGGCCTGACATTAAAACATTCACACCGCGACCTAAACCACCTAATACATTTTCAGCAAGTACTTCACAATCACGGAACACTAACTCACCCGTATGCGAACCACGCATACCTAGTTTGTCGAGTTTTTGCGCAACTGAAAATCCAGGATAATTTTTTTCAATTAAAAATGCAGTGATGCCACGTGGTCCTGCTTCAATATCATTTTTTGCATACACCACCATCACATCAGCATCGGGGCCATTGGTGATCCACATTTTTGAGCCATTCAATATCCAACGATCGCCTTTGAAATCAGCACGCAACTTCATGTTCACAACATCAGAACCTGCATTCGGTTCTGACATGGCTAATGCGCCTATATATTCACCTGAAATTAACTTTGGTAGATAGGTTTTCTTTTGTTCTTCACTGCCATTACGACGAATTTGATTTACACATAAGTTTGAATGTGCACCATAAGACAAACCCACTGAAGCAGAAGCGCGTGATATTTCTTCCATAGCGATGATGTGAGCTAAATAACCCATAGCACTACCGCCATATTCTTCATCTGCTGTAATGCCTAGCAGACCTAACTCACCCATCTTGCGCCATAAGTCCATAGGAAATTGATCGGTGCGATCTATCTCTGCTGCACGCGGCGCAATTTCAACGGATGCAAAATGTTGAACTGCTTCACGTAGTGCTGCGATATCTTCGCCATGATCAAAACTTAGGCCTGGCAGATTATTCATACTATTTTCCTGTTCAAACTTTTAACGCAATTAGATGGATTAGGCTGCGCTGCGTGCGCTAGAAGCGCTAAGTAATCCACTTTTGATTTTTTCGCCTTGACTCTCTTGCGCTAGCATATTGCGGCATCGATCTTCATGTGCGGCGATTTCAGCCAAGGTGATTTCTATATCTTCACGCTGCTGCTCTAATGATTCACGATGTCGTGATAACACGGTGAGAAAGCGATTCAGTTGAGCCGCAGAGTCTTGCGGCGAGTCATACATATCCACTAAATCTTTAATTTCTGAGAGCGTTAATCCCAGACGCTTGCCGCGTAAGGTGAGTTTTAAACGCGTGCGATCGCGAGCGCCGTAAACTCTAGTACGACCGCCAGCGCCTTCGCGACTTGGACTAATTAAACCTTGATCTTCGTAGAAACGAATGGCACGTGGCGTGATGTCGAATTCACGGGCTAGTTCGGTGATGGTATAAGTCGCCATAGGATCTACAGGTAGAATGTACGTTTACGTAAACGTCAACTAAAGCGGTATTGTAGGCGGGCGAGATGTAAATGGAAACCCCGTAAAGCAGTCATTTTCAGGGGCTAAATCTAGGGATACGCTAATTTTTCAAATATTGTTAAAAACCATTAATTTCCCTTAAATTCGGCTAATTACTTGCTAAACATTGTTTATTTCTTTAATTACTCATGAACCCTCTGGAATCTGAACTCGATTATGTGCTGGGTGACACGCTACCTGAAAGCGGCCGCTGTGTGGATGTCGCTCCGGGTGTGCGTTGGCTACGTATGGGCCTGCCATTTGCCCTCAACCACATCAATCTCTGGCTTTTAGAAGATAAGCTGCCAAATGCACAGGATGAGTTAGTCCAAGGCTGGACGATAGTGGATTGCGGCATCAGCAATGACGCCACTCGCAGTTCTTGGGAACAGTTATTTGCCGAGGAATTGCGCGAACTACCGGTATTAAGAGTGATCGCCACCCACTGTCATCCGGATCATGTGGGTTTGTCCAACTGGTTGTGCGAGAAATGGAACGTCCCTTTTTATATGTCAGCCGGTGAATATGCCTTTGCGCGCATGATGTCTGCTGGCTTACCCGGCGCAGATGGCCCTGCTTCACTACCTCATTTTCAGCGCAATGGATTAACCGATCCTACTTTGATTGCAGAGCTGAGTGCGCGCGATTCGTATTACCCCACCCTCGTGCCTGCAGTACCGCATAGTTTTCAGCGTCTGCAAGACGGCAAATCACTTTCTATTAATGGAAAGCAGTGGGATTTAATTTCTGGATTTGGTCATTCGCCCGAACATATTGCACTTTATAGATCAGATGATCATGTCTTGATTTCTGGCGATATGGTATTGCCTCGCATCTCAACCAATGTTTCGGTGTTTGCGATAGAACCTGATTTTGATGCTGTGGGTGCTTTTTTAGAATCGCTAAATAAATTTTTATCATTACCTATACATACTTTAGTTTTACCTTCACATGGCAAACCATTTCGCGGTCTACATACACGCATACAACAACTGCATACTCATCATCAAGAACGTTTAGATGAAGTAATGACTGCTTGTAAGGCACCGCAATCTGCTGCAGACATTGTTCCTGTCATGTTTCCACGCAAACTAGATGTGCATCAACTCACATTTGCACTCGGCGAAGCGTTGGCACATCTGCATCATTTATGGGCAAAGGGCAAGTTAACACGCAAACTAAGTGAAGATGGTATTCAACGATTTGTCAGGATTGATTCAGCTCATTAAAAGATCGTCTTAAGTTTTGCTGCGCATGCAATCTGTTTGTCATAATTCTTTCGTGATTACAAGTTATTGATTTTTACAAAAGGTAGTGCATACATCGACTGACTGTTAACTGCATTCATGCAATAGTTAGTTCTATGACTTCTACAGATGAACGGCATCAATTTAGTGAACGCTTGCAGCAAGCATTACGTTCTGCAGAATACTCGCCCGATAGCCCTACCCAACTAGCTCGAGAATTTAATGCACGCTTTGCAGGCCAACCTGTGACAGTGCATGCTGCTCGTAAATGGTTGATGGGTGAATCTATTCCTACCCAAGAAAAATTACGTTCACTCGCCAAATGGTTGAATGTCACTGCAGAGTGGTTACGTTTTGGAACAGCTAGTGCGAATAATAGTAATAGCTCTCTCAACAATAGCGATGCAAAAATAATTGCTAGTCTGCGTCAGCTAGATGAAGGGAACCAACAGCTAGTATTTGAATTCATACGCTTACTCGTGCGCATGGACAGAAAAAAATAAAACTTCTTACTCTGCTTGCAGGTTATGTAAATAACGTAAACCTGCAATAGCACGACTGCCATACCAAGACAACATTTCACCATCGATCAACTGCACGGGTTTGCCACATTGCTTTTCTAATGCATCGCAATGTTCATCGGTGAAATGATACGGCTCGCTGGAAAGAAAAATCAAATCGATGTCTTCAACTAATTGCGGCGTCCATGTAAATGTTGGATAACGCAAAGTTGAATCATCACATTCCCATTGCTGTAAATTAATAAGTGCCAACATATGCGCAATGTAGGTATCACGCGCAACTGTCATCCATGGATCTTTCCATATGCAATATAAAACGCGCTGTAATTTATTATTGCGTTGAGCTTGCAATGCATCATAAGCTTGCTGCAAGTCTCTACATAGATTCTCTGCTTTTTCTTGCGCATGAAAAACTGCGCCAAACAGGCGATATAAATCTAGATTGTCTAGCGGCGTAATCGGATGTGTGACGATGATATGTGGAATAAATTCAGCTAAGGTATCTACTGTAGGCTTTTCATTTTCATCGATATTCACGATTAAATGCGTAGGTGCTAGCTTACGAATTTTTTCTATGTTGACGTCTTTAGTGCCGCCTATTTTAGGAATAGGAGCAAGTTGCTGTTCTGGATGAATGCAAAATCCTGTGCGACCTACTAGTGATGTAGTTAAACCCAAATCACACAATAATTCAGTTAAGGAAGGAACGAGAGAAACAATGCGGCAATCTAATGTTCCATCACTTAATTTAGGTACCGGAACATGATGCGTTCCAATTGCATCAATCAACACACTCATTGATTTGATTGCTTAGCTAATTGATCAGCTGAGTGCTTAGCTTCCTGCACAATTTCATTCATCGCTGCTTTATAGGGAGCGCGTGCAAAGATTAAGTCATACAAACTATTCGGCAACAAGCGCAACAACCAAGAGACGCCACGCATTTGCCATGGGATGACAGCATAACTACTACCTGCTGTTATTTTTTTGACTGCGCTTATAGCGAATTTATTTGCCGGCATGAGAAAAGGCATAGGATAGGTATTTACTTGCGTCATCGGTGTATCAATATAGCCCGGCGCAATAGTGACGACTTTAATCCCACTCGATCGCAATTCCACCCGCAACGATTCACAATAACTAATCACAGCAGCTTTCGATGCACTATAGGCTTCTGCGCCTGGCAAGCCACGTATACCTGCAACACTTGCGATACCAACTAAACGCAAATCACGCTGACCAGTCTTAGCTTGCGATTTCATCGCTGTGACAAAAGCGCTGAATGTAGCAACCACAGCCAACACATTAATCGCCATGATTTTTTCAAACACTGCCGTATCTTCATGTCGTTCAGTCAGCGTGCCATAAGACACGCCAGCATTCGCTATAACGACTTCTATGCCACCTGTGCGTTGTAAAAAATCTTGAGCGGCTGCATTCAACGCTTGATGATCACAAACATCGACAGCATAGATGATATGTTTGTCTGGATTTGGTAAGGATAGACGAAGCGATTCTAGTTCTTCTTTGCGACGCGCGAGCAAACCACATTGCGCACCTTGCGCTGCATATTCCATGGCTAGTGCCACACCCAAGCCACTCGATGCACCAGTTATAAAAACACGCTTCATAGATGGCTTAGTAAGATGCACTGATATTTATTTTTTACGCGCTATCAAGGCATCCATGGCTTGCAAAGTGGCTGCATGCATGGCATGTTCTGATGTACCTCGCATAGCTGCGCCCACCATGGAAGGTGAAGTAATAAAGCGACCATCAATTGCTACTGTCGGTACACTTTCTATGTTGTAGGCTTGCTGCAGTTGAGCGACACGTGCAACCTTAGATTGCACGGTAAATGAGTTATAAACTTCTAAGAATTTTTTTCTATCAACGCCTTGTTTCTCAACGAAATCAACAATCGCGTCTTCTTTATCTAACTTGATACGCTGCACATGAATCGCTTCAAACACTGCGCGATGCACTGTGTCGAGCTTACCCATGGTCTCTAAGGTGTAATACAGTTTTTGTTGCGGTATGAAGGACTCACGAAAACCTACAGGCACACGTTTAAAGGATATGGTGTCACCACGTTTTTTTACCCATTCAGCTAACTGCGGTTCAAAAGCAAAACAGTGCGGGCAGTTGTACCAAAAAAATTCCAACACTTCGACTTTTTTAGCACTATCTGTAGGTTGGATTTGTTGTAAGCGTGTGTATTCCACACCCTCCACCGGCTCAGCAGGTGAAGCTACAACCTGTAATGACATCAAACCAAAAACAACTAAAGCAATGTAGCGACGTAAGATAGACATAGCAATTCCTCTAATAAAAGCAAAACATGCTTTACGGTGTTGGAAATATAAAAATTAAATGTAGTTTATTTAGGCACACTGACTACTGCTGCATCGACACCGTTGTCATATAAGCGCGTGCGCATTTTATGCATGGTGTCAGTATCTTTAAATGGGCCTACACGTACTCGATAAAGCGTACCTGTTTCTGTACGTCGTTCTGAAACAGCGGCCGCCACACCTAATAATGCGAGTCGACCTTTAGCTGCATCAGCATCGGCTATTTCTCTAAATGCGCCAGCCTGTAAAAAGTAAATATTTTTTTCTTCACTAGCCGTAATGGTAGCTGCCTTATCTGTTTTAGCGTTTTCTGTCGCCGCTGGTGTTACTGGCACTTTGGCTGCAGCGTTGGGTGGTGCCGCTATGGTTGGTGTTGATGTAGGCGCTGCTTTTTGTTCACCTAGAGGCGCACCTTCTTCGGCATTTGGTATTACACGACGATCACGTGCACCACCCGGCAAGGTAGCATTCGGATCGATCGCTGTATCAGCAGCATCATTTTGTTTACCGAGTTTGTCCACAAAAGGTAAAGGCGTTTTCATGATGGTGATCGCCACCCAAACTGCAATGGTTAAACCTATGATTAAACCTATGATGAGTCCGGCCACTGTTCCACCCGCTTGACGCGCCATGGAGCGACCTTCTGCTTGATAAGGAATCGGGCTATGCATATTCAAAATTGGATCCAATGCATGTAGTCAAAAACTAGCGATGTAATTTTATAAAACGATTTTTAATTTCGGGCTTACTTTGCAAATTTTTACATTCTTGATGGTGATGAAACGCCCAATAGTGTTAAACCGTTTTTTAATACCTGACGGGTTGCACATAACAGAGTAAGTCGTGCTTTTTTCAATGCTTCATCATCCACCAATACACGCTCTGCATTGTAGTAGCTATGTAGCTCACCTGCTAGGTCGCGTAAATAAAATGCAACCTGATGCGGACCTAGTTCTTGCATTGCTTTCTTTAAGACTTCTGGATACTCAGCGAGCTTAGACATTAAGGTCGCTTCACGTGGCGCGAGCAAAGGTGAGAGATCAGTCTCTGCCAATACACTTTCATCTCCACCCCATTGTCCCAATACCGAACAAATGCGTGCGTGGGCATATTGCACATAATAGACAGGATTCTCATCGGATTGCGCCAAGGCTAAATCCACATCGAACACAAACTCTGTATCAGCTTTACGCGAAATGAGGAAAAAGCGAACGGCATCTCGACCACGTGTTAAATCTCGCTGCTCGTTTGCTTCACCTGCTTCTGACTCACCGGTAGACCATTCAATTAAATCGCGCAAAGTGACATAAGAACCAGCGCGTTTAGAGATCTTGACCTCTTCACCATTCCGCATCACGGTGACCATTTTATGCAGCACATAATCTGGATAGCCTTGCGGTATGTGCATGCCAACAGCCTGTAAGCCAGCGCGTACTCGCGCTATGGTGCCGTGATGATCGCTGCCCTGCACATTAATGACTTGCTCAAACCCGCGCTGCCATTTTGTGATGTGATAGGCCACATCTGGTACGAAGTAGGTGTAAGTGCCATCGGATTTACGCATGACGCGATCTTTATCATCGCCATACTCGGTGCTTTTCAACCATAGCGCACCATCTTGTTCAACGGTTTTGCCGGCTGCAATCAAGGCCTTCACTGTGGCGTCGACTTTGCCATCGCTATATAGCGAGGACTCTAAATAGTAATGATCGAAACGTACGCCAAAGGCCTGTAAATCTAAATCTTGTTCGTGGCGCAGATAAGTGACGGCAAAACGGCGTATGGATTCTATGTCGTTAACATCACCACTGGCAGTGACTGGCTCGCCGTTAGCAGCAGATACCGTCTTTTTAGCCACAAAATCGGCGGCGATGTCAGCAATATAGTCGCCGTTGTAAGCAGATTCTGGCCAATCTGTATCTCCAGGCTTTTTGCCTAAAGCACGTGCCTGAACGGAATTAGCCAAGGTCACAATCTGCACACCAGCATCGTTGTAGTAAAACTCGCGCTGAACTTGATAGCCCTGTGCTTCTAGTAAGGCTGAAATCGCATCGCCTAGCGCGCCTTGTCTGCCATGTCCCACATGCAAAGGCCCCGTAGGATTAGCTGACACAAACTCAACCAACACTTTACGTCCTGCTGCATCTTGGGTTTTTCCATAGCGCTCACCCTCTTGCAACACGCGAGTGACGATAGCTTGTTTGCTGCCCGCCACCAGACGCACATTCATAAAACCTGGACCAGCAATTTCCACATTAGCGATCAAGCCTTCCCGCAAAGGATTGCCCATCACATCCTGCGCTATGGCTTGCGCTAACTCGCGCGGATTCTTTTTTAATGCCTTGGCTAATTGCATAGCGATGTTGCAGGCAAAATCGCCATGCGATGGATCGCGTGGGCGCTCAAGAATGATGGTTGGCGCTGACAAATCAGTGCCAGCTAAATGCGGGGTTAAGGCTTGCTGAAATAATGCAGCAATCTGCTCTTTGGGATCGGTTGACATGAGAATGTTGTGAAGGCGCGATGCCGAAAAAATAAATCAGACTTCGCTTAAAAACGAGATTATACCGGCTACCTGCTGCAAAATTTTCCTGAGCTTGTCTTGCTGGTCTGTTTGTCCTTGGTGTGCTTTTCGTTTTATACGCAACCTTTTTGCGTCCAATACTAATTAGTTCAATCACCTCAGCGTTTACTTGTCCACTATCAATCACTGAGACCTTTGCTCCCTTATGTTTCCAAGTTGTGCTGCGCGCAGCCTGCGTTCGTCATCACACTTCATTTTTGGGGGGAGTATGTTTTTTTCTTTTATTCGTAGATATAGCTGCATTTATTTTTTATTTTTTCTCAGCGCATGCGGTGGTGGTTCAGGTGACGGCGGCTCATCTGGCAATACTGCTGCTAGCGTAGTTAGTTCAAATGAGCAAATACTGAGCGATCCCACAACATCAAGTTCTAACTTAAGTTCAACTCCATCCTCTCCCAGCGATACGCCTTGTACAAAAATTCAGCAATCACCATGTTCAGGCGGCACACTCGATCCAGCTCTGACTGCAAACGTTGCCCCCTCTGAACCGCTGCCTAAAAATAATTGCTATGGCGACGCAAACGTTCAATGCAGCGGCGCTAGCAACCTTCATATCGACAATCACATCGCAGTGACTGCCTCCGGTGTGCATACTTATGGCGTCTCCAATCCGAGCGGATTTTCCAAAACATCGCCAGTAAATCCAGTTGGATTAATGTTGGCTTCTGGCGGTACCGTCGAAGTGCGATCAGGTCGCAGTAAAAACAGCGCGCCCTCAGACGTGGCATTGATTATGTCGAATTTAGGTTTGTCTTGGGATGGCACGACCGAGCGCCCGCAAATTATTGAAACATTTTCATCAACTTCTAAACGCGTTGAATTAAGTAGCAGTGGTTTTTTACTTAATAAAGATTTACCTGCGCTGAATGATGTAAGTTTTTTCGATTTCGCTCTGCGCGGTACAGGTGCAACACAAAGTCATTATGCAAATAATGTTTATTTTCCTCGCCCACAAGATGCAGCATGCTCAAATGTAAATGCTTGCCTATTAACTGAAAGCCCTCCCTTAGTTATTGAACATGGAGACTGGAAAACTGGCGGCAATCAACCTGATAAATTAGTCGCAAGCCATGCTCACTTAGACGGAGCGGTTGAAGTTAGTGCTAACAATACGACTGTTAAGAGTGATAGTCCTAATGATTCTGTCTCAATTGGAACTCCCACCATCTTAGGCGGTCTGACCCCTGGTGCTCAAGGCTATCGAACATATACTCAGTTGAGTTATGGCTGGTCGAATCTTGGAGTGTGGGCCACGCAAGATATAGTGGACATGCCAACTTGGGGTGGCAGCAGAGAAGATAAAAAACTAATCTCAGGAACGGTGGCTTTTGGAACGGCGAGTATTCCAGATCGCATACCTGTTATAGGAACGGCTATTTATAGTGGCAATGTCTACGGCTGGCTGAGTTATGACCCTACAGGCAGCTCCGTTCCATTCTTTGCAAATGCTAGCGTAACCGTCAATTTCGCCAATAACACTGCTGAATTTGTGTTTAGCAAAAGCCGTGCTGCTGAAAATGATTATTCAGATATCTTTTTACCCCCAGTGCAAACTACGCTCACTTTAGATAGGCAGAAGATCAAGAATTATCTGCGTGGCGAGCTAGATTTCGCCGGCATGAAAGGCGGGGTAGGTGCACGCTTTTTTGGTCCCATCACAACTGGTGGCTCTGGAATCGCTCCGGCTGAAATGGCGGGTAGCTTCAACATGCAATGCGCTCAAGCTAGTGATTGTTTCGTCTTAGTGGGAGGTTTTTTATTGAAAAAGCAATGATCATCTCCCCCTTTCTATCTACCTCTCTGCATTTTCTGCAATCTCCCTCTTCCGAAGAATAAAAAAAGGCGCCTAAAAGGCGCCTTGAGAGGAGATTGTGCTCTTTATTGCAATTTCAATTTGCATTCCATATTGCATGGTTTGCAGTTGATAGCTTGAAATATCTCCCGCACTTTGTCAACGATAATTTACAATTTAAAAGTAAACTTTAGTTGACAGTTTGATGGCTGCATTCTAAAGTGCAATCATGAATAATTTGTCGCCATTATTTTTGCATCGGCCCACTGTATGAAGCCACTGTTGCATTACTCGAAAAAACTGGCTGCTAAGTTGGGCACAGAGTGGATGCCTTTTGCTGATGTAGCAACGGTAGATCTTCCGCTGCCGCGCTTATTACGACTGTCCTTGTTTCAGTTGTCTATAGGCTTAGCGACTGCACTACTGGTGGGCACGCTGAATCGCGTCATGATAGTGGAGCTGGGCGTTCCGGCTTGGTGGGTGGCTTTATCGGTTGCGCTACCTCTGGTGTTTGCGCCACTGCGTGCCTTGATAGGGTTTCGCTCTGACACACATCGCTCGCCACTAGGTTTGCGTCGCTTACCTTATATGTGGATGGGAAGTTTGTTCTTATTTGGCGGTTTGGCGATTATGCCTTTCGCTTTACTGGCTTTAGCAGAGCCACAGCCTGGCATGTTGTGGGTAGGTCGTATCGGTGCTGCGCTGGCTTTCTTGTTAGTTGGTGCGGGTATGCAAATTACCCAAACCGCCGGTCTGGCTTTGGCAACGGATTTAGCTACGCCAGAGACAAGACCGCGCGTGGTAGCGCTGATGTACACCATGTTGTTATTGGGTCTGGTTGGAAGTGGTGCGGTATTTGGTTGGCTACTTACTGATTTCAGTCCGCTTCACTTGATTCAAGTGGTGCAAGGTTCAGCAGTGGTTGTGATCTGGATGAATTTAGCGGCGCTTTGGAAACAAGAAGGCCGCAACCCCGAGCGTGCAAAAGCCCGCTTTGAAAAAGAGAATTTTGCTGCAAGTTGGCGCGCGTTTTCAGAGCGCCCAGGCGTAAAACGATTTTTGTGGACTGTGGGTGCTGGTACCTGTGCCTTCAATATGCAAGACATTATTTTGGAGCCCTACGGCGGCCAAATTTTGCATTTGGATGTAGGTGCTACGAGTGCGTTAACAGCCTTAACCGCAGCGGGTGCTTTAGTCGCGTTTGCGATTGCCGCTAAATTATTGTCGCGGGGTGCCGATGCCTGCCGCGTTGCTGCTGCAGGTGCTTTATTTGGTTTACCTGCCTTTGCGCTGGTGATTTTTTCAGCACCTCTAGATGCGCCGAATTTATTTCGCGCTGGTGCAGTCTTAATTGGCTTCGGTGGCGGTCTATTTTCAGTTGGAACGCTGACCATGGCAATGGCTTTGCAGCAAGGTGAAGATGCAGGCATGGCTTTAGGTGCTTGGGGTGCCGTGCAAGCCACCGCTGCCGGACTATCGATTGCAGCAGGTGGACTGATTAAAGACGGTGTAGATGCTCTTGCTACTTCTGGCTGGTTGGGTGATAGCCTGATTTCGCCGGTCACCGGTTATAGCTTTGTGTATCACATAGAGATGTACGTTTTATTCTTTGTACTCATAGCCATCGGACCTTTGGTCAGACGGCGCAATACGCCAATAAACACAACCAGATTCGGGTTAGCTGAATTTCCCAGCTAATTCATTTGTGAAGAAGGAGACGCATCATGGGAACAGGCGCAATAACGCAATACGTAGACGTAGCTCAGCTCGTGCTTTATGCATTCTGGGCATTTTTCGCAGGTTTGGTCTACTACCTACAGCGCGAGAGTCATCGCGAAGGCTATCCTATGGATTCAGGTCGGAATCCACCCGTTCATATTGAGGGCTGGCCACCCGTACCTAGTCCTAAGGTATTCAAATTGGCGAATGGTCATGAAATGCTTTCGCCACCGCCACCAGGACCACCTGAGTTTTTACAAGCTGAACCTAGCCATCGTTTACTCGGTGCTCCACTAGAGCCGACTGGTAATCCTTTATTGGCTGGTGTAGGTCCAGGTTCTTGGGCTAACCGTGCTGACATTCCCGACACCACCTTCCATGGTGATCCTAAGATTGTTCCTCTGCGCGCTGATCCAGAATTTGGCGTTGCCAGTCAAGATCGCGATCCACGTGGCTTACCTGTATTAGGCGCCGACGATGAAGTAGCCGGCACCGTAGGCGAGTTATGGGTAGATCGCTCAGAAATGTTATTCCGCTACATCGAAGTCAAGTTAGCTGGCTCTGGTAAAGCGGTACTGATACCAATTAATTTTGCGCGCATCACCAAAGACAGCGTCAAAGTTCAAGCGATTTATGCTGATCAGTTTGCAGATGTGCCAGGTGTTCGTACTGCAGACCAGATCACGATGTTAGAAGAAGAAAAAATCATGGCTTATTACGGCGCTGGTACGCTGTATGCAGATCCATTCCGTCAGGAGCCATTAGCATGATGCCCAATCACGAACATGAGTTTGAAGCGGCGCCGGGTTTACCCGAGCCGCTGCCTGCTACAGAAAAAATTTTATGGCAAGGCAGTCCAGACTGGCGTTTGTTAGGCAATGAAGCATTTCATTTAAAAACGCTATCGATTTATTTTGCATTAATGATAGCTTTGCAAGCTGTGTTGTCATGGGATGCTGCACTTGGTTTATCAAAAAATCTCATGGCACTCTTGACCAGTTCACTGCTTGCTTGTGTGGCGCTAGGTTTACTCGCTCTCACTGCTTGGCTGTCAGCTAGCACTACGCTCTATACCATCACTAACAAACGCATTGTGATGCGCATAGGTATTGTACTGACGCTGACTTTTAATCTTCCATTCTCACGTATTCAAGCTGCACAGATTAAAAACAGTAAGCATGGTAAGGGTGATATCGCACTCGATTTACAAGGTCCTGATCGCATCGCCTATTTGCATCTATGGCCACATGCTAGACCTTGGGAATTGAAACAACCTCAACCTATGCTGCGTGCTTTAGCTAATGTCGCTGAAGTAGGAAACTTGTTGCATAGTAGTTGGGAAAAAGGTCGGCACACCGTAGACAATAGCAGTCGCAGTTCGCACTCCGGTTCAAACTCCTTGCGTGTTGAACGTAAGCCTATCGCAGTCTCTACAACGGCTATGGCGCAATGAATTCCTCCACATCCAACACTGTACTGACTGAGCCTGCGCGCCATGGTTTTCATCCTGCTATGGCGCTCACAGCATTGGTGTTGGTGTGCTTAGTGAGCGTTATCTGGGTACGTTTTTCTGGTCAAACTATTCACGTACAAGATGAAGCGCCACTGGTATCACGTGCACTGCGTTTTGAAGATAAGATAGATGGCTCGATTGCAGTGATTGATCCTAAGAATGGATCAGAGATACTCAGCATACAAGGCGAACAAGGTTTTATGCGCGGCGTGCTGCGTGCTTTAGCGCGTGAACGTAAAAAGAATGGTCTAGGTTCTGAACAGCCATTTGAATTAATCGCTCGTAAAGATGGTCGCTTGACACTGCATGATCCAGCAACCAATGCACGCATAGATTTAGAAGCATTTGGCCCTGCCAATGTCAGTGTGTTTTCTCGTTTGTTGACATCACCTACACCTAGCTTAGGAAAATAAAGTATGACAAAGCCGAGCGCCATTGTGATCGGCTCCGGATTTGGTGGTCTAGCTGCCGCTATCCGCCTTTCCTGTAAGGGCTATCACGTTCAAGTATTAGAAAAATTAAATGCACCTGGTGGTCGCGCTAGCGTGCATAAACAAGATGGCTTCACCTTCGATGCCGGGCCTACCATTATCACTGCGCCTTATTTGTTAGAAGAATTGTGGACGCTATGTGGTCGCACTTTTACTCATGACATTACGCTCAAAGCGATGGAGCCTTTTTATCGTATCCGCTTTGATGATGGTACTTGGTTTGATTACAGCGGCAATGACAAGACCATGCGCGCTGAGATTGCGCGTTTTGCTTCCGATGATTTAGCGGGATACGATCGCTTCATGGTGGAAGCGAATATGTCGCATAAATTAGGTTTTGAAGACTTAGGTGGCGTGACCTTCGACACCATTTGGGATTTACTCGCAGCGGTTCCTAACATGGTACGTATGCGAGCATGGCGCAGTATTTATGCCTTAGTCGCCAAACATATACAAAATCCCAAGCTACGTATGGTGTTTAGTTTTCATCCCTTACTCATAGGTGGCAATCCATTTTCTGTGACCTCTGTCTATAGCCTGATCAACACGCTAGAGCGTCGCTTTGGTGTGCACTGGGCTATGGGTGGCACTGGCGCATTAATTAAAGGCTTAGTGAATTTATTAGAAGAGCGTGGTGCGCAGGTGCGTTGTGATGCGCCTGTTACACGCATACTGATAGAAAACGGACGTGCTGTTGGTGTGGAGTTAGAAAACGGCGAACAACTTAAGTCAGATATTGTGGTGTCAAATGCTGACACGGCATGGACATATAAAAATCTCGTAGATAAAAAATATAGAAATCATTGGACTGATAGAAAAATCGCGAACGGCAAATATTCTATGAGTTTATTTGTCTGGTACTTCGGCACCAAAAAACAATATCACGATGTGCCACATCATATGATTATGTTGGGCCCACGCTATCGTGAACTATTAACTGATATTTTTAAACGCCACAAACTGGCAGATGATTTTAGTTTGTATTTACATAGACCTAGCGCGAGTGATCCTTCTGTAGCGCCCGCAGGATGTGATGCCTTTTATGTGTTGGCACCGGTTCCTCATTTAGGTAGTGGTACGGATTGGAGCACACAAGCAGAGCCCTTCCGTCAGGCTATACAAGATTTATTAGAAAAAACGGTGATGCCTGGATTAGGCGCTGAAGTGATCTCACAAAAACTCATGACGCCACAAGACTTCAAAGATAGGCTCTGGTCTTATCAAGGTGCTGCTTTTGGACTAGAGCCTTTGTTATTACAAAGTGCTTGGTTCCGTCCGCATAATCGTAGTGAAGATGTGCCCGGCTTATATATGGTGGGTGCAGGCACACATCCCGGTGCAGGTGTGCCTGGTGTATTAATGTCTGCGAAAACACTCGAGAAAGTGATTCCCGATGTCACACACCATTCCTGAGCAAATGCCATTAGATATGGCCGCCTGCGAAGAGTTAATGCGCGGCGGTTCTAAATCTTTTTTTGCTGCGAGTAGCTTACTGCCGCAACGTATACGCACTGCTGCAATTGCTTTGTATGCGTTTTGTCGTGTAGCAGATGATGCAATAGATTTACATCCTGATGATCCACATGCGATGCAACATCTATTGCAACGCTTAGATAATGTATATGCAGGTCGTCCTGGCAATATCATTGAAGATCGTGCATTAGCGATGGTGGTGCGTGCCTATAAATTGCCGCGTGAATTACCAGCTGCGTTATTGGAAGGTTTTGCGTGGGATGCTGCCGGTCGCCATTATGAAACCATAGATGAATTACATGACTACTGTGCACGTGTAGCTGGCAGCGTGGGTGCCATGATGGGTTTAATCATGGGTGTGAAAAATAAACAAGTCTTAGCGCGCGCTTGTGAATTAGGTAATGCTATGCAACTCACTAACATTGCTCGTGATGTGGGTGAAGATGCACGCAATGGCAGACTATATCTACCGCGTAGTTGGATGCGTGAGGCTGGCATCGATCCACAAGCATGGTTAGCTAATCCTGTATTCACGCCGCAACTTGCGAGTGTGATTGGTAGAGTGTTATTAGAAGCTGATCGTTTATATAAGCAAGCTAGTACCGGCGTTGCTGCATTACCGCGTGACTGTCGTAGTGCTATCTTGGCTGCTGCTATGATCTATAGCGAAATCGGACAAGTAGTTGCAAAGAACTGTATGAATTCTATAGATGAACGTGCTGTGGTGAGCAAAGCACGCAAACTCACTTTACTTTGTTTGGCTAAGACACGCGCGCAATTGCCTAGTCGCTGCGATATACAAACGCCAGCTCTGCATGCCATCACTTTTTTAATTCAAGCTTGTGAAGGTCACTCTAACCATACGATAAATGCTAGCGCACCGAGTGAGCGGAATTTTGATGAGCGTGTGGAATGGATGATAGATTTATTTGAACGCTTATCAGTTCCAAGAAAAAGAGCTTAACGCATTCATCAATTTAACTTTTTTCATCCAAAGCGTGGCATACGCCACTTCAACATCCATTGCACGATAGGCGAAGTTAAGCGTGGCACATTCAGTGTTTCATGCACGCTAATGACTTCTTCACCAAATAATTTTGTTTGTAATACAGAGCGTTCATAAAATGGCGTGTCTTCCAACATGCTAATTATTTCTACACGCTGTTCACCTTCACTGCGCATACGACGTGGTATACGCCAAGCAGTTAATGGCAAGACTTGTCTAGGCGGTGGTGTGAATTCTGTGTGTGTGCCATCGGGCTTAAAGCGTAATCCCAACAAACGATCTTTGCCTTGTTTTTGTTGAACGTCGTAAATAATAGCTGTGCTTCCATCTGACAAAGTAGCGCGTGACCAATCCCATTCACGAAATGGTCTATCAATTGGTTCTGCACCTTCATTCGAATCAAGATAAGCATGACCTTTCCATCGCAGTGATGGATTATTCAATTCAACTTCGACTCTTGCACAAGGAGCTAACGGACCCCAATGATGTAAGCCACCATCATCGAGTGCAGTGCTATAAGTGGATAATGCTTGAGGGTGTACCCTTACGATGCCACGCACAGGAAATGGTAAGGGCGCTCCGAGTTCATTAATATGAATTTCTAATGCACTACCATTCCAATGCAAATGACTAGGTCCTATCTTAAAGTGTGTTACATCACGCTCTATGCTTTGCTGACTACGCTCCGTCATGGTCCAACGTTTTCCACCACGACTGTATAACGCCACATTTAAGGCGCAATGATTATTCGCATTTGCATTGCCGCGTTTAATCGCTTGTGCGTAGTACGGTGAAAATACACTGCCAACAAAAGCAATAATGGTCAATCCATACTGACCATCATCACTTATTGCATCGATGTACCACCAGAGATAACTACCCGACGTGACCGGCTGGTCGAATCGAGGTGCGCCCATAGCGTCGCGGCCGCGATTTGTCCGGACATGGCTGCCATTGGCACTCCCGGTCCCGGATGCACGCTGCCCCCCGCTAGATACAGACCCGCTATTTTCGTCTTCGCTCCGTTGCGAGCGAAGGCCGACATCCAACCATGGGTTGCCATGCCGTATAGCGCTCCCCCGCTGCCCGGAAAAAGTTGGTGAAACTGTGCCGGCGTTGTGCGTTGCGTATTCTGTTGATTGCGCTGAATGCGCAGGCCATAACGCTCCAACATCGCAAAACTTTTTTGTTCGCATTCATTTATCTCCGAATCAGTTAGCGGTTTGCCGTTACCTTCAGCTGGCGCATTTACTAGGCACAGCAAACGATCTGCTGCTGGCTCGATTTGCTTGTCATCTCCACCTCTATCTTGCGCACAGATATAAACCGTAGGCTGTCGAGGTAAACGTGCACGGGAAAAAATGTCCGTAAATTCACTTGCATAATCAGACTGAAAAAATACATTATGTCTATCTAGTGCAAAGCCACTAGTGGGCGCATGTATCGACCAAGTTAAAGCCGACAAAGATCGTTTCGATGGTCTGACTGCTTTAGCTGATTTTTTTACTGCATCGCCTAACAGACCTTGGCCTAAAGCTGATACATCGCCATTAAAAACCACGCTATCTGCAGGTAGCGTTTCTCCATTAGCAAGTCGCACTCCGCAAACTTTTCCCGCATTGATTTCTATGCGCTCACATGGTGTGGCATAGCGTATGTTCACACCTTGTCGTATCGCTAGATTGGCGAGTGATTGCGCGAGCGCATGCATGCCGCCTTGCACTGACCACACACCATCTAACTCGACTTGCGTGATCAACATCAGTGTGGCGGGTGCTTGCCAAGGAGAGGAGCCGCAATAGGTGGCATAGCGTGCAAATAATTGACGCATGCGCGGATCATGGAAATATTCTCCTAAGCTATTCCATAAACTACTGAGTGGACCCAACGCTGCTAACACCGCGAGTCCTTGCAAACCCAGATCGCCTGCCATGCTTGCCAACGTAGGGGATTGCGAACGTATGAAGGGGCCTTCTAGGGTGTTATACAAATCACGCGCTTGCTTACAAAATTGCATAAAGCGCGCTGCTTCTGCAGGTCCTGCAAAGCGCGCAATCGAGTCACGAGAGAGTGCAGGATTCGCAAATAAATCCATACATTCATCAGGCCCCCATGCATGACGCGCTAACACGGGTAAGGCAGTTAAATGTAATTCTTCTTCTAGTTTTACACCGGCATTGGCGTAAATTTGTTCAAACACCCAACGCATGGTGAATACCGTAGGCCCACTATCGATGGGCGCACCATCGACCATGAGCTGACGCATTTTGCCGCCAGGTGCTGAGGCTGCTTCGACTAAGGTAACGGAGAGATTTTTTTGAGCGAGTTGCAAGGCTGCGACCAAGCCAGCCATACCTGCACCGATGACGACGACTTTATGCTCTTTCAGAGCATTAGCCAAAACTACGTCCCTGCCAAGAGCCAGAAAATTCTACAGGCACAAAACGGACGAACATGGATTCAGAAAAAAATCGATGCTCATGCGCTGCTTTGATGGCATCCATGTGCGCACCAGTGCGCGCATAGTTATTCATGGCTTCAGTGTCTTGCCACAAACTAAAGGTGGCTTGCCTTAACAATGGAGCTTCACCCAGTCCGACTGCTAATTTACAGCCTTCTGCTAAATGCAAACTATCTTGAGTAGCTGGTGCGCGACGCCAAAATGCAGTGGCTGCCGCTGGTCGTATTGATGCACGTGTAAGCGTTGCGATCGGCCCTTTTTCAGGCAAGTTCACATCAGCTTCTAGTGCTACGCCATCCCATGATCCACGTGACGATCCTACTCTTAACATGGCTGTAAATAATTCAGCCGAGCGCTCACGATAGAGTGCGGCTAAGCTGGAGTTTTGCACAAAGTCTCTCGCGCTATCTTCGTTGTCAAAGATACAGAACATGCCTTGATGGGAAGGGCTAGGGACTAAGCCAAAGCCACCGTTCTGACCGCTACCCATCACTTTTGAGAATTGCAGTCCGGGCACTAGACCTGTGGTCCAACGCCCGAATGCGATGCGATTCCAGCCCCAAGTCCAATAGGCCGGTTTAATTTTTGCAAGTAGTAGTAAAACTACACCACTGACGGTGACTGCTGGAACAGCAGTTGATTCCTGCCCAGCCTGCTTAGGCTGAGCTTGCTGTGCGTCAGGCATGATTCGACCTAACGCCCCAGATCATCGCGTTGCCGCCAACTCTGGATGACTTTTCAACATCGAGTAACCATATAAAGGTTTGTAAGCACCTTGATGACAGGTTGCGCAACTTATTTTTGCTACGTCGCCCTTGGCACCTTTACGGTTATCTGGGAAGGTCTCCGTCAAAGGCAGCATGTATGCATTGTTCAGATCACGCGCCATACGGATACCGTAATAAGCTGTCACACGTTGCGGCGGACTATTTTCCCAACTAGAGAATGAACGCGAGTTGTGGCAATAGGTGCAATTGACGCCGAGTGAATTCGACATATGGGTCATGAGTCCATAAGTCCATTCCGCTTGCTTTGTAGATTGACGATTCCCTGTAGGCAGTGCTGTGGTGCCATTTACCCGTATTGGCTTATCTTCCAATAGATAAGGTGTCAAAGGATCGGTCGGCAAGGAAGACAGATTGACTAATTTCCCAGGGGTGTTTTGACCAGCTAAGTCACCGATAAAATCTGCGCCTTTGTTTTGGTCTGGCAGAGTAAACCAAACCTGAGCAGGCACTGGATTACCACGATGGCAGGTGTAGCAAGTCACGCCAGTTTCAGCCACGTGATTTTTATACTCACTATTAATTTGCCACGTCATTTGTATCATCTTGCGCGCAACTATCTTCGTATATTTACTATCTTCGGCGAAATTGGCGGGATTGTGACAGTAAATGCAGCCTTCTTGAGGAGACACCCAAGCTGTCATAGCTGTCATTAGTCGTATAAATTCTCCGCCAGATAAATCACCTAGCACTTGTACATTTTTATACAAAGCCTTGGATTTAGGACCATCGGTCGAAGCGGCTGGAAGCTCAGCTGGTGCGGTGTTGAGTGCATCCTGTGTTGCCAAGATGCGCGGGTTATAGACCTGCACCATACCCGTGCCGCGATATCCATGCTGCACGCTATCCATAGGAAAACGTTCGCATCCGACCAATAAACTCATTAAACCAATCAGGCTTGCAAAATATAGTGTTTTTATTTTCATGGCTTGGCTCCCTGCAAGGTGGCGGGATCAATCACAGGATCAAATACTGGTGGATAAGGTGGTGCTACACCATGTTTAACTGCCCACAGATACCAGTTATCAACTACTGTTCCGGTCAGTAGGATGCCGATGCCACCAACCAAGGGGCACAGCACCGCAAACCACCAAGCCCAACGATGGATCGATTCCATGGTGGCGTTAAAGCCCATGGTCCAACGCCAAAACAAAGCGGCACGTTCAGAGGCAGTACCACGATCCACAATCTGTTCAATTTCACGTTCACCACCGTAACGACCGACCGCTAAAATTGTTGCGCCATGCATGGCGAACAACAGCGCCGATCCATACAGGAAGGCAATCGATAATGCGTGGAAGGGGTTATAAAACAAATTACCGTAGCGCAGAGAAAATGCGGCAGTCCAATCTAAATGTGGGAAGATGCCGAATGGTACCGACTCACCCCATGAGCCCATTAAGACAGGACGTATTAGACCTACGACTAAGAACAACCAAATTGCTGCAGCAAATGCCCAAGCGACATGAGTGCCCATGCCTAGCTGACGAGCGCGGCGATAAACACGAGCCCACCAAAACAACATGGATGCGGTTAAAAATAAACCCGCAATCTGCCACCAACCACCTTGATTCATCGGCGCCAATCCTAAACCGTTGCCCGGTGCAGGTGGCTCCAAGGCTAACCAAAATAATTGGCGTACAAACTGGATAGGATCCCAGTTCACGGATGCCAACATATTCATGCCTATGATATTGAACGCTAGCGTGCCGAGGATTAGAGAAATCAGTCCCAGACCACCAAGGTAAACCGGCCCGATTTGCGCGTTGCCCAACCTACCGAGCAAATGCACAATCATGGGTTCACCTAAGCGTTCTTCATTACCCGGTGGCAGCGGAACACCATGATGTGTGGGTCCGGTTACTTGAACTGTCGTAAATAGATTTTGATAATCAGCCATCTTGGTCTCCAGTTTGGCTTAATGTCAGTGCCAGATCGGCATATTGAGCCACCAGCCCCACCATTCAGGCCAGCCTCGGCTCCAGAACGGGCCAGAAATTACGATACACAACGCAGAAAACAGTACCGAAGCCAGCGCTAGGAATAAGCCCAATCTATGTATGCCTAGTGTGCCGACTGAATAGCCGATGATGTCGCGGAAAAAAGTATCTTCATGTTCAGGTGTTTTGACTACGCCACCACCAGGTGGATTGGTAGAGGACAAAATCAAACCGCCATGCATGGATAAAGCCAGTGTTGTGGTGAAGAAGAAACTCACCGCAATCATGTGCGCAGGGTTGTAATGAAAATGCAGATATTGGTAGCCCACGTTAGAGACCCAGTCCAGATGACTGAAAATCCCGTAAGGGAAGCCATGTCCCCATGCGCCCATTAAGACAGGGCGGATCACCACCAAGGTGACGTAAGCCAAAATAGCTACCGAGAAGGCAACCGGTACGTGATAGCCCATGCCTAGCTTGCGACAAATTTCAACTTCTCGCATCGCCCAAGAGCCGAACGCACCAATCGCACACACCGTAATCAGCTGCCACAGTCCGCCTTGCATCAGCGGAGCGGCGCGCAAGCCATACGATAAATCGGGTGGCGCGATACTGATCTGCCATAGATTCCAAGTTGGTCCTTGCGAGGCACCCCAGAGAATCAGCGCCGTTCCTAAGAAGGCGAAGAAAATCGTGGTTACCCCAAAGAAACCAACATAGAAGGGACCCATCCAGAAATCGAACAGGTCACCACCTAATAATGTGCCGCCACGGACGCGGTATTTTTTTTCAAAACTTAGCATGGCCATAATCGAGCCTCCCTACGAAGTTCGCGCTATGCGCCAACTTCAAATATTCTGTAAAGGACAGGGTTGTATTGATTAATACATCCCTGTCCACCACTGCAAAGTGGATTACTTCGGCATCGCGGCGTTTTGCGCAGTTGCTACGCTTTTTGCACCGTCCAACCAGTTGAATTTGTTTGTGCTTAACAAGATGAGATGAATCATCGCTGCTAAGGCAAACAAGAAAATCCCCTGAACCACCATGGCTCGTAGAGGATCGTAAAGGCGCCATATTCTCCACATGGTTCCTACTCCCTAAGATGTTTGAGACAAGATCGAATAAACCGCAGCCAGCACACCGCCGAACACGGACTTGCAGCTCTCTGCACCAGGCAACCAGCTTCTCCATGGCAAACCAGTCATCGTTCCGACTAGCGCAATGGTGGAAATTAGGACAAAGCCCAATGAGAAAACAAACCAAAAAGATACAGATGCATCCTTCAATTGCTTGTCGAAATGTTGAGGTGAATTAGTCATACAGTTTTTCCTTTCGCTTATTAGCTAACCGAGATCAGGTGATCCAGGGACGCCATGCCCATACCAGGACGTGTGCGATTACGGCAACCACCGTAAAGCCCACCATGCCTTGCATG
>Ga0209550_10000305_pt1 | contig 44207 bp, 46 predicted proteins | sample LauGreSuBDMM15SN_2_FD_187567 | JGI IMG/M metagenome (GOLD analysis project Ga0209550, IMG submission 187567) | Freshwater lake microbial communities from Lake Michigan, USA - Su13.BD.MM15.SN (SPAdes) (version 5) | ecosystem: Environmental > Aquatic > Freshwater > Lake | place: Lake Michigan...
TTCTACTAACGGTTCTATAACAGGTTCTATAACATGTGTATACTGAGGTATAGGAATATTAAGATAAATTTGTCGTTTATTCCATAAAACCGAATAATGCTCTTTTTTTTGAAATTTTGAAGATTCAGCAATATAACCATTATAACTTTTTAAAATATGATATCCATGAAATAGAATAAAACGATTATCAAATGTAAAATACATTTTATGTTTCATATCAATGATATTACTTTCATTATTAAATACTTCTTTTAATAACACTGGACCTGTAGGTTGTAAGCAATTACTTCCATAAAACTTATTTTTTACATTATCAACTATTTTATAAATTGCTTTTAATAATGTAACATTATTAGGTTTTGTAACCATTAACGCATTATAAATATTAACACCATCAATGTCTAAAACTAAATGTTCTTTCTCTGTGAGTGAAATAAATCTAAATCCATTATGAGGAATATATTTAATATCTAAGTATATTCCACCTATTTTATACAAAACACAATAACGCCATAAATCAGCCTTATATGCTCCAGGAATCAATGAATCATACGCATTTAATACGTTTACAGGAAAATTATTTTTAATAAATACTCTACAATCATTATCATCAAATAATTGATGCTTAAATCTAGGATTTAATAATCTTATTTTATTCACCGCAGTTGCCATTAACGGTGGTAAATTTTTTGTATGCCATGTTTGAAAAATATTTAATGGAATAGTAGGATGATAATTTTGTTTTAATGGATAAGGTGTGTTTATTATATTTTTTATATTTTTAATGTTTATTATATTTTTTATATTTTTTATATTTTTTATATTATTACTAAGTGTTTTTTTTATTACCTTTGTGATACTTTTTTTATTAAATTTTTGAGATTTATTGAATTTTTTTTTTAATAAATTAAACTTGTTTTTTTTATTTTGTTGCATGTTTAGTAATCTTAACCTCATATAATATTATAATATATTTAATATTATACCATTTAAAAAAATATTTTTTGTTATTACATATTCTTTATTTTATCTCCCATCATTTTATAACGTTTATTTTTCAATGTTTTTATTAGTATAGACCAAGGAGTAGAAGAATTAAATAGTCCACAGATTCCTTTTTCGCAAAAAGAATTTAATAAAGATGGGTTAAATCCAGACATCATAGATACATTTTTTTCTAAAGATAAACAAGGAAAACCATCAGTTGATCGCAAGTTCCAAAACAAAATATGAGGAGGTTTTAGTGATTTTTTATATAAACGAATTCCAATTGTAGCATATTTTTCTTTAATTACATGGTACATGGATTCTTTATTCATATTAACATCAGATTGTTCAACCTGCATATCTGAAAAAACAACTAATACCATATCTTGAACTTCTTCTGGTGATAATTTAGTATCAATAATTGCATCAAGTATAAAATTTAATGCTTCGTAAAAATTTTTATTTATTGCATGAATATCTTGATAAACATAATCAACCATAGAAACAAAATCATTGCATGATTCTAAATTGATCCATTTTGGTTTTCCACTGAATGTTAGAATACGTTTTCCTAGTTTAGATTTTTCTGCGACACGTATTCCAAGGGATACTGCAGCATGTTTATATTTACTATCTAATGACTCAGAAACGTCAATCATTGGAATAAAATTTCCCAGTGTATTTGATTGTGTACAATTATTTATCCACTGAAAATTAAGTAATTTTTTTTGATAATCCAATTCTACGCTGTTATTGTTATTGTTATTATTATTATTTGTATTATTTATCAATTTTAAGGCTTGCTTTGTGAATTGTTCTATTCCAATTCGTTTCCCTTTTATTTCCTCTTTTTCAAACATGTTTATGTTTTCAATATACTTTTTAATATTATTAGAACAATGAATCCTATCTATGTTATCTAGATGTCTAATATCACCATTTTGTTTTATATTTAAAAAAACATTATTTTGTTTTAAAAGTGAAACCGAGGTCACATTATTAAAATTAATGTTTGACCATTGACTATTACATAGTTTAACTTCTAAAGTATCTATTTTTTTATTTAAACAAGATATTATCTTACGATATTCTGTCTTACATTTTAATATAGATTTAATATGCGATTCTATTGTTTGTGCTGTTTTAACATACTCTGAAAAATAGTTAATCGCCATTAATGAAAACAACCAACCAAGAGAAGACGATTCTCGTGGAATCCATTTAGAAACAAGTGATATATTATTCAGATTATTTACATAGTTGATATAATCTTTTTTTAACTGTGTGTTTGCTAAGCTAATTGCATGTTTAATTAATGGATGTTCTTCATTTTCTCCTTGTTTACGACAATAACCACAAAAATATTTAATATCTTTCCATGATCCATATGGGTGTTCTTGGATTTCTTTTGATGTAACCATACATGTCAAAGCAAACAATGAAAGATCAGGATAGTAATTGTACCATCTATGAATCATCATATATGCTAACGTACACTCTCCTTTTCCTTCAATTATATCACGTGTATGACCTATCATACGAAATAAAATGGATAAATATTCGTTTCTCTCTTCATTACAAACAAAAGATTCTTTTTTATTTTTAAGACTAATTAAAAGTTGTTTTAAAATAGTAGATAAATTTTCTATTCCACTTTCATCGGTTCTAGTAATTTGAAAATAAAATTGTAAAATCTTTTCTCTGATTTCATTTGACCATCCATATTCAAAGTGTCCATTTTCTCCGATATATTTTTTATTATTATTGATACTATTACTATTAACTATATCACTTGGAATTTTAATATGTATTGGTGGTTTCATTATTGTTTTTACAATTATAAATAATTCGTTTTAATCTTTATATGGTTTTTTAATTGTCTTTCTCTTATTGCTAACATTTAAAATAACTTTTTTTGTTATGTTATTGATTCCTTTTTTAGTCTCATTAAATATGAATATTAAATCATTTAAGTCATGAAACATACTTATTGTTTTTTCAAATTTTATACTATCAATATTTTTAACAGTATATAAAAAATCGTCATAATACGTTTCTAAATCAGAAACTTTTAAAAAATTTTGTACATCTTCCGTATCAATATTGATATTATATTTCAAAATAGAAAACAAAGAATAGCTTGTGGTATTATCATTTAAATTTTTTTTAATAATACCGAGAACTTCATTCCTAGTAACACAATTAGGTAAAGACATTAAAAATATTTCCTGTTTTAACTTTTCTATTTCATTATTTTTATTTACATAAATAATATGTAAGTTTATAAAATACACATCATCTTTGTAAAAATCTTTATATAATTTATCATTTTTTTCAAAATTACAGATCCAGTCATCATCCAATATATCTGTATCTATTTTATTACTCATACTATACGTAATGTATTATACTCTCATATAATACATTATCTATTTTAACTAATTTATTTTTATTTATTTCTTCTACTATTTTCTTTTTGTTTCCTAGTCATCATATTTATTATTGTAATAATGATCATTATAGTAGTCGTTATTATCATTTAAAATCTTCATTTCTTCATAATTTATTTTTTTTAGTTCTTCTTCATATTGTAGATCTAGTTTATCAAAATAATGATAATCATAATTATGAAAAAGAAACATTTTTTCATATTCTTCTTCGCCCCATAATTCAATATATTCTTCTTTACGTTTTTCATATAAATAAACTAATTTATCTATTATTTCACTAGGAGTAATTTCTTTTTCTTCAAAATAATTTGGCATTTCTCCATATTTACGTGTTATTTTATTTGTTTTTTTATCACGTTTTAAAACTAAATATCCCGGTGGAATATATTCTTCGTTTAATAGTTCTTCTTGACATTTTACTACTGTCTTTACTTTATCAATAAAATTCAATGTTTTACTTGTTTCTTCATTGGTTGTTTCATTCATTTTTTCATTCGTTAAACTAGGAAAGTTACAGTCATTTATTATAATTTTTTTTTGTTCTTCTTTTACTTTCTTCTCTTTTTCATCTATGAATTTATTAGTATTATTGTTATTAGTAGTATTATTATTAGTATTATATTCGTCTCTTTTTTTATTATCATATTTATCATATTTAGATTTATTTATTGGACGTTCAGTTTCTTTTATCTCTTCCTCATCCACTAAAGATGCAAATCTTGATTTTGTTTTAAATGCATTACTCATTATTAGTATAATTTATATTGTATATAATAACTATTATTACTATATTATTTTGTCTAATCTTTATATATTTTTATTAAATATTCATTTAAAGATTTATTTTGTGTATAAATTATCTCCTAACAGCAAACCTATTTACTTAGTTATAGTCCCCCACAATCCGAATCATTTTATATATATTTACAGGAGGTAGCAATAAAATTTAAATTTAAAAAAAAATAAAAAAATAAAAATATGATAAAACTTTTTATATTTTTATATAATTATAGTTATGTAAAAATTTTTTTCTTTTTATATTTGGTAACCAAGTTATCATTCTAAATATCATCTACATTTATTATTTCATCATTGTCTACAACAATCATATTCGTATTTTGTGTAGACGCTTGTGCTTCAATTAAAGAAGCATATTCTTCGGATTCTTCATTGGTAAATTCAAATTCTTCTTCGTTTTTTTCAGTATTTGTATTTTTTTTATCATTATCTACAAATGAAGACCAGTTAATCTTCACTGTATTTTTTAATTTTTCTTTATCATTTTCACTATAAACTTCTAGTAAGTCACAATTTTGAAATTTTCCTTTTTTCAAGGTTGAGACATCTTGTGATTCCCATTCTCTTAGTCCAATGAGTAACCATGATCCTCTTCCAATAATATTGTCTCTTTTTCCTCTACCTCGGAATTTTCCACGAATATGACATAATCGTTGTATCCCATCAATACATAAAACATGACACATTCCATTTCCTAATAAAGCACTTACTTGTGCATACAATTCAAATTCATTATCCGAAATACGCAACTTCTGTGACGAAGGTACATTAGTAAATTTACGTGCTTGTCCTTTTGCTTTACTTCCTCCAGTTGTATTTTTAACCATTTTCTTAGTAAATAAATAAATATATACTTATCTATTTATTCATCTATTTGTATTCAATTTTATTTTTTATTTAATTTTATTGAAAAAAAAATAAATAAATTTGATAATAAAATTTTGTTAATTAATTATTATGTTATTATTTTGAAACATTGTAGCATAATCATTTCCATCTAGTAAAATCAACTTTTCATAATTGTAATTACAATACTTTGTATTAAAATATATTTTATTTTCATCAAAATAAAAACTACTAGCTTTATCAAAGTTATGTGGTCTAGACACATTATTTACTAATTTACCATTTGAATTGTGTACTTCATCTTCAATAAAAAAGGCTATTTCACTCTTATCCCAACCTTCTGAAATAGTTTTACATTCTGCATGAAGAATATTATATTCAACATAATAATTTCTGGAACTATTCATCCATGATCCATTAGGTAATGGTAAATGTGTTGCATGATTTAATATCTTAATATTATTATTATTCAAATTGTAATGTCCTTGAAAAAATGGTATATCTATATTAAAATAACTTCTAAAACATTTTCCAAAAAATAAAGGTCCTGTTATTTCTAAATCACTTTTATAATTAAACTCATTTTTATTAAATAAATTATCAATTAATTTTTCAACTACAAATTTGAAAAAAAGATTTCCTTTTTTTGAAGATATAAAACCATTAGATATTCCATTTGCATCTAAATCTTTACAAATAACTATATCATAATTATTATGTAATTCTTTAATTTCATTAATACTTACGAAATCAATATCTATATATACTCCACCGTATTTATATAAAATATAATAACGTATTAGGTCTGATTTATAAGCATATGGTTTTAATTTATTATATGCTTTTAACAATAACGGAAATTCTTGATCATTTTCAATTAATTTAATAATTTTATTATTTGTTAATAATTTATAATTAAAATCTTTATTATGATTAATAATTGTTTGAATACTTTCGTACATATTATTAGATGTAAATTCACTTTGAATAAAAATTTGATATATACATGGTTTTAAAATATCAACATTGACATCTTTTATTTTTTTTTTATAAATATATCCTTGATGACATAAGAAAGAATAATGAAGACCTGTTCTATCTTCGATCCAATTATTATATTTTGTTTCTACTATTAAAATATCATTCATTACTATTTTTCCTGGATAATGATTCAAAAATTTTATATTGTTTAAAATATTATTCCAATTATGATATATATATTCATCATTTATTATCATTGTATCTGGACGACTTAAATATTTATTTAATCCAATAGCAAATGCAGTTGGACCAGTTACGGCGATTGCTTCTCCTACTAAAAAAGGGTATATTTTATCGTATTCTTCATGATTTAATATTTTATTTACAGTAAAATTAAGTATAGATTTAATAATTTCATTATTTTTTTCAACAATAATAAATGCTTGATATATATTACCATAAATAACTTGTGATGGGTTGTCTTTTACAATAGTTAAATTTATATTTTCTTCAATTATTTTATCTAATGGATATTTACAAGTACTTGATATATCAGTCCATACTCCTCCATATTTATAAAGTGCACACAATCTAAATATATCTGATTTATAAGCACCTGAATATAAAGAGTTATACGCATCCAAAATATTCTCATCATAATTTTCTTGTATTAATTTGTAACATTCATCATCATCCCAATATTTATACTCAAAATTTATATTCATTAATTTCCAACTGTTTATTGCATTATACATTTTTTTTTTTACATTTTTTTTGTAGGATTGATGAATAATTTTGGGTATTTTATATATATTTGTGCTTTCATTTTTTATTAATTTAAATGGAGTAGTAATATTTTCATTGAATAGTTTTTTATATATAGTTATCTCTATATTATCATTATTGTCTACACTATTTATTAAATTTAAAATTAATTTTTCACCATCAAGAATAGTTACTTCTAGATTAAGATTTGTTTCATCAATATAATTTATATTAAAATCAAATACAGTTATATCATTTTCATTTTCATAATTTGTTTTAATTATTAAATTTGAAATATTATTTTGTTTTTTAGAAAAAACAGGAAACATGAGAGAATATATTATATAAAAATATTATAATTTAAAATACAGTTCCAATAATATCTTTTATCTAAATTGATGTTTCTACCTGATGTTTTCTATTATTTACTACTTTTATTCAAATTTACACATTTCATTCAAATATTCTTCTTCAATATCTACAATTCCATGATTTTTATGCTCCTTATAAAATTGTAAACAGGTTCTTTCTTTTTTTAACTTTTGTATTGTTTTTTCTTGTATCTCTATTTTTTGTTCATCTGGTTCTAAACCATAATTTTGATAGAATCTTTCATAATCATCATCATTACCGTTACTATCGTATCTGTAGTCATTAAATATTATTTTTTTATTAATATGGTCAATTGTTCCATTACAATTCTTTATTCTTTCTTGCCATAAAGGACTAAATGAAGCATGGTAGCACCAATTATCACGGTATGCATTTATAATGTTGTATTTTTCTCTCTTCAAATGAAACAAAGAAAGATAATTATTTTGATCAATATTTAATAGATTTACTGTGGATAATGTTTTCCATGCTGGTTTTACTAGCTCAATAGTTTTATAATTATTTATTTTATCTGCTTCTTCATTATCATCTTCATCCAAAGAGACAAACAAATTTTTTCCTAATTTTATTTTTTTTAGTAGTGTAAAATAATGTATCATTCGTGATAAAAGGATGATTCGTTTATAAGTAATTAAAAAGTTATTTTTTTTCATTTTTTCAAAACACTCTTCTTCTTTTTTAATGTCAATAGCTAAGCCCAAATTTTCAAAATATTCAATCATAGATATATAAATTTCAGGTAAATAGGATTGTTCACTAGCATTTAAAATGAAATAAGCAATCATTAAATAATCTTCTGAAGCCAATAAATTTGCTAACTCTTCATCATCTTGTTTACATGTTTCAAATTCATATTGTTTCACAATTTGTTGCAAAATAAACACGTCTGTTGTATGTGGACGAATTATGAAATTGTTTATAACCGATGCTACTATTTTTTCTTCTATGTCATCATTTGTTAAACTAGATGATGATGATGACAATTCATTTAATAAATATTTTTCAAAAGAAGGATTCATGGTAGCATAAAAGTCATAATATATTTTCCAAAATAATTCGTATAACTCATCCGTGTATCCAGAGTAAAATAATTCATAAGCCCAGAATAACGCTTCTTCTGTTTTTTTATCCAAAATAGATGTTGTAAGTGCAATTTTAACTTCTTCTTTTTCATATAAGTAACGTGTAAACTTAAAATTCGTATTCATATTTGTATTCGTATTTGCATTCGTATTTGCGTCCATTTTATAAACTTATAACTCTTTTTCTTTTCATGCTAATAAATATACTAATTAAAAGAAAATCAATTTTTTCTTTTTTTCTCTAAAAAATCTATTTAGAAATATAATTACTTTTTTATCTCTCTTTATATTATAATATGACAGCTTGGAATGATTTTGTTAAAAAAATTTATCATGAAGGACACGACAAAGATAGTAATTATAGTTTTAAACAGGCGTTACAAGATGCTAGTAAACGCAAGGGAGAAATGGGTTCTTCTTCATCTTCTTCCTCTTCCTCATCCAAAATGAGTAAAAGTAAAGGAAAGAAATCCAAGAAAGCTGGAAGAAAAACAAAAAAAGGTGGTAAATGTGGAATGAAAGCTGGTACTCGTAGAAGAAGAAGAAAGCATTAAACGATTATTTTTCAATATTTTACAATATTTTATATAATTCATCTAATTTTTCAGATGGTATTTTATTTACAAATTCCCACTCTGAATGTCTGTTAAACAATAAATCATAACTTTTTCTTGTATTTATTAATGTTTCTCTCTTCCAAGGATTTGGATGAATATTTTTTGATAAAAGAATTACTATTTTATTTATCAACGTATCTTTCAGAGAGAAAGAACGACAAATATGTCCAAATATATAAATATATATCATACTTAAACTAAAATTATCCCATTTATCATAATACAGTAAAATATCTTGTATTATTTCATTTCTTGTACGATTAATATATTTTTTTAAAAATTCTTCACAATCCTTTTTAAATTCATTTTTATAGTTTTGAGAGAAAAAACATAGAATATCCATATGATCTAGATAATTTTGACAAATGGAATCTATCAAGGAATAAGAGATAGATCTTTCATTATTTGCAATTAAATAAAATAATAAATGAACTTCTAATGGTTTATGAGTATAATTATCTATTTTTTTAATTATACTTGTAATATAATCAGTATTTAACGAACTTGTGGTTAATAGAGAGAATTGAAAGTTTTTCAATAAAGGTTTATAATTTTGCATAAATAGAATGTTTTCAGGACATAAATCAAAAAAACATACACCTTTTTTATTTATTTTGATTAAACTGTCTAATAAATAAGAATAAGAGTCTAATAAATGGAAAATTAATAAATTTGCGGAAGGTAAATTAAATAAAAAAACATTAAAATCTAAGGTTTTTGTTTCTTTTTCACTATTATATTCCATAAATAAATATTTTTCATTCGTTTTTATATTTATATTTTCAAAGACAATCTCATCCATTTCTCCTATGTTTATAAAGTGATAATTTGAAACAATCTCATAATAATTTGAATAATAAGGAATTTTTTGAATTTTATTACCGATTTTAATTTCATTTACAGAAAAAAAATCGTAAATACATATTTTTGTCTTAGGAATGCGTTTAATTAGAGATGAATTAGAAAGATCGTTATTTTGTAAAGTATTTTTTATTAAATTAACATTTATATCTGTATTAGACTTCATATATGTATATTTGTTATATTTTAGAAATTATTAAATATAAATATAAATATATAATTTATGAATCACACAATTTATATATCATTAACATCCATTTTTAAAAATCAGAGCATGTTACTAGAAACGCTTAAATCTATAATATCTCAATCAAAAAAACCAGATAAAATATATTTGTATTTATCAGAAAATCCGTATATATTGGATTCGGGATTTAAAGATAAAATCATTACAAATACAAATTTACTAAATTTTTTAAAAATAAACGACAACCTTATAGAAATAAACTGGGAAAAAAATATTGGTTCGTATCGAAAATTAATACCATTATTAAAAAAAAAATGGAATGAAGATTGTATTATTATAACAATAGACGATGATACTGTTTATGATAATAACCTTATTAAAAACTTAGTAGATGATTACAATAAATATAAATGTGTAGTTGGATATAGAGGATTTACACCTAAATTTGATGTATTTAAAAACTTTAACTACAAAATACGTTCTAAATTGCAAAACCATTCATTATATAATTTTTTAACAGGGAAAGGTGGTATTTTATACAAACCCGATTTTTTTCATAAAACAAAAGATTTAATTTTTGATGAAAAAATATATTTAAATACATGTGGTAAACAAGATGATGTATGGTTTTATATAATAAGAGTGATGAATAATGTTAAATGTTTTACAAGAGTTAGAAAATGGCAACAAAAAGATTTATCTGATGAGGGTTTGTACGTAAAATTCAATTCAATTAATAATAATAATACTGTATGTTTTAAAAAGACAATAAATACAATACAAAAATTAAATAATCACAATATTCCAAATTAGTATCATTTTTTAATGGTATATTCTAAGAAGCTCAGCTCCAACTGTGTAGTCTATAAAATAAAATAAAATTATTTTTCTTTATTCAATATTTTTATTTAACTCTTCCAAAATCATCTTCGTAACGTATAATATCATCCTCACCCAAGTAATCACCCACTTGTGTTTCAATAATTTCTAATATGTTATAACCAACATTTTCAATACGATGTATTTCTTTGACAGGAATATAAACACTTTCATTTTTAGTGATTGTATAAACATTATCTCCTACTTGAACCTTTCCTATTCCACTGACAATCACCCAATGTTCGCTACGGTTATTATGTGACTGAAGTGATAATCTTTTTTGTGGACTTACAACAATTTTTTTTACTTTATATCCACTATGGTCATCTCCATAAATATTTTCGTAATAACCCCAAGGTCTTAAAAATACTTTCGTCTCCATTTTATATGAATATATAAATATAAAAAATTGAAAAAGAATTTATAAAGAGTATTATTTATAAATATATTATTAATATGAATGAGAGTAAAATAAATGACTATCATTCAATAGACTTTCAAACATTGAATTTACCTGTTTCTAATTTAGTACTAAATCTTCCTTATAAACAACAATTGGAAATATTTGAATATTTAAAACAACTAGATGAACATAAAAGAAAGTCATATTTAATTGCCTATGAACATCTTGGAACATCTTTTAATATATATAAAAGTAATGGTTACAAAGAATGGATAAAAGAATGGAATAAAAGATAGAAATAGTTAAATTATACTGCGAAACGAACCCTTTTTGTTTTATCTTTGTACCTTTTATTATTTTTTTTACTAAGTCCTCCTCCAGTTGGAACTTTACTAGAAATACTATTAATGCTATTAATGCTATTAACAGCAGAAACTTTTTTTAATGGCGCTTCAAATGCTTTCACAGATTCTCCTGTTCTTTTTAAAATAGCTGTTTTTTCGTCTAATAAATCTTCAAAATTTCTAGTTGTTGCTTTTACTGCGTCAGATGTTTTATCAATTACTTCATTTGTTGCATCTAGTGCCGATAATCCCGTTAAAGCAGCCGTGTTTAATGATCTAACGGTTCCAACAAAAACACCTACACCAGGAATTTCTTCAATTGTATTTAAAACTATATTTACACCAGCTTTACCAACTTTATTACCTGTTTCTTCAGCTAATTCTACAGATTTATCTATTAATGGTTTGGTAAATGGTTCTGCGGCTTCTAATGCTACTGCACCAACTACAGCTGCTTCTCCAACAATTTCATTCACTTTTTCTGCCGTTTCTGGACTTGAAATCACTTCTTTAATTTCGTCTAACTTTTTTGAAGTTTCTTCAGGATTAGACAAATCTACACCTAATAATTCACCTGTATCTTCAATGGCATTCAATGTTAATCCTTCAGCTAACTCTCCCGTTTTTTCTAAAACTTCAGAATTGCCTAAATTTATTTCTGGTGTTAATTTTAATCCTGGTAATTCCTGTTCAGCGATTTTCTTTTTTTCTTCTTGGATTTCATCCATGATATCTTCGGAATGTTTTTTTTCTAATAATTCTTTTATTTCTTCTTTATTTTCTTTTGTTTCTATTTCTTTGTCACTTTTGTCATTTTTGTCATTTTTATCACTATGAAGATCATTTTTTTTTTCTGTTTCTTTTTCACTTTCTTTTAACTCTTCATCTTTGTTGCCACCATATTTTTTTTTTGATTGGTTTTTTTTACTAACTTTTCTCCATTTTTTTGTTTTATTCATATTTTTATTCTTCATATCTATATTATAATCAGAATTTTATTTTATAGTTGTTAACTAGATATCATTTTTTTCTTAAACTCTGCAAACGTCATTGCATATTTTTTATTAACATCTTTTTTATTTATTTTTTTTATCATACTAAAGTTTGCTATTTTTCCTTGATAATTATATCTATTTGTTTTTTCTTTCAACAAAAATTTGGTTTCGTTATTTATATTTCTATTCGTATTTGGAATACTATTTTTTGGTGGTGCTGCTCCTGCACTTATTTTTCCTCCTGATAGTCCCTCTTTATTATAACTCTTAAATTTTGCAAATACACTTTTTTTAACAGGAACAAATGCTTTGTTATTTAATTCTTCTTCTTTTTCCTTTTCCAATCGTAATTTTTCTTCCTCCTCTTTTTCTAATTGTTTTTTTTCTGATTCTTTTAGTTCTTCTTCCATGTCAACATACAAGGGTCTGCAAAAATAGGTAGTTACATATTTTCTTGATACCGTCTCTAAGAAACGATAAGGAATAGAATTATCACTGTAGTATTCAAATACTTCTTTACTATTATTATAGGTCATAATTACATTTCCTAAGGGTGTATTGTCAAGGACAAAACTATTCATTAATTTATCTAGTTTTTGATTTATTACATAGTTTTTTGCTTTCTCTCTAGATTCTTCTTCTGAAAAAAAAATAAGATTATTATTATTGTTTTCTTTATTCTCATTTTTATCTTGATCCTCATTTTTAACCATGGTTAAAAATTCTAAAAATTTTGTATTTTCTAATTCTTTTTCATATTGGGTAAAATCATATTCATTTTTTATTTTTTGTATCTTATCCAAATATTTGTCTTCATATTTTATTATAGATACAGTGACATTTTTATTATTATTTTCATTGTTTTCATCTTTTGTATTAATATTGTTATCTGTTTCTTCATAATAATCTATCAATAAATGTTCATTCATAAATTCTATCAATTCATAATAGTTTTCGTATAACAAATTTAATATTTTATTGATACTTGTAGTATATTGAAAAAAATGTTTTCTTGTTTTATAAAAAAAATAAAATAAAATCAAAGTTGTAAAGTGTGATAATAATATGTAATATCTATCCATATACTACATGTTATGAAAAGAAAAGTCAAATAAAAACTCAATAAAAATAAAAATAAAACAAGTTAATTCTATACATGTGTTTATACTATTAAATTTTTATGTTATTTAATAATTCGTTTACTTCGCATGATAAATCCGGGACTTTTAATAATTCATATGTTTTTGTTTCAGAGTCAGGGTGTAATCTAACTAAATATAATTCGGTAACTTTTTTATCATATTTGCTTTCTAATATTGCTTTATAGGTATTTAATTGTATTGCATAATGCCAAAAATTAGAATCTGGGATTTGACAAATACTCTGCGTAGTTGCAAATTTATTCCAATTATTTACTTTGGTAATTTCTTTTGAGCGTTTCCAATCATAAATAGTTAAGGTTCCATCTGGATTTTCATAAACCATATCTATGGATCCTGCTAATTTTAAATCTTCTTGATAAACGATCCATTCAGTACGATAAGGTTTCAAATGAGGATGATCTTTGACAAATTCAATAAAATATTGCCATTCTAAAGATTGGTTTAAATGTTTTTCTTTTGTGTTTTCTGTATTTTGTAAAATATAGTTTTCGTATAATTCTTTATGAGTATAATTGATAGATGTGATTTGATTATTATTCATAAAACATTCAATTTCATAATGCATATTTGTCCCTGCTTCACTGACAGAAGAACTATTTTTATTCCACATTTGTTTGATTTCTTCTTTTGTTTTTCCCCAATATTTATGTCCTTCTTTCCAATTTTTTCCTTTCATCATTGAATCAATAATACTATCGGAGTCAAATTTTGGAAAATGGGAATGAATCCAGGTTGTCACGGAAGTATATTTACTATTTTGATCTGTAAGAATGACATATTTATGCCCTTTTTCAAAAAATTGAATATTTTTATCACGTTGATGTACATTTTTATTAGATAAAACTGGGTACAATAAGGAGGATGATTTCATATTTATTATTTATTATAATAGTTGTATTCCTTTATATTAAATATAACTATTCAATTTTATTTCTTTTGTTTCATTTGTTTCATTTTGTTTCTTTTGTTTATTTATTCATCTATTGTTTCATTTTGTCTCATTTTGTCTATTTCTTTTTTCAATAAGGATACTTCTTTTTTTAGTTCTTTAATTTCTTTTATCATGATTCCAATTAAAGATGTATAGTTTACGGTTTGTAATTTTTCACCGTCTTTTTCACCTGAAACCATAAAAGGGTAGACTTCTTGTAACTCATTTGCAATTAATCCTACATCTGGTTTGTTTGTTACTGTATTCACATAGCTTACAGGTCTTAATGAATCTACCGTGTACGTATTATCTAATGATTGAATATTTTTTTTAATACGATAATCAGAGGTTGCGTTATAAGATGACGCGCTTACTGAATTTGTAACTGTTAAATTATTATTAACTGTTAAATCACTGCTTATATAACCATCACCATACACATATAATGGATAACTACTTGAAATTGCTCCATTTACTCCAACATTTCCCTGAACTTCTAAATTATTATTAACTTTCAAATTATTGCTTATGTAACCATCACCATAGACATATAATTCATAATCATTTGAAATTTCTCCATTTACTCCAACATTTCCCTGAACTTCTAAATCTCTTTTAACTGTTAAATCTCTGCCTATATAACCATCACCATGCACATATAATGGATAACTACTTGAAATTTCTCCATTTACTCCAACATTTCCCTGAACTTCTAAATTATTATTAACTGTTAAATCACTGCTTATATAACCGTCACCATACACACATAATGGATAACTACTTGAAATTACTCCATTTACTCCAACGTATCCCTGAACTTCTAAGTCATTATTAACTTTCAAATTATTATTAACTGTTAAATCTGTTTCTATATATACATCTCTAAAAGAACCTGTTGCACCTGTAATTCCACCGTTTGCCGTAGTTAATCCCCCTACCGTTAATGAATCGTTAACAGATGCGTTTTCAAAAGAACCTGTTGAACTTGATACTTCACCTCCATAAACTAAATTGCCACTAATAATTACATCTGTAAAAGAACCAGTTGCTCCTATGATTCCACCATTGGCATTAATGACACCATCTACGGTCATTGTATTACTTGTATTTACGTTTTCAAAAGAACCAGTTGCTCCCATGATTCCACCATTGGCAGTAATGAGACCATCTACGGTCATTGTATTACTTGTATTTACATTTTCAAAAGAACCTGTTGCTCCTATGATTCCACCATTGGCATAAATGACCCCACCTACACTCATTGTATTACTTGTATTTACATTTTCAAAAGAACCAGATGTAGTTGTGATTCCACCATTGGCAGTAATCACACCACCTACACTTAATGTATTACTTGTACTTATGTATTCAAAAGAACCTGTTGGACCTGTGATTCCACCATTGGCAGTAATTAAATTACTCATATACATGTAATCAAAAGAAGCTACTCCAGAATTTACAGACAAATTATTTGTATTATTATAATGGCTACTTACATTATTATGTTTTGCGTTAAAATTTGTACCACCATATTTTCTAAATGACATTTTTATATATTATATATTTTTTAAAAGAAACACAAGGCAACTATTTATTATAGATATATTATTTATTTTGCTATTAAAATAAATAATTTAATTAAAAAATTTGTTACTTTAGATAATGTTAACTTTATGTAATGGGATATAATATTGAAGTGTCTTTCAACATTGTAAAACATGGTAGCGTGACAGAATTGCAAAATAAAATACAAGAACTTGCACGTGAAAGTATTTGTAATTTTTTATATCATACTTACGAATTTGAAAATAACACACAATATAAAAGAAACCATTGTTTATTTACCATTAATTTTGACAGCGAACATGAAATCATTCATAATTTTATATACTTTATAAAAAATATTAAAAAAATGAATGGGCTTTATATTGAATCCATTTATGATGAGAATGTAAATATATTATTGTATGCATCAAAATATTATCAAACCCAATTCATGGATACATATTTAGCAAAAAATTATAAACAAAATAAACGGTCACGAAGTTACTCGGAAGATCATATTCATATATTATCTGAATTAGAAAAATAATATAAAATTTGTTCATTTTTAAAATGGTTTTTAAATGTTTTCTAGAATGTTTTTCTAGAATATCTCTTTGTTCGTCTTGATGATTTTGACTTTGAATTAGGAGTGGCCGATTTTATACGTCTATACACTTTGTAAGTATGATGTTTTTTATTTCTTTGACTTCTTTGACTTTTTCTTTTGGAATTTTTGATTGAAAGTGGAATCACTAATTCTTCATTTGGTAAAGGACTAGAAAAATGGGTATAAAATGGATTACTATTATTACTAATATTGTTATTGATTGGTGTACTTATTTTTTTCATAGTAGGCATTTTTGGCATTTGTATCATTTCTTCTCTTTCTATTTCTGGCATTACTAATTGTGGTCTCATTCTTAGTATCTCTGATTCTAACATCATTGGTTTTGTTAACATTGGATTTATCTCGTCAATTTCAACCATGTATTGTCTCATATTTTTTCTATCTTGCTGACGTTTAAAATCATACAATAATCTTTTATCAATGGGAGAATTTATGGTTGGAATATTTAAGATCTCTGCTAAATCATTGTTATTTAATTCAAGATCATAATGTCCTTTTTTTCCATTGGTAACAAAATCTAGTGATACATTTGCTTTATCTCCATCATATTCTGCATCCCAATTTACTTTACTAATATCATTATGATTATTATTATGTAAAATAGTTTTGGTTTCTCCTCTATTTTTTATAAACGTATCTAGCATACTTATAATAAAATTATATTATTATTTATTTATTTTTATTAAATTTGATTAATAAATTTGATTAATAAATTTGAAAGAAAATATTTTTTTAAAGTATTCTATTATATAAATTATGGAAATCAATTTTACAGAAATTCCTCAAAATAGTGACCATACTAGTAATAATTTTGTTAATCATAATTATTGGGAAACGAATAGTAGTACTATTAATAATACAAATAATACAAATAATAATGAAAACACTGAAAATAAAAAGAAAAAAAAAGTAACTTATGATGATATTTTGTCATCTTTGAATCTAGTGGTTGCTCCCAATGGTGTCTTGCAGTATATGAGTACAAAACCAAATACATTTAATAGAGAAGCTGACTACGAGGAACAAACATATGAAGTAAAACCTAAATCCATCCTAAAAAAAACAGTTAATCATAATGAAGAAAGAATAGAGCCGCAAGTGAAACATAGTTACATATTTAATAAATATTTTAAAAGTTACAAAGAACCAAATGCGGTTGAAGAACCTTTAAAACCAATGACTCGTGAAGAATATCAAAAAATGGTGATTGAAGATTTAATAAAGAGACGATTGGCACAACAAAGAGTTGCACAAATAAAATCCAAAAAAATGGCCTTTACTAACAATAATAACCAAGTTATTTATGCAAGTAAAAATAATTTAAATCATTTATTTCGGTTTTAGAATTGGAATTTATTATATTTTTTATTTTTACATTGAAATATTACGTAACGATAAATTCGCCAATTCATCCGCACGTTTATTTTTTTCTCTAGGAATATGTTGAAATCTTACGGATTCAAATTGTTTGGATAATTCAATTGCGAATTCGTAGTATTTATTTAATTTATGGGAATTTACTTTAAATTTTCCTGTAACTTGATTAATCACTAATAAACTATCTCCATATACAGTCAAATTGCGAACTCCATAAGATAATGATTGTTTCAATCCTAAAACTAATGCATGATATTCTGCTACATTATTGGTCTCATTTATTCCTACAAATTCATATTTACATGATACCTCACTTGATCCTTGATAAAGAACACATCCAGCTCCAGCGGGGCCTGGATTTCCTTTACAAGCGCCATCAAAATACAAAGAATATGGTTCTTCTTGGTTTTTGTAATTTGACATTCTGTTTTTAATTATATAAAGAAAGGTTCTATGTTTATATAATTTTTACTATTCTTATTTATTTTCAATTTTATTATTATATTTGTTTTTGTTTTTGTTTTGTATTTATTTTGTATTTAAAATTCATTATCGGAAACATTAATATCCATTTGCGACTCTGAAGAATCCGAGTTTTTTCTACGTACCATAATATGATTATTGTTATTATTATTATTGTTATTATTGTTATTATTGTTATTATTATTATTATCTAAATCGTCTATGTTTTCAAACGATAATTGAATATTTTCATTATTATATTTGTTCTCTTGATCGTATTTATATTCTTTATTCATTTTATGGTATCCAAAAAGTTTAACAATATTACTATTTTTTAATGGATTTATATAATTTTCTAGACTTAGTTTACTATTATTTTGTTTACTACTAATATTATTGTTGTTAACGTTATTGTTATTACTATTATTTAAATTATTACTAATATTATTTAAATAGTTGTATTGTTGATCCATTTTACGATAGATATTTGCAGACAATTCAATATTATGTTCAATTAATCTATTTGTTTTTTTAAAATAATATTTATTAATGTTATTACTATTATCATTATTATTATTATTATTATCATTATTATTATTATCATTATTATTATTATCATTATTATTATCATTATTATTTGTATTATTTTTATAAAATGAATAAATTTCTTTATCATTTGTCCCATGCGGGTCCATGATCTCTCTAATAAAGGAATTTAAAAATTTGGGATTCTTCACTTTTTGTTCAATTCCAAAACCACAAAATACATAATTGTAAAACCAATTTTTTTTAGTAATTTCTGCATTTTCAATCTCTTTATTAAACATCTCATCAATCATTGAAAATGCGGATTTTAAAATCAATACTTCTTTCATATAACCATTTTTTTTTTCGTACAAATCTAATATTCTTTTTTGTAATTTTTTTACAGCAATTTTATTTCCCTTTTTATGTTTTGCTTTTAAAACCGCATTAAAAAAAATGATTTGATTTTTAGCCTCTTTTAAATTATTAATTCTACGTTTTTTCATATCTTCTATTTTTTTTATAATTAAAAAAATATTTGTGTTATAGATAATAGGATACAATATTCTTATTTCTTTGGGAATTAAAAACTGATTCGTATCTTTTATTTCTCCTATTTTTTTTTCTATATCCGATAATTTGTCCACCAATGTATTTTCAATATTTTTTTTGATAGAATTATTCATAATAACTTTGTTCTCCTTGCTGTCTTTATCATCAATTATACTAATATCCAATTTGTTTTGAAAGGTATCAAAAAATAATAACGTTTTTCCAGAGAGAAATTCTACGGAAGATTGTAGTTTATCATATTGATAAGCTGATGTATTATGAGCTTCTGATGCTGCGTCTAATTTTAAATAATTTACAATTGCTAGTAAAAATACAATTAAACCATTTATTCCTGCAATCATATAACTTCCCCAGTAATTATCTTTTAATATTGTTGCTAATACAGTTGCTGCTGTAGAAAAAAAGATAGAAGGCATCATAAGCCAGTTTAATCGGTTTTCACAAAAAGATTTTGATTCCATATAAATTAATTTTTGACCTTTTAAGTAACTTGCTAATATGTCTAATGAAATGGAATAGCGATGATTTGAATCAAAATAATTTTCTTCAATGGAACTTTCTACTTGTTTAAAATTATATTTTTTAACATGTATACGTTCATTTGGATTTGGATTGTTACCTGAAATATCCTGTGTTTGATTGCTATTTTCCTCATCATGCATATCATCATGGGTATCATCATCATCATTCATATTATCATTATTTACATCGTATTCGTTCATAATATCATCATATTTTTTTACTATTCTATTCATATTATTATCAAATTTGAAATCTAATTTGTCTTTTTCTTCGTTATTTAATTTATTTATTACATCTTTTGGGACTTCTCCGTAAATAATATTTTTTGTTAAAATGTTATAAGTTCCATCTGTATTCATACTATCAATTATTCCTTTATCTATTCCAGATAGACTGATTACACTTACAGCATCACCAATTTTTAATGTATTATTTATAGGTTCGTTAATATTTGTATTATCTATGTCATCGTTATTATTTGTATTATTATCCATAAAATATAATGATAATAATATTTAAGATTATTATATTTTTATCTGACTTTATAGTAGAATGAATAAAACTCGTAAAAATGGAAGAGGTTCTGCTACTAGAGGATGGAAAAATGAAAAACCTGGATATCATCAAAAAACAGTCATGTTGAAAAAATGTGGTAAAAAATGTTTTTTGGGTTCTCGTAAATCTTTTCCAATTTGTAAGAAAAATACATGTAAGGTTAGCTCCAAAGGGGTTTACTCAGCCTATATTCGTGCTAGAGAATTTAGAACTAGAGGTAATAAATATCGTGTAGTTTCTAAAAAAGCAAAAAAAATGTTGATTCGTATGGGTTTAAAAAAATAAAAAATAAAAATATTTTTTTTAAAAATTGAAATATAAGTATTTATTTTATATTTATTTATATTTATTTTATATTGATTAAAAATTATTTATTAAAAATTGTTAAAATTGGTTAAACTATGAGGAGTCATAAAGATTATTCACTCTATGAATTTCAACTTCAATATCAAAAATTTGGGAATGATTGGGTAAATGATTATGGGAATGATTGGGGATTATTTGTGGATTTAGAAAATTCTTATTCAAATACTATTAATGATAATGATACAAATACTGATACAAATAATATTATTATTAATAATAATAATAATAATAATACTTTTATAAATAATAAAAAAAAATACAATTATCAAGGCAAATATCAAGGCAAAAATAAATATTATTTATATTTTATCTCCATCTTCACATTGTTTGTTTGTACTATATTAAATTTCACTATATTATTTTTAATGATATTTATTTTTAGTTTCTTTGTTTATTCTATTTTATTTATTCTGTTTATTTGCTTTACTAAATCCGAGTGTTTCTAGTTAAACTGTTGTACTATTATTATTATTAGTATTACTATTACTATTATAAACAACGTAATTTTCAAAGTTATTTAAACCACATACAGTATTTCCAAATAAACTACCTGAAGGATCAATTGTATATTCTAAATAAGGAAAAACAGCAGTGGATATTGTAGTTGGACTTTCTCCTGTTAGTGTATTTTTTATCACAGATACATCTTTTAAATCTACCTTTGTAATTAATCCATTAGTTAAATTTGTTTTTGAACTTCTAATGTTATCTAATGTATTAAAGTATTGTAAATAGTTTGCTTTTTTTGATAGTAAATAATCTCCATGATTACTTACTGTAATTGTTTTAGGAAGACATGGGTTTTGTCTACAAAATGTATTTTTAATTTTTTTATTTGATATATAATCACTTGCATATTGTAGTTGTGCAAATTGTCCAAATGTTTCTTTTCCAGTAGTATACGTGTTACCACTGTATGCTAATTTACGTGAAAATGACATTGTTTATTCTTTATAATCTATTTGAATATTTTTATTTTACATTAGATATTGTCTTAGATATTGTCTTGTATATTGTCTTGGTTTATTAAATATCGTAAACTATATCCATGGATAAACAAAAACTATAGTCCATATTATTAAGATCTAAAAGTCTTCCATAGTCATCTAATAATTGTATTGTTAAATTTTGTATATTTACAGGTCCATAATATTCTCTTTTGTTACCTACTATTTTAAGAGTATTTTGAAATGTATTATTAATGGCTGAATTTTCTAATGAAATTCTTGCAAGTATATTTTTATTTAATAATGAAGAATTAAAAGCACTATAAAAATTATTATTTACACTATTGTTGTAATCATCTACTACTAAATAGAAATATCTAGACCCTGTTATATCGGCCACTCCTTCAGATACATAGTTTTGATTATTTGTATAAATTCCATATCTAAATCCTAATGTCCATCCAAATTTTAATGGTAATGGAGTATTTATATCATCATTTCCAAATCTATTTGCTTGAAAATCTAAACTAAAATTGAAACTTGTGTTTGGTGCACATCCTACTATCGTTTGTCCGGTTCCATTATTACTACTATTAATAGTAGTATTATTTATTGAAAAAACAATATTTGCAAAATCCCCCCCTAATAAGGTAAGCTGATTATTAATCAGATTTACTAACCCTTTATAGTCATAATTTCCACTTGGAATACTAACTACTTTTGACTCATTTGTATCTGTTAATGTTACCGTAAAAAAATTGTTGCCTAATTGTTTAGATATATTAAGTATAGATAGAGGAATTTCTATCGCAGATAAAGTCATTGATAATACATTATTTATTTGTATTGGTAACTGTAAATTGATATTCGTTGATATGGTAGCATAATAATTCTCTCTAAATTTTGTGTCAATGTTTAAATTAAAATGATTTATTTTTTTTTTAATGGGATTTATTACACCTGGAAAATAATCTGTTGGAAAGGAATTTACATATGGAGTATTATTTCTCACTTGGACCATATGTTCTTCTGTGTTTTCTAATTGTGTTTCTATTAGTTCTTCATTGGTATTCGAAATAGAATTTATTTTTTTCATAATTGTGTTGACAAAATTGTTTTTATTATTACTAGTATTTACATTAGTATTTACATTTGTATTAAATAATATATGTTTTGCCTTTTTTAAAAACTCCAAGGTTTTTGTTTGAATTTCTCTGTTTATTTCTTTACTATTTAAAATATTTTCTCTTATTTTTGATTCTTTCATTTGAAAACTAGTTATATCAGAATTGAATGGTAATTCAAACATTTCATATAGTTCATTTTTTGTATAGTTGTTAATATCCAAGTCAAAATTCATATGTATTATATTAAAAGCAAATATATTTATATTTGTATTTGTTTCTATAAAAAAATGATTATAAAAATCATAATAAAGAAATAACAAGATAATTAAATAAGGTTATTTTATTCAAAGTAAATTTATGGAACTCTCATTAGAACAACAAATTGCATTTGATAAATATATTCAGGGAGAAAATATATTTATCACTGGACCAGGAGGTTCAGGAAAATCTGAATTAATTAAAAAAATATATGATCATGCCTGTAGAAATTTTAAATCTATTCAAGTTACTGCTCTAACCGGTTGTGCATCCATATTATTGAATTGTAAAGCAAAAACAATACATTCTTGGTCTGGAATTGGACTTGGAAACGGTTCTATAGAAGAGATTCTTAGAAAAGTAAAAATGAATAAATATGCTACGAATGCCTGGAAAAATACGGATGTATTAGTTGTGGATGAAGTCAGTATGCTTTCACTTAAGTTATTTGATATATTAAATATTCTTGGAAAGAAAATAAGAGGTGATAATAACAAAGGATTTGGTGGAGTTCAACTTATATTTTCAGGTGATTTCTTTCAACTTCCACCGGTAGGTGATAAAGATGATATAGATAGTCAACGGTTTTGTTTTGAAAGTCTAGATTGGAATCATGTTTTTCCCAATCAGATTCAATTGAAAAAAATATTCCGTCAAAAGGACGAATTGTATTCATCTATTTTGAATCAAATACGCGAAGGGAAAATTAAAAAGAAATCATGCAATCTTTTGTCACAATACGTAGGGCGTAAACATGATGGAAATTTGATTGTAGAGCCTACAAAACTGTTTCCTACTCGCATGAAAGTAGAAGCAGTGAATTCTGAGAAAATGTCTCTTTTGAAGTGCGAAGAAAGAGAATTTAACATAAAATATATTAAGGATTTGAATAATGGTAGGAATAGTAGTAGTACTAGTGAAAACATGTCTAATAAAGAAAAAGAGATTCAAATGGAATTAGATTTTCTAGCCAATAATTTAATATGTGAAAAAACAATGAAAATCAAAATAGGAGCACAAGTCATGTCAATTATAAACATTTCATCGGATATTGGTCTAGGCGTATGTAACGGAAGTCAAGGGATTGTTACTGGATTTTGTGATATTACTGGATGTCCTCGTGTGAAATTTAATTCTGGAGTAGAAATGATTATGACACGTAATACTTGGTTAAGTGAAAAAATTCCTGGGGTTGGAGTTTCTCAAGTTCCATTGATTCTGGCATGGGCATTAACGATTCATAAATCACAGGGGGCTACTTTGGATGCGGCGGAAATTGATGTTGGAAGTGGAATATTTGAGTGTGGTCAAACCTATGTTGCGTTGTCACGTGTGAAAAATTTGGAGGGATTATATTTGACATCATTTGACGTAACAAAAATTCGTATCAATAAAAAAGTAAAGGAATATTATGAAGGATTAAATTCATAGAAAAAATGAGAAAAAAGAAAAAATATATAAATAATTATATACTTTTTGTTTTGTTTTTATTTTGTTTTATTTTGTTTTATTTTGTATTTTGTATTTATTTATTTTATTTTGGTTCTTTTACTTTGTTATAAAAGGTTGATTTTTAATAATTATCACAATATTCTTTGGTAAAATCAACTCTATTTTTTGATGAATCACTATCACTAATAAGTGCGGGCATGCTATTATTTGAATAAATGCTTTTATCATCATTATCATTATCATCATTATCATTATCATCATTATAGTGATAGTTAATCATAAAATCATTAAAAGCATTAATAGGAGTTAATCCAGGCATACTACTATGTGTACTTGCGATTGATACAATAGTAGTGTCATCTTCTTCTTCTTCTTCCGTAGTTATTTCACTATTATCATTAAAATAAATATGTTGTCCTTGTATTGCTGCTTCTGCTATGTCATCATAATTGTTATTTTCATCAATTATTTCTTGTAATCTCAGAATTGTTTCTTCTTGTTGTTTCACTTTTTCTTCAAGTAAACGCATATTTTCTGCCAATTGATGAATGTTTAATTTGGTTTCAGGAATTGGATTTTTATTGTTCAAAATCCACCAAAAGGTATGATCATCTAAATGTAGTTTGAATGCTATATTATTGTATAGATAATTTTGAGTATCTTGAGCAATACTTGTATCATAGAAGAAATCAAAATGGACAAAGGCTGATTGAAAGTGTTCATTGATTTCATTCTTATTTTTATGGTTATCTATCGGAACAAAATCAACACGATTTACTTCACCAATACTCAGTAATCTGAATGTATATTTTACATCATTTTCTGTGTATAAATTTGATAAGCGTGGAATATAGATACTTTTAATTTCATTGGAAGAAGACATTGTTATACTTGGGTTCTTTGTTTTAAATATATTTTTTGTATTATATTTAAAATTCATTTCAATTTTTTTATTTATCTATGCAATTTTAGTTACAAGAAAAAATAAAAAATATAATATATATATATTTTTTATTTATTTTGTTTGTTTTATTTATTTGTTTTATTTATTTATTTGTTTTATTTATTTGTTTTATTTTATTATTTTTTTATACTATACTATTCTTAAAAATCTATCTCCCATATATCCTGTCATCACTCTATTATTATTGTTGTTATGAATTATTTCATCATCTGGTTTAAAATTTGATAAAACAATTCTTATTTTTCCAAACAATTGGTCGGATACATGTTCAAACTCTTCATCATGGTCATAGTATTCATCATGTTGAAGAAGAAGAGTCTTTACTAATTGTTCCATCGTGACACCTTGACGAATCAATTTCTGTGTTAGAAACTGAACAGATGGTTTTGGAACACTTTCTTCTTCTGCTTCTTCTGCTTCTTCTTCTTCATATTCATCTTCTTCATCTTCATCATTTGTTATTGGCTCATCGTTTGCACGTTGAAATAACCATCTCATGCCTCTTAAAAGCATATTTTCTACTTCTTCTTCTTCATCATATGCTTCGTCATCGTCTTCAGAAGCGGTCTCTTCAGCCATTTGTGTGCGACAATAAGGGCATCCAAATCCGTTGTGACTAATATTCGTCATTAGACAGCTTGTGTGGAAACAATGACCACATTCTGTAATGACTTTATTACTTGTTTCGGAGATGTTATCCATGCATATTGGGCATTCACATGTAGCACTCATTTTATTAATGGATTATTAATAATTTAATTTGATTTAATTGATTTAATTGTTAAAGTTTTTATTATATTACTTTCTTTAAATTAAAAATAAATATTCATTTTTTTATTTTTTTTACTAAAATTTTGTTTACTAATTTTTTATAATTTTATTAGGGGTGGCTTAGGGGGTGGCTTAGTATAGAAAATTAGGTATTCATTTTTCTTATATAAAAAATAAAAAATTGAATACTTCTTCTTATTAATAAATAAAGATATATTTATAAATTAATAATTGTTTAACTTCATAAAATGTCTCCATCTATCATGAGTCTTTACCTTCCTTATGTCTTTCCAAATGTTACAAAAGATAAAATTATTTATACTTTTGAATTTCATTTAAGATTAGGTCATATCAAAGAGGTTGATTTGGTTGGTAAAATTGATAAAAAAGGAAAAACCTATTATTCCGCTTATATTTATTTTGTAGAGTGGTATACTAATGATAAAGCAGTTCGTTTTATAGAACGTATTAAAAATCCTTCTCAGGAGACTCGTGTCGTTTATGATACTCCTGAGCCTTGGTTTTGGCTTGTTCTTGAAAATAAGAGTAAAAAGGTTATTCCAGGACAACGTAAACTATGTATTGATTTGACGGAAGATTTGATTAGTTATGATTATAAAACTCCAGAAAAAAATGAGTCTATTGATAATGATTATCTTCATTTGCCTAGTCCTGTAAAAAAAGAGGAAACAAAAGACAAAGAAGAAGATGATTTATACGACATATCACTTAATTTAGTTTCTGAATTTTCATGTGGTTATGATGTTGATATTGATATTGAAGCTAATTTAAATAATGATGATAATGATAAAAAAAATTGTTTAAATGACACTAATTTTAATTTAATGTATGATCATGATATTGAAGCTAATATTATTATTAATAATGATATTATTCATGCAAAAGATAATGAAAGTGATAAAAAAAAAGATATTATTGATCCTAGTTTGAATTATATTGATCCAGAATATGTCAAGTTTTTAGAACAAGAAAATATGAAGTTACAAAATGGAATGGCTGATGCTGTGGACTATTTTGAAAGATGTGGACACGCAGAACATCGCATTAGAGTGTTGGAGGACGAGTTGTCTTGTCTTAGATCAAAATTAGCTATTCTTGAAGAAAGAGGGGTCGTAGATCCTGAAGTGCATTATTAAATTTATTGATATTATGTAATAATTATTATATTTATTTGTTATTTGTTATATTTGTTATATTGATTGGTATCTTAATTTGTATTATATGGTATTTTGTAATAAAAATTTAAAAAAAGAGTAGAAAAAAGTAGTTAATAATACTTTTTTATTTTTTTCATTGTATATTATATGAGTGAAAAACTTGAAAAAAATAGTAATAAAAAAAAACAAACCAAAAAAAAACGATTATTAATTGTTGAGTCGTCGTCATCATCCTCCTTGTTATCTTCTTCATCTAAAAAATCTTTAAAGAAAGAGAAAGAGAAAAAGGATGGTGATAAGAAAACTAGAAAAAAGAGAGAAAAAAAAGAAGACAAAGAACTAAAAAAAAGTGAGAAAAAAGAGAAAAAGGATAGTGATAAGAAGACTAGGAAAGTAAAGAATCTGGGTCGTAAGTTGATACTTGTTGCAGCTACTGCTAGTTCTATTCCAGAGTTAAGTAAAAAAGAGGAAAAAAAAGAAGAAAAAGAAGAAAAAGAAGAAAAAATCAATATAAAGAAATCTAATGAATCTATAAAAATGCCAAGTGGTCGCTTAAATGAAAAATACATTGAACTGATGGATAAACTTTCAGAAATTATGATGAAACAAGGTGAGCCATTTCGTGCACGTGCTTATCAAAAAGCACAAGAAACAATTATGTTATATCCCGATGATATTACTAGTCCTGAACAATTAAAAGGAAAACCAAATATCGGTTCTACAATCATGGAAAAATTAAATGAATATCAAGAAACAGGGACTTTAAAAGTTTTAGAAAGAGAGAAAAATAATCCTGTGAATATATTGACCGATGTTTATGGGATTGGACCTAAAAAAGCAAAGGAATTAGTTGCTCAAGGAGTCACAAGTATCGCCGATTTGCGTACAAATCAAAATAAATTGAATGATGTTCAAAAAGTCGGATTGAAATATTATGAAGATATTTTAAAACGTATTCCACGATCAGAAATACATCAATATGCGTCTGTTTTTGAATCTGCCTTTGTAAAGGCTTCAAATGATTTAGTTGGTGAAAATGGAAGTAAAAATGGAAGTAAAAACAAAGGAAAAAGTGGATTTGAAATAGTTGGAAGTTATCGTCGCGGTGCTGAAAATTCAGGAGACATTGACGTCATTATTACTTCTGAAACTCCGAAACTATTTGTCCAGTTTATAAATGTATTAATTGCTGAAAAAGTGATTGTTGAAGTTCTTTCTCGTGGTTCAACCAAGTGTCTTGTTATCGCAAAAATTCCTCAGGCGGACTCTTATCGTCGTGTTGATTTTCTTTATGCTAGTCCCGAAGAGTACCCGTTTTCCGTATTATATTTTACAGGAAGTAAAATCTTCAATACAGTTATGCGTTCTCATGCACTTAAAATGGGATTTACAATGAATGAACATGGACTTTATAAAATGGAAGATAAAAAAAAGGGAGAAAAAGCAGATCATATCTTTGTTTCTGAAAAGGATATTTTTGATTTTTTGAATTTGGTTTATAAGGATCCAAAACAACGTATTGATGGTCGTGCAGTAGAAGAAAAAAAAGAAAAGTCATTATTAGCTCTTATTAAACAATCAGAAATGATGCTACAAGAAGAACCAGTAATAGGAGAAGGAGAAGGAGAAGGAGAAGGAGAAAAAGGAGAAAAGGCAAAAAAAAAGGTAGTAAAAGGAAAAACTATGAAAAAAAGAGAAAAGGTAGTAGTAGAAAAAGAATTAGTAGATGAAGTGAAAGAAAAAGAGAATCTAGTTCTTGCTGTTGACGAGACTTTATCAAAACAAAACATTATGAATTTTAAAAAGAATGGAATTACTGTTTTGAATGCACTCAATGAAAATCAATTGACTTCTATTTTGAGAGAAGCAAATAAAGCCTATTATAATGAACAACCTCTTATGACCGATAACGAATTTGATATTGTGAAAGAATACATTGAAAAAAAATATCCTACTAATAAGGCTATCGTAGAAATTGGCGCACCTATTGAAAGAAATAAAGTCAAATTGCCTTACCAAATGTGGTCTATGGATAAAATTAAACCTGATACAAATGCATTAGCAAATTGGATGAGTAAATTTAAAGGACCCTACATATTGTCTTGTAAATTAGATGGTGTCAGTGGTCTTTATAGTACGGAGGGAAAAGAGCCGAAATTGTATACACGTGGTGATGGGAAAGTCGGTCAAGATGTCAGTCATTTGATTCCTTATTTACGACTTCCAAAAACGAAGGGCATTGTTATTCGTGGTGAATTTATTATTCCTAAGGAGACGTTTGATACCAAATATAAAATGAAATTTGCAAATCCTAGAAATATGGTTTCTGGAATTGTTGTTGGAAAAACCATTACAGACTCCGTAAAAGATTTGCATTTTGTTACTTATGAAGTGATTCAACCTGTTTTGAAAACTAGTTTACAAATGGATTTTATTGCAACCCTTGATGTTGAATGTGTCTTGTATAAGGTGATTTCAGGATCTAGTTTATCTAATGAATTATTATCTGAAACACTTGTAGATTGGCGTAAAAATTATGCCTATGAAATTGATGGTGTTATTGTTGCCAATGATGGAATCTATGAAAGACATTCTGGAAATCCTGAGCATGCATTTGCATTTAAAATGGTTTTATCTGATCAAGTTGCTGAAGCAAAAGTGGTTGACGTTATTTGGACACCCAGTAAAGATGGTTATTTAAAACCTCGTGTACAAATTGAACCTTTACAGTTGGGTGGTGTTAAAATAGAATATGCGACTGGTTTCAATGGCTCTTTTATTAATGACAATAAAATTGGGATTGGTGCTGTCATTGAATTAATACGAAGTGGTGATGTGATTCCTTATATTCGTAAAGTAGTGGTTCCTGCGGAACAGGCAAAAATGCCATCGGTTCCTTTTAAATGGAATGATACTCATGTGGATGTGATGCTTGAAGACATTGATTCAGATGAGACGGTTCGTGAGAAAAATATTACGGGTTTTTTTCGTGGAATAGGTGTAGAAGGATTAAGTAGTGGAAATATTATACGTATGATTAGTGCGGGTTTTGACACGGTTCCTAAAATTATTAACATGACGATGGATGATTTCTTAAAGGTGGAGGGATTTAAAATGAAATTGGCAACCAAAATTTATGATGGAATCAAAGATAAAATTAAGTCGGCTACGATTATTATGTTAATGGCTGGATCTAATATCTTTGGGCGTGGGTTTAGTGAGAAAAAAACGGAGTTAATTATGGATGCTTATCCAAATATATTGATAAGTAATGAATCTGCAGGGGAAAAAGTGAATAAAATTGCTACTATTAAAGGAATGGCAAAGAAGAGTGCGGAATTGTTTGTGGAAAAAATTCCTGCTTTTATTGAATTTATGAAAGAAGCTAGTTTGGATTATAAATTGTACGATGAGTCATCGTCATCAGGATTAGGATTAGCTGTGAAAAAAGAATATGATAAAAGTCATTTGCTTTATGGAAAATCCATTGTTATGACTGGATTTCGTGATGCGTCTTTACAAGAAGAAATTAAAAAAGTGGGTGCAAGTGTGGGTTCTTCTGTCTCTAAAAATACATTTGTTGTTTTGGTGAAAGATTCTGATGTGGATCAAGATTCTGGGAAAGCAAATGAAGCAAAAAAACTGGGAATTCCTATTATGACACGTGATGAGTTTGTTAAAAAATATTTAGACTCTTAGATCTTATTTTTATTTGTTTGTTTTTAGTTTTTAGTTTTTGGTTTTTAAATCTCAAATTCGCAATCTGTGAAATCTGTTTTGATTTTATTGTAGATCATATTTTTAAATTTTATGTATGTTTGTTCTTCTTTAAACTCAGGAGTCATTATTTTAACTAATGCTTTGTCGCAAAGGTTAGTTAATTTTTCGTTTTCTTTTAATTCATTTTTTTTGTTTTTTTTCCATTCGAAAAATACTTTGGAGAATTTTTTTTGAATAATATTTAAAAATCGTACAAGTTTCTCTCTTGAAAGTTCTTGCCACTCTTTTTTATCTTCTTTATTTGTTTTATCTGTTTTATCTGTTTTGTCTATTTTGTCTGTTTTATCATAGATGTAAAGAATATTTGTTTTTTTTATAGATGCAAATAAGGGTTTTGTTTCATTATTATTATTATTGTTATTGTTATTATTATTGTTGTTTGAAAACAATTCATTAAATGTATCATTGAATGTATTGTTTAATAAAAATTCTATGATTTTATCTGAAATAATTATTTTATCAGGTAACTCTTCAAATGTATATTCTGGAATTGTATTTGTATTTCTATTTAACCATTCTATCATGTTTATTTTTTTCTTTTTTTTTGTCAATAATTTATTTATTTCTTCCATTTTTTCCATTTTTTCTTCTAATTTTTTATATTTGCTTCCCAGTTCCAATAATAAGGAATACATTTTTTTATTAGAAGGAATATCTTCATCTTGTAAAGAGTCTTTATTATAAGATGTTTGTTTTTTACAATTTGCTAATAACTCACATAGTATAACATGTTTTTCATAAGCACTACTATTTCTAGATTTGTATCCTTTTCCGCAGTACGTACAACATATAGAAGATTGTTTGATTCTATTCGGAATATCTTGACTATTTGTGTTTAATAATTTACTCATATAGTTTTTAATGGTTCTTTCTTTGATGTTTATTATTTAACGTTTTTGAATTTCAATTTTTTATTTATTATAGTACTTTATATATAATGACGTCTATCATTTTTAATAATTCAAGTAAATTGGTTGGTTTGAATCCTTATTATTATCGTTATAGAGGTTGCGATACAAATTTAACTGCAAATACTCCTGCAAATCAATACCAAAGATTAAAACTTATACAAAATACAGTAAGAGTCTATTCATCACTTTATACGATGAATGTGGCTGCATTGTCTGCGTATAGAAGACCTAGTGTTATAACATATGGTGTTTGTTGGAATCAGATGAGCGACCGTCCTTTTCCAAGTGTTCAAAAAACAGTTGTTCCAACAGGTTATTTTCATTCTTTAAATAATAGACATTATTCCGTTACTTCTAGTAGACCTGGTGGTCAATCACCTGGTGGTGTTGGATGTGATATTAAACATAATTCGTATGATAGATATTTGAATAGACTAAAAGGTAAAGGACCTTTAAGACTAGGAGTTGTTCCACCAAAATATGGAGAACCTTATCTTCCTTTTAATCCTGCTTTCCCTATATATGGTGGAAAAACGATCAAGACAAATATTGTAAATGGTTGCAATTGTCCGATAGATGCTTCTATGGAAGATATTTCAAAATTATATGTTAACTCACCTTATATTCCTGTTTCAGAAGAAAGTTCAAAGCCTGATTATTATGTTGGTGAAAATGTTTATGCAATAAAAGAAGGAACTGATTACTATAGCAAAGCGACTGTTATTGCAATCAATCCGAATAATAGTCAATTATACGACATTCAATTTGAAGATGGAACTATTATGACAAATATGAGTTATGTTGTTTTACTGAAATATTATCCTTGCAGTTGTGCTAGCAATACGGTAGATGTCAATGGAGTTCAAGTTGATGTTAATCTTTTTATTGATAATTTTTCAAATAGTGAAATTGTGTAAAAGAAAATATATAAAAAATGTGTTAAAAATGTGTTCAAATATAAAATTATATATTTAGAAAGATTATTCATATATTAGATATTTTTGTAATTATAATATTTTTATATATCTACTATTTATAAATAATGCCTGCCCCTAAAATGTTTATGCAAATTTCAAATGGAAACGCTACTAGTGCACAACATGCAAATTTTAACGCTAAAACTGCTTTGATAAAAGCTGCTGCTTCAACTGCTCCTACTTCTTTAAATAGTTCTATGATTTCTCGTATTCATAATGTTAAAAGTGGTTGCGGAGGTTGTGGAAGAAGTTAAATAGATTATTTAAAAATAATATTATTTTTGTTATTGTAAATAATATTGTTTTATATATATTATGTTTTCATTATCATTATTATCATCTTCAGCTACTTCCAATGTGAAATGTTATCCTTCTGGCAGTTTACATAAAGCTACTAATTTTATAACCATGTTTGATACTACTTTACTTCCTTATAATAAAATGTATAATAATTGTTCTGGAACTTTGTGTTATACAAAAAGTAAGGGAACCTTTATTTATAAACCCCATACGGATGTTGGAATGGTCGGGAGAAGTGCGGCGGGTTATTTAGCGCAAAGAAAAAGAATGTAATTTGTTTGATTAAAAAAATTATAATAATATTTATTATATTATTATAACAGTTATTATGAGTTCTTCAAATACTTTTACGAATGATTTGATGCAAACACCTATTAATGATGCTTATAAATATAGTACATTTAGTCCCTATATTAATAATATGAAACAACCTACTTATTCCCCTGTTTGTATTTTCTGTTCTTGTAAAGAAACGGTGTCTTTGATGAATGATGGAGGTTCTTTTAGAAGTTGTAATGGCTGTAAGAAACAATTTAAAGCAGTTATTTTGCATACTCGTTAAAAGGGTTTTATTTATTATTTATTTTTTATTTTTTACAATAAATAACTTAAAGACATTTTTAATTTTATTATAATACCAATCTTTTCTTTACTTCGTTTGTAAAAAGGTATGTATTTATTATTTTTATTAATTTTATTTTTTGTTTAATTTTATTTTATTTTATTATTAGGTTTACTTTTTTTAGGGTTTTTTGTTACACTTTTTCTAAAAGTGTAGTTGAATGCTTCGTTAGCTCAGTTGGTTAGAGCGTCAGGCTGTTAACCTGAAGGTCATAGGTTCGACTCCTATACGAAGCGATGAATAAATTTATATAAAAATTTATTTTATATAAATTGTGTTTTTTTTTGTTTTTTTTGTGTTTTTTTATTTTTTATTTTTTTTTGTCTTTTTTATACATTTGATGATTCTGATTCTGGTTTTTGGAATATTTTGATACATTCCCAAATTTTTGCACTTTCGTCTATTGTAAAAGCTCCTCTTTTATGGGCAACTGTTATAAAAGATATTAATAAATTGAATGCATCATTTTCATTTGTTACTTGTAAGTCCACTAATTTTATTTTTGGTTGTTCTTGTTCTTGTCCATTAGGTTGTTGTTTTTCTTGTTCCATCTTTTTATAAGGAGTAATAGATGTTTATTTTTAAGTAATTCTTTCTTTTATTTGTTTTTTTGTTTTATTATATTATTTGATTTATTTGATTTATAGTAATCCTGAATTGTATCCGAATAAGCCCCAACCATTAGGTAATTTGTTTTGTTGTTCTTCTTTTTCTTGTTGTTTTTTTTCTTGTTCTTTTGGTTGTTCTTCTTGTCCTTTTAATATGTATAAAATAGCACTTTCATTATAAACTTTTCTTGCACTATCTAATCCATTTGTTTTGTATATTCTCACATATGGGTTTTTTTCTAGATATTCAACATATTTCTCTTGTGTTGTGTCTGACCAAGGCCACATTCCATTTTTTAAAAAGTCATCTACTTCTGAAGGGCTTGCGTATTTTTGTAATTGCGTTGTATTATAAACAATTTGTGGACTATTTGAATTTTGTATTTTTATAAATTCATCTATTTGTTCTTGTGACCATATGAAGCCTTCTTTTATATTTGTTTTATGATTGGTTGTTGATTGTGCATTAGATAAAACATAGGATCTATAAATAATGATCAATATTGATGCCAATATAATTCCATGTTTATAATTATAGATACTCACAATAATAATAGTTAAAACTAAAATAAGTTTTCCTAAAAAAGTATTAAATAAAAAAACGAAAAATTCTGGAATGACATATAAAATGGACCATAAAAAAAGTAATAATAATACTATCTTGGTTAATATTTTTGCATTGTGTTTATTAAATACTTTTTTTACTTCTAATTTGAGATTTTTTAAATTAAGGTTTTTTAAATTAAAGTTTTTTAAATTAATATTTGAGAGTAGTTTCATAATAAATAACTATATTTTTATATATTTATTTATTTTGGTTTTTTTCTGGTTTTTTTCTGGTTTTTTTCTGGTTTTTTTCTGGTTTTTTTCTGGTTTTTTCTGGTTTTTCTATCTTCCTGTAGAACCAAACCCACCTACACCTCGTTCTGTTTCTTCTCCCAAGTCTTCTATCGTATCAACGATTTCTACTAGGATTGGGACTAATGAAGGAGCGCATATTTGAATATATCGGTCAAATTTCTTTATTGGATAATATTTATCCAATGAGTCAAACATTGACATTAAATTACCTCGGTATCCTGCATCAATGATTCCACATGAATTGGCTAAACGCAATGGAGTTTTTGAAATACTTGATCTAGGATACATATAGTATCCTGTGTTGTATACTTTTGTTTCTGTATACATTTTTGCACTACATTTTATTTTGAAATCTAATTTGAAAAAAGCATATTTTTCTGGGACAAAAGACAAAGACGTTAGGGGATCTATTTCTAATGGTGCGTATAAGTCAAAACCCGCATCTATTATGGTTGGATTATCGTCAATTTTTTTATTATGTGCTTTTGATGCTTCTATATATTTCTTTTTCAATTCATTATCATTTGATTCGTCATCTACAAATATTTTTAATACCATCACTTTTTCGTAATCATAATCGTTTAATAAAGAGGTTTTCATTATGTATATTTATTATAATATTGTTTTTAATAGCTTTTTATATATTTACTATGTTATTGTATTAGTAAAACAATATATTGTTGTATTATATAAATGTATGATTTTGTAGATTTATTTTTAAAAAATGTTACTTTGTTTTTTATAAATTTAATAGAGGGAGAAGAAGAAAATAATCAAGTACATACAGAAGAAATGATCAGTTTATTGTTTGATTAAATTATTTTATTATTTTATTATCGACAATCTGAATTAATATTTGGATTTATATTTGTATTTGCATTTACGATACTATTTGATCCACCGTTGGATGATTTTCCATTAGATGCATCGGTATACCAATCTGGAGGCGCCAAATAAATATTTGATGTATTACATGCATTTCCAAAACTTCTAATACTTGTTCCGCTTGCTGATTGTCCGGATCCTGTTTGGACTGCATAAGGAAATGGTTTTTGTCTTGGAAGTGGATTCACACATCTTCTTTGAATATAAGTTGTGTATTCACTAGATTGAACTGGTTGAGATAATTCTTTTGTATATGGACCATTACGTGCCATATTATCAAATGTAAATGTGGCTGTTGAAGTAGAACATAAGGTTGGTCCATGGTTCACAATAAAGTTTTTGTATTTTTCTGTATCATTCACATTTAAGTAACGTGTATTTGCAGCTGTTTTGTTATGAAGATATAGACCTTGACTGGCTGAATCTGATTGCCATGTTCCTCCTACAAGTGGTTGGACCCAGTAATTTGGATATTGACCATTATATGCCCATCTATATTTCTTTTGTAGCATTCCATAAGTTGATAATACAGATGGTTTAATGTATAAATATTGATCTCCTAGAACAATTACTCGGTTTACATTGAAAACAGGTTCTGGTTGAGCATATTTACCAAACGTTCCTCCATTTCCATAAGCATATTTTCCTCTAAAAGGTGTTCCGTTTTTAGAAAACTTACTTTCTTTTCCTATGTAACCGACATTTCTGTGTCCGCCGTTGATAGAAAAACCTTCCGCTCCGTAGTTTTGTATTGCTTGTTTTAATGCTGTTGTGGAGTGTCCAAATGGACCTTGTGGTAACCAAAATCCACCTGGTGGTTTTCCTGATCTTTTTGTTCCATAATTTATAATTGATTTCTTTTTAAAAGCAACGATTGACATTATAACATATTATGAGATAATTATTGTTTCTATTTTATATGTTTCTTTTATAAGTACAATAAAAAACGATTTTTAGGGTCTTCTGATAAAGCTCGTTTAATAAAATAATACAATTTTGTTTCTTTTAATGATAAATTATCTAAAAGAATGGTTGAATTAACTAATATATTTTGATTATCTCCTTGTAGTAGCTCTTCTTTTAATAAACAATCTATTAATAAATAACCTAAACTGTAGTATACACATTTATAATGAATGTAACTCGGAATTTCTTTTAATTTAGACATTTCTGGAGACAGGTAAAAATCTTTTGAATTAAAAGGACAGGTAATTGTAACGTTGTCTTCAGAATTTATATTATATAAATCGTGGTTTGGAGGAAGATATAAAAAATCAGTATCATCTATAACTAGGATATTTTCTTTATTGTAACCTAAAAAAGTTTCCTTGTAATTTTCTATGATGTATTTTAATTGGGTTGATAATTGATAAGTCATTCTTAGAATGTCTGAAAAAGGCAGTTGTTTGGTTTTATTTTTAATCCATAATTCTTCTTGGAATTGGTTTAATGTTTTTATTGTTTTTGCGTTAAAAGTTACTAATGTGTAGTCGTTTGTTACTGTTGCTCCTCTTATAATTTTGGTTTTTATAAAAGATTTTATTAGTTTCTCTCTATTATTGCTAGTGGTATCGTAAAAAAAAATATTAAAAATGTTATGATCTCTTTTATTTTTAGTTATTTTGTATTCGTCTTTTTCTAATAATGTTGTTTCTGTTTCCATTTATTATTTTATTTATAATATATTTCTATTTATTTTGTTTATTTTTGTTTATTTTGTTTATTTTTTTATAAGATGTATATGTTGTATTTGTATCTTTTCTATATGCAGATACTTTCCAAAACCATGGATCGTCATAAATAATTTTAATTTCTTTTCCATTTGTTAATCTTTCTTCAGCTATTAATGTGTTTTCATTGATAAACCATTTTTTTATGTGTATAAATACAAGGTTGTATTTTTCTCCTTTTTCTGAATTTTTATTTACTATATCAATGCGGTCAATTTCACCTAATTCTAATTCATTTATTACTTTATATATTTGATTTTTATTGATATTTGAAACTACACGAGGAATGCATAAACATGGAATATTCATTATTTGTTATTTTGTTTGCTATTATTGATATTATTTTGTTTTTGTAATAAAATATATTCAATTTTATATTTTATTTTATTTATTTTATTTTGTCTGCATTTATGATGTAAATATGTATTTATATAAACTGGTTTTAAATCCATTAAATGCTGAACTTGACGCTGCGGTATAAGCACCAAAATCTTCTACATAAACCCATTCTCCAATCGCTAGTTCCGGTAACATAATGTTTTCAGATATCAAATCTATACTGTCACATGTAGGTCCAAAAATAATACTTTTATATAATTTTTCATCACGTTCGTTAAAAGGTAAGATCGTAGGTGTTCCATGGTCAAAGTAAATACAATTAAATGAACCATAAATTCCGTCATTTAAATAATATACGATTGTTTTTTCTTTGGTTTCTTTAGTATCATCTTTTATTTCATCTTTTTCTTTTGTTTCATCTTTTATTTCATCTCTTATTTCATCTTTTTCTTTTGTTTCATACATTATTTTTTTTCCTATTACATTGAGGACTAAAATATGTGATTTTTGTGCAAAATAACGTCCTGGTTCTGCTATAAATTGTATTTCTTTGTTTAGTATTTCTTCACTAAAAAAATCATTCATTGCTTCATTCACTTTTTGTGCAATATCTTCAAAACAAATATTCGTGTTTTTTCCTGGAAACCCTCCTCCTATGTCAATGATGTTTATTTTTATTCCAATAGATTTGGCTATTTCGGATGCTTTTTTACATTCACTTATGGCTTCATAAAAGCTTTGTGGGGAAGAACAACCACTTCCTACATGAAAACTAAAACCTACGATGTCTAATTTTAACGTTTTTGTTATTTTTAAAATTTCTTCTACTTGTTCTAATTTGCAACCGAATTTTTTATTGAATTTACATTTACTATTACTATCATCTACTGCTAAACGTAAAATAAGTTTGGCATATGGATGATATAATTTAATTTTATATAATTCTTCTTCACAATCAAAGGTCATTAAGTCTACATCATTTGCTCTGGCGTATCTTATTTGAGATGACATTTTACATGGGTTTGCAAAAATAATTCTACTTGGGTTATTTGTTATTTCTATAATGTTTTTTATTTCGTTTTCTGATGCGCAGTCAAAGTTGCAGCCTAGATTTGATAATGCTTCTAATAAAACTTTATTGGGGTTACATTTAACTGCATAATATGGTTGGACGTCAGGAAGCAATGTTATCCATTTGTTATAAGAATTTGTTAGTTCACCTAAATCAACGATAAAAAAGGCGTGTTCGGTTTGATTGTCTTCTAAATAATCATTGATGATATCGTAGGTTGTATAGTCACTTCCGTATAGTTTTACATTATGTTTTTGGAAAAAAGTGTTGTCAAAGGTTTTGAATAATTCCATTTATTATTTATTAAATTATTTTTATTTTTTATTTTGTTTTTTGTTTTTTGTTTTTTGTTTTGGAAAAAATTGATTCTATTTTTATATTTATAATTATGATAATACTAATAATATTGTTATAAAATGAATTATCCTATTATCTATCCTAATAATGTTGTTTTAATCAATGCCATGCTTGATGAGGATCAAGTGTTATATAATTTGCTTGGTTATGTTTGTCAAAGTTTAAAAGATTTATTTGTTAAAAATATTCTAGGATTTATTATTATTTTAAATCTTTTATTATTTGTTTTTGTTTATGTATTTTATTATAAGAGTAATAAGAGTAAAAAAGAATATGAACAAAAAATATATTATTATCAGAAAGTCATTGATGATTTAGAATGGAAAAATGTTTTAATAAATAATAGAATTGAATATATAAATGCTATTGTTTTAAATTTGAAGAGAGAAAATCTACCTTTTAGAAAGCTGGAGCCAAATGTAAACCATCTTTTACAAAGAAATAGAGGAAAGGCGAAATTATAAAAAGTGAATAAATATTTATAAAATTTGGCTCCACCTTTTTAAAACGTGAAAAATAAAAAAAATGAAATTTATTTATTTTTTAATCATCATTATATATATTAAAATTAAATCAATTATCAATTAATACTCTTTAATCAATTTGAAAAATGAACACTGTTGCAAATACTACTAGAAGATGTGGATTATGTGGCCTGGGAGGTCATAATATGACGACTTGTTCACAATTAAGATTTCGTCAAGATCAAGCTCATCGTCTCTACGTCCATATGTGGCAAAGATGGATTGAAACAATGAATGCGTCTTTAACTAATCATGAGCCGAGGTTTTTTGACGATAATCCTAGTGATTATTTAAACTATGCGAATATGATATCGCTTGAAAATAATGTTTGGCTTAATCAACCTCGTAATTTTCGTCTATTAAAATCCTATTTGAGACTAAATGGACGAGGAACAGACCAAGAAATAAGGTTGTATATTGAAGGATTGTATCATTATTTGGTCATGAAAAAAAATGGTTTCTATAATGAAAATTCCATCTATCATGGTCTAGCTCAAACCGCGACTGATAGATATGTCTATTATGACTATCTTTTGGAAACCATTCCTATCAGTAGAGTACTCGTTACTAGAAGAGATTATGGAATAATTGTTGAGATGAAAAATTTTGAAGAGGCTATGAGAATAAGAGATGAATATGATGGAGGAATTTGTAATTGTCCTATTTGTTATGATGACTTTCCTTGTACTATGCTCGTAAAAACCAATTGTTCTCATTCCTTTTGTGAAACTTGTGTTATTAATACTATTAAAATTTTACCTGATCATAAAAATTTATCTTGTGCTATGTGTCGCTCTGATATTCATCATTTATCTTGTTATACTCCTCGTACCAATACAAATCTAAAAAATATATTAAATGTATCAACCTTTTCCACCTTTTAGAAAGGTGGAGCCAAATAAAAAATAAATGTAAAAAATAAATATAAAAAATTAGTAAAAAATAAATGAAAAAATTAATAAAAAGAAATGTTGGCTTCAAAAGAGGCTTCTTTTTTTTAGTTTTTTTAGTTATTTTAAGTTACTTTATTTGAAAAAAACTTAAATACTATTATTTATTCTTTTTAATGGATCCTTCTACTACAAATAATAATAATACTAATACAAATTCTTATATTAAATCAGATAATAATGTATTAATAAACGAAAAAGCTATCAAGTGGGTGAAAAAAATACATGAATGTTTAGAAGTTTGTACCAAGTCTACTGGTTGTACTGCTATAAAAGGAAAGGATACACACAGAATATGCAAAGTAAATAGTCCTGAAAGTTACGAGAAACTTGGTAAATATTTTGATTAATTTTATATTTTTTTAGTCTTCAGTCAAATTAGCATTATCATAAAAAAATTGAAATACTTTTTTATCATAATATATCTCGTATTAAATTATCAATTACTTAGTTATCAATTACTACTTTTAAAATTACTAACATGTCATCATTCCAAAACAAAAGAACAATTTCTAATAAGAAACCTGTAATCAAGTCATTCTGCAAAGTGTGTCATGATTCTGGCAAATCGGAGGCTGAATATACGTCTCATTTTGTCAAAAGTGAGCCTGGACCTAAGGGTGTTGTTGTTTGTCCTATATTATTAGCTAGTATTTGCAATTATTGTAAACAAAAAGGTCATACCTTAAAACATTGTAAAGAATTAGAAAAAAATAAAAATAAAAATGAAGGGAAAAAAGATTCTTATCTGTATGAGAAGAGAGAAAAAAAAGAGGGTAAAACTATTAATAGTATCTTTCATATGCTAGAAGAAGAAGATGAAAAAGAAGTAGTGGATAATTTTCCTCCTTTATCTTTATCTCAGTTAAATTCTGGCAAAGATGCTAGTAATAGTACTAGTAGTCCATTCACTTTCTCTTATGCTTCTATGGCTGCAAAAGCACCTATTGTTGTAAAAGAGGAAGAGAGAAAGAGGGTTATTACTAGTGTTTTTAAAGATGCAAAAGAGGTTGCAAAAGAGAAATATTTAAGTAATTGGCTTTCTAGAATTGATCATATTGAATTAGTAGAAGAAAAGGAGGATTATGTAAATTTGGGTAAAAGAGTGACCTTTGCTAAAAGTTGGGCGGAATGGTCAGATAGTGAAGACGATGATGAGATGTCTATTTCAGAATTATATTAAAATTATATTTATCATATTATTTGTTTTGTATTATAAAAAAATATTTTAAAAAAGAAAAAAGAAAAAAGAAAAAAGAAAAAAGAAAAAAGAAAAAAGAAAAAAGAAAAAAGAAAAAATATATATTTAAATTTTAAAAAATTAATAGAGAGAAATCTCTTTTTTTTTATTTTTTTCATTTTTTTCTCTCTTTTCCTCTTTTTACTCCTTTTCCTGTTATAAAAAAATAAAAATGAAATCTTTTTTTATTTTTTTTTATTTTGTATATCAATTTATCAAATTTAATTTATCAAAAATGTCTGTCAAGAAGAATGTTACTCCTGAGTTGAATGATCGCATGCAAGTATTCAAAAAGTACTTGGATAAAACTGGTATGCAGCACCATGAATATCAGTATGAAGGTGTGCAATGGACCTTAAATAATGAATTGCGTAGAGGGACGTTGTCTAATTTTCGCGGCGGAATTATTGCTGATGAGATGGGTCTTGGGAAGACTATTATGATGATCGGCACCTTCCTCGCGAACTTTGTAAAGAATACATTGATTGTCGTGCCACCTGTTCTTATGGATCAGTGGTATCTTCAAATCTATAAGACGACTGGACATAAGTGTCTGATTTATCATGGAAAAAATAAAAAAAATATTACCTTAGAAAACTTGTTAGAAGCTAAAATTGTTATTACTACTTATGGTGCGACCACGCTTACAAAAAGACAGTTAGATGCTCAGTCTAATAATGCTACTTTGTTACATGAGGTTACATGGGGGCGTATTGTCTTTGATGAGGCGCATCATTTACGTAACAAAAAAACATCGTTGTACAAAAGTGTTCGCTTGTTAAAAGGGCGTATTTTATGGCTTGTTACTGGCACTCCTATTCAAAATAAAAAAAAAGATTTATATAATTTATTATCTATTATCAAGCTGCCTGCTAGTTTGTATACGGATTCCGAAAAATTCAAGGAATTGGCTCCTTCTTTTATCTTGAAGAGAACCAAGAAACAAGTTGGGCTTCAAATGTCCGATGTTATGGTCAGTGATAATATGGTTCCTTGGAAAAATAAAAAAGAAATGATGCTTTCTAAAGAAATTCATTCCGAGTTGGCTTTTAGCCGTGTAGCTATGTCTCCGTCTAAATATGGAAACTTACTTGGCAAAATTGGCGTTGAAAAGGGCGG
>Ga0209550_10000306_pt1 | contig 44200 bp, 33 predicted proteins | sample LauGreSuBDMM15SN_2_FD_187567 | JGI IMG/M metagenome (GOLD analysis project Ga0209550, IMG submission 187567) | Freshwater lake microbial communities from Lake Michigan, USA - Su13.BD.MM15.SN (SPAdes) (version 5) | ecosystem: Environmental > Aquatic > Freshwater > Lake | place: Lake Michigan...
AAAAACAAAGGCAAGGAGCAGTTTCAATTGGTGTTTAACCAAACGCCATTTTATGCAGAGAGTGGCGGACAAGTTGGCGATGTAGGCGTGATAGAAAGTGCCAACGAGCGCATACAAATTTTGGATACTCAAAAGGAAAACAATTTAATTGTACACATAGTAGCTCAATTACCTGAGAATCCAAGTACAGTTTTTGTGGCTAAAGTAAATGCAACAAACAGAAAGTTAACAGAATCAAATCACTCAGCCACACATTTGTTGCATGCTGCATTGAGGAGTGTTTTAGGGACCCATGTGGAGCAAAAAGGTAGTTTGGTAAACAGTGAGTATTTGCGTTTCGATTTTTCTCATTTTAAAGCAATGAGCGATGAAGAAATTAAAACTGTTGAAGCCATTGTGAACCAAAAAATACGCGAGAATATAGCCTTAAATGAAAGAAGGAATGTACCCATTGAGGAAGCCAAGCAAATGGGAGCGATGGCCTTGTTTGGCGAAAAATATGGCGATTCGGTTCGAGTAATAACCTTTGATGAAAATTATAGCAGAGAGCTTTGTGGTGGAACTCATGTGAAGGCAACAGGCGAAATTGGTTTGTTTAAGTTTAGCTCTGAGGGTGCAGTGGCTGCAGGAGTGAGGAGGGTAGAGGCCATTACTTCCAATGCCGCTGAGGCTTATGTAAATGGGCAAGAAAAGATTTTGGTTCAGCTCAATGATTTATTAAAAGCAAAAGACTTGGTGAAATCGGTGGAGCAATTATTGGAAGATAAAAATTTGCTTCAAAAGAAGTTAGAGGTTTTTGAAAACGAAAAAACTGCCCTATTAAAAAAGGACTTATTATCAAAGGTAAAAGTTAATAACGGTTCGAACCAAATAATTGAATTGATAGAAATTTCAAATACCGACCAACTAAAAAACTTGTCGTTTCAACTTAAGAATGAAGTAGAAAATTTGTTTTGCGTGCTAGCTTGTGAATTAAATGATAAACCTATGCTGAGTGTTATCATCTCGGATCAGCTGGTAACTGAAAAGAAATTACACGCAGGCAATATTGTAAAAGAATTGGCCAAACACATTCAGGGCGGTGGTGGTGGTCAACCTTTTTATGCTACAGCAGGGGGTAATGATACAAAAGGACTACCTTTGGCAATAGAAATTGCAAAATCTCTGGTTCAATAAATTCGAAATAATTAATCTTTAGAAATATTTTGGCATAGCAATTGAAATAACCAAACAACTTAAAAACAATATATGAAAAAAATTACACTTATCCTTTTAGGATTTACTCTTTTGGCAGGAACTGCTTGTAAAAAAGACAAAGACAACGATTCTCCGACACCAAGCGCTAAGGATTGTATGCTTAGCAAAGAACAAGGAAGTGATGGGACTTATTCAAATTACACTTATAACGCACAAAATAGGTTAACTGCCTCAAATAGTTTCGATCCTGCTGACACTTCTACTACAAATTTGACCTACACTTATACCGGTAGTCAGGTTTTGGTTTCAGATGGAGGATTAACCAATCAAACGTATTATTTAAATTCAAAAGGTTATGGTGATAGTGCACTTTTATCTATTGCTGGAATAGCAGAATTTAGGTCTGTAAATAAGTTCAATTCAAATGGGGAGGTTATCGAAAGTTTCTTTTCTGGAGAAGTGTTTGGAACAACCTTTGAAATTAAAACTACCTATGAATATGTTAATGGTAATAGGGTCAAAGAAACGCAAGATGATGGAACCGATGTATCTGTAATTACTTATGAATATTATGCAGATAAGGTAAACCATGCTGCAAAATCTGAGGAAGCACAAGAGTTTATGAATGCCAATAAAAATTTAGTTAAAAAGGCTACTTATGATGATGGAAGCTTTGATACTTATACTTATGAGTTTGATGCAGACGGTAAAGCAACAAAACAAATTGCCACAAATAGCGCTACAGGCGTTAGTTCAAACCAATACACATGGACATGTAAATAAACAATTCCAAATTTTAAAAAAAAGTTTGTCGTAATTGGCAGACTTTTTTTTTGTAAAATTTTATAGGATAATTTCAGTAAATCTGTTTAAATTAATTGAAAAATAGTAGCTTCTGATTGTTATCAAGGTATCAGACAAGCTTATTATTGGTATGTATATTAATTTATTATTGGTATGTATGTTCAAAAAATAGAATAGGTTATTTTTACATAATGAATAGGAGAGTACGAAATTATTTTTTGTTTTATGTCCTTTTTTGCCTCCTTTTCATTTCATGCAAGGAGGACAAAGGAAAAACAGACGGTACAAATGTTAATCCTATTGATACTGCTGCAATTGCTGCAATAACCTCTGAATTGATATATACAGGTTACCAACCATTGAAGGATAAACCCATAAAAATTTATTACCATGTACCTGCAAATGCCAATAAGTTAACGCCAATTTTATTTGTTTTTCATGGCACTGATAGGAATGCTAAATTCAGTCGTGATGTGCTTATAGCTTCTTCGGATAGGCTTAAATTTATTATTATTGCTCCAGAGTTTAGTGATCAAGATTACTCAGGAGCGGATGGTTATAACCTAGGAAATATGTTTGTGGATGGTGATAATCCAACTGCAAGCACCATGAAAAATGAAGAAATATGGACCTTTTCCGTAATTGAACCAATTTTTAATTTTATGAAAGTTAAAATTGGCAGTACGGCCAGCAGTTTTGATATTTTTGGGCATTCAGCTGGCGGGCAATTTGCTCATCGCTATTTGCTTTTTAAACCCAGTGCTAAGCTCAATAAACTTGTGGCAGCTGCTTCTGGCTGGTATACCATGTTTGATAATAGCATTGACTTTCCATACGGCACAAAAAAGAGTTCTGCTGAGTTTTCGAGCTACAATAATTTATTTAACAAAAAGGTCTTTATTATTGTAGGAGATAAAGATACTGATCCTAATTCGGCTGATTTACGGCACAATGATATTGTAGACAAGCAAGGATTAAATAGGTTCACTAGGGCTCAATATTTTTATTCAAAATCTAGGGAAGAGGCAACAAGAAGGGCGGGATCATTTAATTGGAAATATAATTCCTTAAAAGATGTTACCCATGATTTTGCTGCAACCTCAGCTGCTGGAGTAAATTTACTTTATCAATAGAATTAAAAAAATAACACAATAAAATAAATCAAATCATGAAAAAAAATCTATTACTCTTAATTGTATTTATCCTTTCAACCCAAATTTATGGGCAAACTACCATGGAGAATTTCTCTTATGGGGCAATAACTGGAACCGCAGCTGATACTTTAACAAATCCTATTTTTGGTGGAAATTCTGCTTTGGGTAATGCTAAATGGAGAACTCACAGCGGAAGTGGAGGACAAATAGTTTATTCTGGAACCTCTTTGTCTTTCCCCGGATATACTTCCTCTGGGATTGGAGGGGCTGTTGGTTTCACTTTTGCTTCAGGAAGTAGACAAGATGCAAATAGAAGTGTTGCGCCAATTACCTCAGGAAATGCTTATGTATCATTTCTGTTAAAAATGACTGGCACAGTTGGTGCAGCAGGTGATTATTTTTTTCATGTAATGGATACCTCTTTTATTACTGCCTTTAGAGCACGTTTATTTGTTAAAAATGGTTCATTGGCAAATACTTATAATTTAGGAATTAGTAAGGGCACTACTACGGTTGTATACTCACCAACTGATTACAACATTGATTCTACAGTTTTAGTTGTTCTTAAATATAGTTTTAATGCAACCGTAAATGATACAGTTTATGCTTATGTATTTACAGGGTCAACTCCAACTGTTGAGCCAAGTGTAGCGCACATGATTACTTCTGATATTAGTCAGGGCGATTTGCTAGTTTTGAATTCAGTGGCAATTAGACAAGGAACTGCAAATACTGCAACAGGAATAATTGATGGAATTAGAATTTCGACTTCCTGGGCAAATGGTGTTTTACCTGTTAAATTGGGTGACTTTAGTGCGCATATCAACTCAGCCACTCAATCAACCATGTTGGCTTGGAATACTTCATCAGAATTAAATAACAGCGGTTTTGAAATAGAAAGAAGTATTGATGGAGAGAATTTTGAAAATGTTGGATTTGTAAAAGGTGCAGGAACCTCAAATACCATTCGTAACTACAAGTTTGAATTCAATAGCGATGAATCTGCATTTTACAGGTTAAAGCAAGTTGATTTTGATGGCAACTTTGAATACTCTTCAGTTATTGCAACTACTAACCAACTTGCCGATGCCGTATTAACTCCAAATCCATTTAATAACAGTATTCAATTGAGTTCTGAAGGCACTATTCAAAAAGCAGAAATAGTTGATTTAATGGGTAAGGTAGTTTTAACTGAAACTATTAACAGCAATTCTGCCACTATTAATGCAAATGAGTTGTTAAATGGTATTTATTTTATTAAAGTATACCAAGGAGAAACCATTTCAACCAAGAGAATTATTAAGACTAATTAATCCTAATTATTAGGCATAAAAAAAACCGGCTAACAATTGTTAGTCGGTTTTTTTTATGCTTTATCTACGGCTATTGGTTCAAACCGAAAATAAATTATATTAAAATATCATTTGTACATAAAATGCACCTATTAAAGACGACTTAGATTCATAGTTCAATTGTGTGATTGAAGCATTGATTTTAAGGTTATTTTCATTCACGTATTTGGTAAGACCGAGGGTAATTTCATTTCTATCTTTAACTATGGAATTGTTGTTAGATTTAAACTCAGGTGCAACTGTGGCATAGCGAAAATCTATACCAAATTTTTTATTGAACACGTAGCCTAATTGCGTGTTAATTCCATTTCCTAAAGCTAATAACTGACTAATTTCAGTAGGCTTTAGCTCATCCAATGCAGTAACATCAAAAAAGGTACCTTCTTTTACTTTTGCAGTTGCAATGGCATATTCTCCCAAAAATGAAACACCTTTGTATTTGACCAAAACATCGTAGAATAATTTTCTATAGTCGGGCAAAGAATTACTACCATTGGAGTTGTAAACCAAAAAATCTCCGTGACCTTCACCTCTATAATTACTGGCTCCAACATTATAACTTCCAGCAATGCCCAAGGCAATTTTTGGCTTATCTTCCTTTTTAATATCAGCAATTAAATTGTTGTTACCTTCTGTGAAATTGCCAAATGGATATAAATCTAATCTTCCTGCATATTTAAGTCCGCCTAAATCATAATCAATAGAATTTGCACCAAAGGAATTCCTTCCATCTCCTGAGGTAATAGCGGCTTGCGGTACTAATAGGATATTTCCAATATTAAAATTAGAAACTACAAATATACCAAACTCCCTGCCTGTAGAACTGTATTGAGTGCTTATTAAGCTCCTATCAATAAATTGTAATTGTGGTTCCATAATAGTCATTTCTCTATTGTTAGAGAAGGTTAACTGTTGACCTAAGGTTATTTTAAAGTAGCTGTTAGGAGCATATGAAACCCATGCATCCAAAAGTGGTGTTGCTTGGCTAAAATCTGTTTGCAAAAGAAAAGAAATTTTCTCCTTAACAGCCTTTCCTGATAAATTAAAAAAGGTTCGCTTTGAATTTAGAAAGTAGTTTGGTTCGTTAGTTGAATCTTTACGGTAACCAACATAAGGCTGAATCATGCCTCCAATTTTGAATTGGTAATCTCCATTGTTGAAATTGAAATTTAGCCCTTGACCCATTTCAAATTCTGGATTTGGATTGTCATCTTTTGTAGGTGATTCTTCTTGTGCTTTAAGATTGAATGTAAAAAGCAAAATTATGCCTGTTACAATGTGTTTTACTTTGTTATAATTTTTCATTTTTCAAGTATCTATAAATGGGAAGTATGCCATCTTTTTTTGCCGGAAGTAAACCAAAATTAACAAAACTGTTTGGCGCATCCGGTTCCAAAACTTCAATAGCTAAGTTTGAATTTTCCTGTGATAAGTAAATGATATAGCTTCCTTTTTCAAAACTCACCAACTTACTTTGAACTTTTGCTTTAATTTTTTGTTGATAAACCCCTTCCTCCATTTCTTCATCTTCACTAATCTCGGTTATCGAATAATACTCCACCTCAATGGTATTTTTGGCTTTTAATGAATCAACAGCAATTCCAAGTATTCTTAATTTATCAATCAAAATATTCTGACTTGGTTCAATTAAATAGGCAATTGGCCTTTTGCGTGTAAGGTTTGCAGTTGCTTTAGACGCATTCCTTATCTCCACCTCAATATTTATTTCATTGGTGGTTTCTAAATCAATAAACTTTAATGGCTGAACCGAAATTTCTTTTTTACTGGTAATAATTGCCAATTGATTTGAATTTGCCTCATAGTTGAGTATTTCTTTTACCTCTTTTACATGATCATATGAGGTTTTTAAATAAGAAATTCCCACTAAAAACGTGCTATATATCCTTCGTTTAAAAGAGGTTTTACCAATGCCAACTCCTCTGATTTCAATGAGGCTAGAAATGGTATTTGCTAGGGCATAAGAGGTAGCGCTCGACCTCGCACTTATTGAACCTTGGTTAAAATGAATGTCTCCTAAATCTTTTTCTGAGGTAATATATTCTCTGTGGGTAATGCCAACTTTATCCAATTCTAATTCGGCATTTTTAACAAACTTTTCATTGGTATATTTCCTTAATTTTTCGGGAACATTTAAATTTCCAGAACTCATAAACATGGCATCGTACCTAGAGGTTACACCCAGTGTGCTAAGTTGTGAATATTCTTTTCTAAAAGGTCTGTATTCATGAAAATCAACGCCAACATGTGGGTTATAATTGCTAAATGCTTGTTTTAAAAAAACACTTTCTTTGACTAATAATTTGGTTTGGTCTCTGTTTAAATCTAATCCATTTGCAGCATACCTATTTTGTTTTTCATAGCCATCGATATTTGCCATTGGTATGATAGCCATTTCTAGTCTATTTAAAAGGTAATTATAATTTGGGTCGTTCAAAACCTTATCTAATAAATACAAAATGCCCTCAGTACTTGCCATTTCATCACCATGTAGCCCTCCTTGGAACCAAACTTTTAATTTGTCTTCAGTACTTTTTTTGTTCAAAATGACTAATGGTATAGCCTTGCCTTTTTGGCTTTCCCCAATATATTTCACGCTCATTATATCTGAGTGCTTTGCTTGCAAATCAGTAAGATATTGAATCAATTCTTCGTAATTGGTATATCCTTTTTCTTTCTTAAATGCTGGTGTATTAATAGCTAGGTCTATTTCTTGAAAGTACTTTTCTGTGATGGCTTTAGGTTGTGGGTTAAAGTCTTGTATAAAACTCAAACACAACAAAGCAACTAGGGTTAATAAAAAATTTTTCATAGTTAAAATGAAATCGTTGCTATTATATTTCCAATCCATTCGTGGTTGTTTATACGCTTAGCATTGAGGTCTAAACTACCTGGTGCCAAGTCTGCATAAGTAATTGATCCTTGTATTTTAAATCCATAACCTCTACTTAGGTATTTAGATAATCCCAGTGTGTAGTAATTTGGTCTGTTATAAAATGTGGGATTATTCATAAATGAGTTTGCATCAGCTTCAAGGTGGGTATACCTGGCATCTATTGATACATTGTTTTTAAGGATATATCCTCCTTGAATATTATATCCTTTTCCCAACATCATTCTTCCTTTTACATAATTCTCCACATCTTGTACGCCATTCACTAAAAAGGTATTAGCAGTTGTGCCATCAGCTCTTACTCTGGTTGTAATATCTTTAGGCACTGTAGCTTTGCTTAGCATAAACTCACCAATCATACTAAATCCTTTGTATTTAAAAAGGAAGTTAATTCCAAATTTGGAATAGTCTGGTAAACTTTCTTTCATGGCACTATCCAGGTAAAGAATGGTTCCAGCAGATTCGCCCCTTCTGCTACTCATTCCCTCATTCATGCTATAAGCTGCACTTAGTAAGAGTTTTGGTGTTAGCTCTCGCACTATATCTACCTGGTTAAACTGTCCAAAATTGGTAAATTTTCCAAATGGCAAAACATCTAATCTTGCACCGTATTTAAAACCGCCATAATTTCTATTAAAGGTGTTTGCTCCATCGCCATTGGTTATTGAAAGTGTAGGTTTTATAAATAGATTATTGCTCAACTTAAATTCATTAGAAATAAAAATACCAAATTCTCTTGGAACAGCAAAGGCTGATGTTAACCTACTCCTTTCAGGTAATTGCAGGGTATTTGAGTTCATTGTTAGCTCTAGATTTTCGGTGGAAGGAACACTTTGGCCAAATTTAATTTGTAAATTCCTGCTAGGTTTATAAATGACATAAGCATCAAAAAGAGCCAAATTAGCTTCATCTCCAACCTCTGAAGATCCACTAAAATCTGTTTGGAATCTATATTCTAATTTGTATTTTGGTAAATCTCCAGAAATTCTAAATCTAAGTCTTCGCATCCTGAACCTATAATAAACATCAGTATTTGAATCGGCAGCATATTTCTTAATTTCCATAGATGGCTGCATATAGCCACTGATAACCAATCTCGATTTATTGTTACCCGAAAACTTAAGTCCTTCTCCAAAAGTGTATTTATTCAATTTCGGATTTTGCGATAAGCCTAAAAAGCTGAATGAAATGAGACTTAGAAATAAAATTATTTTTTTATTCATCACTTATTTATTCAAAATATCCATTAACAACAACTTGTTTATCGGCCATCATTTGCTTGCCTTTGGCAAATACATCTGTTAAGGTAAATTCATTGTCTAAGCAGCAAAAATCAGCATCGGCACCTACTTTTATGCAGCCTTTGTTCCGCAATCCTAAATTGGTAGCTGGATTTTGTGTGATTAGCTTGATGGCATCTTCCATTTTAACTTCTTGGGTTTTAATTAACTCTTTTACCTGAAGGTAATTTTGATCAATAACAGCTCTTCTAAATCCAATTAAATTGCCATTTTCATCAAGCTTATCCAGGCCAGCATTTCCATCACTGCTAAAGGTCATTTTGTCAATGGAAACACCTTTTTCTAAAGCATACAAAACCTGTTTATATGGGTCGGTATATTTAGATGCTCCGGTTGTTAAGTCAATCATTCCACCTAGTTTTGCAAATTCTATGGCTTGGTCAAATAGCTCTTTGGTTCGCCCAACATGAGTAGGAGAAATATTTGCAATAGGAAATTCATGTTCATTCACCAATTTAAAAAGAATGTCCATTTTAATTTTTTGGTTGCCTAAATGAATATGTAAAATTCCCTTTTTATTGGCAATCATTCCCCCAACTTTTACTTGTCTTAAAATTCTTAACAAATCATGTTCGGTGGGATAGGATGACCTAAAATCACTTATGGCAATTTTACAACCTAAAACAGGTTCAATAAAAATCATATCGTCCTGAACCGAGCCCAAAATATGAACTGGGTCTAGTCCATAATAGCCAGTAAACATGTAAGCGGTAATGCCCTCGCTCTCTAGCGCTTTAGTTTTGGCATATAAACTCTTGATACTTCTTGATGCGCCATCGGTGCCTAATAAACCAACTACAGTAGTTGATCCACAAGCAATTAAATTTGACATGCTAATTTCAGGTGTCATTGATCCAAAACCATGCTTACCACCAGCACCAATAATATGGATATGTTGGTCGATAAAGCCAGGTGTAACTATTTTCTCATTGGCATCCCAAATTATACAATCAGCAGTTGGTTGCAAAATAGCATCCTCTATTGCTAAAATTTTTCCTGCACCAACAAGTATATCTTTCTTTCCTAGAAAATTAGGCGCATAAACGTTTGCATTTTTAATTAAAAGCATATTCCAAAATGGTAAATTAATAAAGTTAACAAAACAGAGAATACAGGGATTAAATTTCTTTTTACTATGGCCATTACAGGTACACCCGCAACATTTGCGGTGGCAATTAATACACCTGCAATTGGGCTAATGGCCCTTCCCATAGACGCAGATAAATTCATAGGTAATAATATGGAAGTACTTGCAACTCCAAATTTAGCTGCCACATTTGGGATAAGTGGACCAAAAGCAAAAAATGCAGCATTCCCACTTCCCATTAATAAGGCAGCCAAGAAAATCATGATGGTCATAATAATTCCAATTCCAACGGCGCCAAAACCTATGTTTTGAGAAATGGAAATAAGTCCTTCCATAAATCCCAGGGAGATGAGTCCGTTTGCAAATATTTCGGCCACAATTATTAGCGTAACTACCGATTTAAATATGTCGCCCATTCCATCTAAGAATACTTTAAAGGATGCAAAAACAGCTTTCAAATTCTTTGTTCTTAACAATTCGAAGAGCATACCCACAAACAAACTGAATAACATTGCTGTGGTGGTTTCAATCTTCAATTTAATAGGAAAAATACTAAACACCCCTGAAAAGGATAAAAGTAAAATTAATGGCAATATGGGTAACAAAGCATAAACAGCAGGTGCCACATTACCTGCTTTTTCTGTTGTTTTAACTTCAATTGAATTTAATTTATCCTTCTTGTCGTAATGTTTGTTTACCAAGAAATAAGAAATCATTAAAACGATATTTAAAATGATAGCAATGGGTATTTGTGAATGTATAAAATAGGGCACTGTTTCTATCTGTGCAATTTGAACCGCAGAGGCAGTTATAACCGAGGCCGGTCCTATACAAAAAGAGGTGCACCCCGTAATAATGGAAACTGCGGCAAGTCTGCTAACACCCAAGTTAATGAGGATAGGGAAAACAGATGCCATTAATAGTAGGCCAAATCCAGCAGCTGAGGGTACACAAATAAAAATGAGTTGTCCTATTGGAATTACAGCAACTGCTGCAAAATTTGGAAACTTTTTTAAGATGGAAAGTGGTTTTAATGCTACTTTTACGAGTGCCTCCGAGGCACCAATTTTATCCATGTAAGCAACAAAACCTCCAATAGTCATGATCATTAAACCAACATTGGCATTTGTTTTTGAAAAGGATTCTTTGATGTATTCAAAAATATCAAAGAGGATAATTCCACTGCTATTACTCTCAATTGGCAGGGATTTATTAATCAGTCCTGCTAATAATAACATAGTTATACCTGCAATTAACAAAACTGTTTGTGGGAAATAATCCTTGAGCAGTAGTTTGGCAACGATTGCAATAAAAATTATTGAAATAACTAATCCTAAATATTGCATATTTATGAGTTGAATTTTTAAAATGGACTGGTATTTACCTTAGTGCCTGGTGAAAATTTTGCGGTGCTACTTTTTGAATGCTGCTCAAAAACTCCGGTTATATCTGGGTTTCTGGTGTATGATTCATTCGGATTATCAGATAAAGGGGTGATGTCATAAACCAATATAACATTACTTGAACTGTCAGTTAATGTTAAAATATCACCAGCATTGTTTAGGTTCAAATCGCCTGATGATGATTTTTGAACCAAGGCACCACCAAAAGTACCGGTTGGGTTTCCTCCTCCAAAAATAACCAAAGCTTTTTTTGGCTGCAGCGTAGTGCCATTTGGAATAATATGATTGGGTATTCCAGAGGTAAAGCTACTGGCATCAAAAACCTTAAAGCCACTTAAGTCAATTGGTTTTGTTGAATTATTTATCAATTCAATAAACTCATCCTGGTTTTGGGCATAAACACCATCTCCATTTGCATCGCCATCTAAAGCAGTATTGGAAGGGTCGTACAAAATTTCATTTAAAATAATATTTGCAGTTGCAGGAACATCATCGTCTTCTATTGTTAACGCAATTAATTGGGTGCCATCTTCAATACCATTGATAATAGAATCAATGGCAATATTAATGTTTTCAGTTCCTTCTTTTAAGGTATCTTGTAGTGCCAATAATGAAGTAGAGTTTGACATATTACCCGCAGGAATGGTGATGCTTAGGTTTGAACTATAATCCTTATTAATTATTGCCAATCCAGTATAGCCTAATTTTACTTCTACATCAATGTTAGTTATTTGAGATAAAGTAACAGTTATCTGCGCAACACCACCGCTTTCTATGATATTGGAGTTGTCAATTGCCATAGTAACTAAGCTGCCGGTATTAGGAATTACTTTAGGTTTTACATCTTCCGTTTTACAAGAACCAACAAGCATTCCGATTGCAATGGCAGGTACAATTAGGTTATATATTTTCATACTATTTTGTTTGCGAATCTTTAGTTTTTAATAAACTTGTAGGTACTTGAATATTCATCTATTTTAAATTCAATGAAGTATGCTCCAGGAGAAAGTTCACTCAAGTTAATTTGATTTTTTGAAGCTTTTTCATTCAAGATTAGCTTTCCATCCATAGAATATATTTTGAATTCGTTAATAGATTCAGCAGATTCGATATTTAAAATATTTTCAATTGGGTTAGGATAAATTTTAACCGAAACCTTATTCAATTCGGCCATTGAATTTGCTTGTCCCGTAATGGTGATTTTTTTGGCACCAAAAACGCCACTGCCATCTAAAGCCATTGCTTTCACAGTTACTTCCCCATTTGCTTTTGCAGTTAATAAACCAGAGCTAGAAATGCTAGCCAATGAAGATGAATCTACACTCCAGGTTACAGATTTATTAGAGGCATTTGCAGGTAAAACCGTTGCGGTCATTTGTAAGGTTCCTGCATTTTGAGAAATACTTGAACTTGGACTAGAAACAGTAATTTCACTAACCAAAATTCCTACACAAATTGGATAAATACAGTCTGTGTCATATATGGTGGTTTTAGAAGAATCAGTACAATTTAAAGCGCCATTGATCCAATTGCCACTTGATTTATAAGCCCATGAGCCGGTATATTCCCAAGTCTTTCCAGTTCCATCTTCATTGGCATTACCGTATGTTTCTGCAACCTCGCCAACCTTAAATAATTCTATTGCATCATTTCCATTTTGATTTACTACTCCAGCAATGTCTACAAAAATATAATTAAACTTTGTCCAACATCCTGCTAAATAAGCCTTCATGGCAACAGAATCTCTTACAACTAAAATATTAGATCCAGATGCTGCAGCAGTTTTTGGAAACTTGAATTCCTCTCCATCAGTGCCACCACCGTTATTGGCAATACCTAAGCCATAACTGCTTAAATCGGCAATGTCTGCTGTAGTTCTTACATGAATTCCCTTTCCACTTACACCACCAAATGGAGTAACAAAATCTGTGATACCTTGTAAAGACAATTTATTTGTACAAGCTGAACAAGAACCAAAACAAACAGAACGCAAGGATGTATCAGATTTTAACTGTAGCATGCGAACATTCTTACCATCAGATAATATGGTACATGAATTTGGAGTTAAGGTTTCTTCAGTAAATGTACTTCCAGATTTGTATACAAATAAGTATTTTAAGGTATCTTTAAACGAGGATGAATTAATTTCAAACAAGCCATCTTTATTAGCATCGGTTAATGCATTGCAATTGTTACACCATTGGTTGAAATTTCCCTTTACAAATACACTGTCAAATGCAGTTCCTAACTCATTCATATCAACCTTTAAAATTACCAACTTACCATTACTTGTGCTAAAAGGTAGGCCATCCACTTTAGTACCGGGTGAAAATTTCTTTGTATTGATGCTGGCATGTTGCACAAAAGCTCCGGTAATATCTGGGTTACGAGTATAAGACTCATCAGGGTTATTCGACAAAGCATCCGAATTAAAACGCAATACTACATTCCCTAAGTTGTCCTTTATTAAAATTACCTCACCAGAATTAGCCATACTTAGTCCATCCGCACCAGTATCGGCTAATACAATAGCACTCCCAAAAAGTCCTTTTGGTATACCTCCTCCAAATACAACTATAGCTCCTCCAGGAGGAATGGTTGTGTTGCTCGGAAATACATAGCGAACAGTATCCCTGTTAACTGTTATTGAGCTATCTGATATTTGAAAACCACTAATATTAAAGGGTGTAGTACCCGTATTTATCAGTTCAATAAATTCATCTTGGGTTTGGCTATATAAACTATCGCCATTTGCATCTCCAGCTAAGCCTGTGTTTGATGGATCATACAAAACTTCATTGATAATAAGTTGAGCCCTTAAATTTCCTCCAAAAATGAATGATAATAGGAATAGGATGAAAAGTTTTTTCATTTTAATATGAATTTAGTTTTAAAATAAGTTCTAAATATTACCTCAAAGTAATAGTTGAAAAAGTTATATTTGGCATACCAATTATTTAAATAAAAGAGTACCAATTATGCCAGTATTGTTAAAAAAAATCAAGGACGAATACACGAATATTGTGGAAAGTACAAGGCCAATAAAGGGCGATAAATTATATATCCAAATATATAAACTCTTGTATAAAATGATTATCAAAACTGAGATTCCAGATAGTTTTGTTTTGCCACCAACGCGAATATTGGCAGATACTTTAGGCGTTTCTAGAAGTACTATCATAAAGGCTTATGATATCCTCATTTTAGATGGGTTGGTTGTTTCAAAAAGAAATTCTGGTTATCAATTGAAGCCAAAAGAATCCAATCAAATAATATATGTTCAAAGCAATGAAACAAATCATTTGGAGCTTTCTAAAATTGGAAAATCATTTTTAGAATTAGCAGATTATAATGTGTCTAATAGTGCCGAAAATTTAGCTTTTAGTCCCGGTTTACCTCCATTGGATATTTTTCCAATATCGCAATGGAAAAATTTAACCAATATGTATTGGAAAGAAATTGAGTTTGCTAATTTAGCCTATTCACCCTCATCGGGCATAGAAAAACTAAAATCGAATGTTGCAAATTACCTTGCCTTAACAAGAAATATACAATGTAATCCTAGTCAGGTTTTCATTGTTTCTGGCTCAATGCAATCTTTGTTTATTTTAAGCAGTATCCTTTTAAATCCCGGAGAAAATGTGATTCTTGAAGAGCCAACCTTCCCAAATGTACATGCTGTTTTTAAAGGTTTATTGGCCAATATACTTGTAGGAACCATTGATAAAAAAGGTATAAATGTTGACTACATGCGTGAGGCAAAACATCAATCGAAATTGATACATGTTACGCCTTCCTGTCAATATCCTTTAGGTATTATTATGCCATTAGAACGGAGGGAGGAATTGTTGCAGTTTGCAGATGAAAATCAGTCGTATATAATTGAAAATGATTACGAGCACGAACTCAACAATTGGGAAAAGCAAATCCCATCGATATTTAGCCTAGATAAACGGCAAAAAACCATTTACTTAGGTACATTTAATAGAATACTTCATCCTTCTCTCAGAATAGGTTATATAATAGTTCCTCAAAACTTAAAATTACCTTTTGAGCTAATGCTCAAACATTCACATCGATTTGTTTCTCCTTCAATACAATTTGTTTTGAACCAATTTATTGAAAGAAAAGTTTTACACAATCACCTCAATAACCTAATTGCTATTACCAAAGAACGAAAGTTGTTTTTTCATGATCAATTCAATGAAATTTTTAAAGGTTCAGGATTAAGCCTAATGGCAAACAATACTTTAAGCCTACAATCCTTGGTTAAAATAAAAGGTAATTATTTAGATAAAGAAATTGTAGACTTATTGAGTAAAAATAATATCAGTGTTCATTCCTTTAATAAATGCTTTAACGCACATTCACCAGAGCAAGGCTTGATATTTGGCCATTGTTCCATTGCCAAACCTATCATCAAAAATAAGTTAATAAGAATTAATTCAATCTTTCAAGAATTCCAAAGTAATCAAAAGTAAAGTTTGACGAAGGAAATGTTATTTTAAGGAAATTAAGGTTGTTCATGCATATAATAAATGAACTTATTTCTAACACCACCTGAACTCTTATTCTCTTCAGAAAATTATCCTTCTTTCCCCCAATTCTCTATTTCCTCCTTCGACCATAATTCTGGGAAGTAAATTCTTCTTTGGAATTGTGGATGGAGGTATTTTTCCCAATGGCTGCCGCCTGTTGCGGTTTTCACTTCGCCTTTTGATTTTAGGTAGGTTCTGGCGGTTTCTAGGTGCACCATTGGCCAATCTATGTTGTATTTTTTATCAAAGGCTCTCAATGCCGCTATTAAATTTTCTTGGCCGGTTTGATCCAAATTTTTAAGCATGTTTTTGTACTTTTGGTTCAGGTTTTTATCCTTCATGTTTACGGCAGTTTGAATAAAATTACCCATGTATTTGGTTTCAAAATCGGAGAGGGTTTTGTTTTTCTTTTTAGTCTCTCTGTTATAGCCAGCTTCTTGCCAATAAACAAAATCAAATTTTTCGGCCAGGGTAGTTTCTGCTGTTAGGTTCTTTCTAAAATGTTCGTGTATCAATAAATCAACATCGGTACACATGAGTTCAATAAATCTGAATTGAGCAGATTGAAAGCCGCTGGCAGGGGAGAGGCTTAACCTAAATTGGTTGTAATCTTCGTAACTCATTCCCTGGTTCATGATGCTAAATGAACTGCTCAATAAATCTGTATACCTCACCATACGGTACAATTTTTCTACAAATAATGTTGGTTCAACCTCTGTTAAACACAATTGGTCCAATTCATGCCTTATTAATTTCAATACCAATTCTGTAATTTGGTGGTACATGATAAAAATAGTTTCATCTTTAAAATCGGTTCTGGGATTTTGTAAGGATAGCAGCGTATCTACTTGTATATACTCCCAATAATTGATGGCTCTATTGTGCTTCAATCCTCTTAAATAATTCTCAGGATCTTGTCCATTGGCCTGTAATTTAGCTTTGATATCATTGATCAGGCTTTCCATTTGCTCCATATTGTGTAAGTCTTATTAATTGCTAATTGCAACAAATTAAATTAAAATTTCTAGTATTTCACCAAAGCTTTTGATATTGCTTATTTTCTTTCAATCGTTATTTACCTCGATTAAATTATAATGGATCAAACAAAGGTGGTAATTTGCTTTAATTTGGGCTTAAACTTTGTATAGCATTTTAACCAATTAACCATTTGTAGGTATTATTTTTCTGTTATTTTTTTAATAGTAGTATTCCCACTTTTGGTTTCCTCAATGGTAATCTCTTTGCCATCTTTTTTAATAACCTTTTTTGTTTTGATAGAATTACCATTTCCATCATCAGAAATTTTAATTTCCATGTTCAGGTTATTTTCGCCATCTTTTACATTTAGGTCAAAATTGGTTTCCTCTTCCATGCTCTCTTCCTCATCTGATAGTTTGTCGTCTTGTGCCAAACAATTCATACAAATAAGTTCTCCATTCACAAATTGATAAAAATCTCCATCTGCTTCATTCATATTGGCATCATCCAAAATGTCTTTTACATTCATATCAATATTGATCATTTTTTTCTCAGGCACATACAAGATTACGTCTACTTCTTGCCAGCTAAATTGTTGGTCCTTATTTAAACTAAAATAGGAAGGAATAGTAATTTTATTGCCATCAATTTTAGTGGCATAAATAATCATGTCTATTTTATTTTTTGCATCCAATTGATTGCTACCATTGGCTCTGCTAACCACTTTCAAGGTAACACTATCCGATTTTCCTTGTTTAATTTTTATGTTATCTACTTCTAAATAAAATTGGTCTTTACCCATTAATATTCCTTTGTCTTGAAAAACCATTTCCATATCATTTTCAAGGTCGTTGTTTTCTTCATTGTTGAATGGCATTTCAATGCCTTCTAAATAAAGTGTGTCTGGGGCTGCAATTCTATTTACCATTAACGACGATTCCTTTTTACTTACACTAGCCCCAAAGGTTACACCAGCATAGGTTAAACAACCCACACCTATCAAAAAGAAACCCAGTATGGTGAATGCCCAAGTTCTATTAATAAGTTTTATTTTAAACAAACCTTTCACTACAATTAACAATAGTCCAATTACAGGTGCAATGATGGTTAATAATACTCCTATTTTGGCAGCATAAATAACGCTTACATCTTTTACTGTAAAGGCTATTAATTCATTGATAAAATGTGTTTGACCTAAGTTAAAAAATACGGCAATCATGGCTACACTTATGCCAATTACCATGCAAAATAATACCAAGGCAAAAAAGCCCCCAAATAGTTTAATAGCACCCTTAATAATTTTGCCCAATACATTACTACCATGTTGCGCAAAATTGTTCATTTTATTTGAACCTTGGTTTTGCATTACTTCTTTTTCTATGTTCCTAATATCAACTGTTTCGCCTCTCATCAACAATTTGTCGCTTGCCGATACTGCTTTAGGAACAATGATCCATAGGATAATGTATAGCCAAAAACCTGTTCCAAACAAGAAAACTGAAACCACAAACCCCAAACGAATCCACGTTCTATCAATTCCAAAATAGCTGGCTAAACCTGCAGAAACACCGCCAATCATGCGACTTTCGGCATCCCTAAATAAACGCTTGGTTTTGTTCAAACGTTGCAACCTCATGTATTCAGCCTCCTCACCTTTGGCTTCAGGTAGGATCACCCATAAAACCAAATACAACAAAACACCACTACCATAAAGCACCATCATGATGACAAAAAATACGCGCACCATTACGGGGTCAACATCAAAAAAGGACGCTATACCAGAACATACACCACCCAAATTTTGGTCGCTTGGGCTCCTCCTTAGTTTGCGATGAGCAGGATTTTGAATTTTTGATTCAAGTGGTTTGGCATGTGTTTCCCCATGTTCGTCCATTTGTTCAATATTGCCCAAAGTTTGGGTAACTTCATCTACATCTTTTGTAAAAAGTGTTGTTCGGTTCGAACCTAATTTTTGTGCAAATAATTCCGCCATTCTGCCTTCTATATCTTGAACTACTTCCGCATTGTTGTTAAAATGCGCGTGCATGCTGTCAAGGTAAGTTTTAAGTTTTAGGTAGGCTTGTTCTTCAATAGTAAAAAGAACACCAGCTAAGTGAATTTGAAATACTTTTTCCATGGTTATTGTTGATTGATTGTTTTTTTAGTTGTGTGATTTACTGCCTCTGCCAATTCGTTCCAGGTAGCCTCTAATTCGGTCATGACTAATTTCCCCTCCTCGGTTAATTGATAATACTTTCTGGGTGGACCGCTTTTGCTTTCCACCCAATTGTAGCTTAAGAGGTTGTCGTTTTTTAACCTACTCAGTAAAGGATATAAAGTTCCTTCCACTACCAGTAATTTAGCCTCCTTCATTTCATCAATGATATCACTTGCATAAGCCTCGCCTCTGCTGATGATAGATAGTATGCAATATTCTAAAATCCCCTTCTTCATTTGTGCTTTGCTATTTTCAATATCCATAATTATTATATTACAAGGTTCAAAGTATGGCACAAAACTATACATAAATCAGTACTATGTTTCACATAATACTATATTAAATTGTAACTTATTGTAAATCAATAGTAAAAAATAATTCAGAATTCAGAGTTTAGAATTCTGAATTAAAAGATTTGCCTTTGCAGGATGATCAATAGAATAGTACGAATGAGTTTTGAACCAGAAAAGGTAACTGATTTCCTATTACTTTTCAACGAGGTAAAAAATAAAATTGCCAATTCAGAGGGTTGCGAAGGCCTTACTTTGTTGCGCGATTCGGCTGAGCCTAATGTGTTGTTTACTTACAGTTATTGGAACAATGAAGCCAGTTTAAACAAGTACCGCTTTTCGCCATTTTTTAAGGATACTTGGGCTCGAACCAAGGCATTGTTTAACGACAAGCCAATGGCCTGGAGTTTATTGGTGGAAGACCGTGTAAAATAACCTACCTTAGGTTGAAATTAATAGGGGTGTATAGAAAATTGGTTTTCGCACAGGGTGTAGGGTTAACTAAACAAAGGCACAACTCCCTGATTTTACTTACTTTTGAGTTTTATTATTTTATTATGCTCAGAAAGTCAATCCTGGCTACTTTATTTTTCCTTTTTTGTTTGCAATCCTTTTCAAGTCCCACAGATTCGTTGAGGTTAGAAAGCAAGAATGGAAAAAAGTTTATTGTTCATAGGGTTATAAAATCTGAATCACTTAGTTCAATCAGCAAGAAATACGGTGTAAATGAGTCGGAAGTTCTCAGCAACAACCAACTGTTAATCGCAAAAGTATATGAAGGTCAGGTTTTAAAAATACCTGTTAACGAATCTAAATATGGCGCAGTTGCTGTTGCGCCGGTTAAGCCTATGGCCGATTCAAAATTACCTTTAGCTAAAACGCTCCCTACTCTTGAAGAAAAAACTGCTAAAAAGTCTGAACCAATAATAAATGAAGAGCCAGTTAAAGTATCGCCTATTGAGGTGCCTACAGCAAGCAAGCAAACAGAATTAACACCAGCAGCTAACAAAATTGAAAAGTCATTTAAAGTTTATGTGGTAGCCTCTCCACAAACAGTGCAACATTTGAGCGAATCATTTGAAGTAAATGCTGCGGATGTGATTGCTTTGAATGAATTGAAAAACTATAATTTAAAAGAGGGACAAAAAATTAAAATCCCAATGGATAATAGCCCGGCTATTGCAAAAGCAGAAATAAAACCCACCATTAAAGCAGTTGTTAAAGAAGATTTGCCCCCGGTAAATCCAAAACCAGCACCGGTTACAATTGTTGCTGTTAAACCTGTAGCCAATACCACCTATGTTAAGCCTGCAATTACCAGCATTAAACCACAAGAAAGCAAAGAAGAAAAAAAGGCAAAGTATGAAACTTTGTCGAATAAAATAGTAGATACTGCTGCTGTTTTTGCTTCGCGAAAAAGTAAACGCGAGGCTGATTTTGCGCGTTTAGATAGCATGTACACGCACCCAGATGGTGTTGCCTATAAGGCTTTTGATTATAGACAAACAGATTACCAGTTTGATTTGTATTCAATGCGCTTAGCAGAAGCAAATGCCATTGAAGTACCTACCACCAACCAAAGCAAAGGTTATGGCGATAAAAACACCACACACTGTGTTAAAATGGGTGAAACTTTAGCTTCTATTGCAAAAAAATACAAGATAACTACAACAGATATTATTAACTGGAATGGCTTAACAGCATACAGGGTAAAGGTAGGACAAGATTTAGTGATAAACGCTGCAAGAGGTGATATTTCGCCATACGTACGTACAATTGCTAACCAAGTTAAAATGCAAGGTGAAACTGCCATTGTTTATGAAAATATACACGGTTTAGCCCAATTTGATAGCAGGGTTGCGCAGGTTAGGGGAGTATATGCCAATAATATTGAAAAGGGTAAGTTTGTATACATTGTTAACAAAGACAAATACCGTGAGGATTTTGCCGTAGTAATTGGTCCGTTGCCAAAAGGAACGCCCAAAGAGGTTATTGTTATTGTAGATGCTGAAACTGCAAAAGAATTAGCAATTGAAAAATCATGGGTAAATGTTGAATTGTATTATGGCACTGCTGTTCAAGATGTGGCAAACAAAGAAACAGCAGCAAAAAACAAATAAAATCCATTGAATCCTGTTCCTCAAATCCACACCCATCCTGCTAAGAAGGTTGAAGAAAACCCGATTTTCAGTATTCTCATTCCAACTTGGAATAACCTCGCATACCTTCAACTTTGTATCAAAAGTATCCATCAAAATAGTAGGTTCAAACACCAAATTATTATTCATGTGAATGAAGGCAAGGATGGCACCAAAGAATGGGTTGATGCAGCTGGTTATGCCTATACTTCTTCTGAAGAAAATGTTGGCGTGTGTTATGCGCTTAATTCATCTTCAAAATTTGCAAGCACCAACTACATACTCTATTTAAACGACGACATGTTTGTAGGCAAGGATTGGGACTATTATCTCATGCAGGTAATTGAAGCCAAAGGTGATGAGTATTTTTATTATTCGGGCACTATGGTAGAATATGAAAATTCTGGAAATGCCGCTGTTTTATCGCCATACGATTTTGGTAGAACCTGGGATGAATTTGATGAAGATGCTTTCAATACCTTGGTTGAAAGAAAACTAAAACCTGATTGGTTTGGAGCTTGTTGGCCACCAAGTATTGTGCACAAAAAGCTTTGGGATTTGGCCAATGGTTATGATGTGGCATACTCTCCTGGATTTTATTCCGACCCAGATTTTGCGATGAAACTTTGGCAATTAGGGGTAAGAGATTTTAGAGGAATTGGTAGTAGTATGGTTTATCATTTTAAATGTAAATCTACAGGCAGAGTTATTAGAAATAACGGCCGAAAAACCTTTGCCAAAAAATGGGGTGTCTCTTCTTCTTTTTTATACAAAGAAATGCTCAAAATGGGCGCAATCTATAATGCAGAAACACTGCTTAAATTTCCGTTAGGACCAAAAATGTGGTTTGCTAAAATGAAAGCAATTTACATTGCCAATTTTTAGATTTGATCCAATAAATTTCTTGAACCGATGGTTGATTTTACCGTATATCCTTCGCCATATTTTACACCAATTCTCCTGCCATATTCAAGGCACCTTCCTTCTAAATGTTTTATAAATTCTGGTGTGGCAATGGGCGTAATTGGCTCAATAGAATTTGGGTTGTAAAATTGCGTTTCATACGCTTTTATAGATTCCATTTTCCTGTCAAAAAAAGGCGTTATATCAAAAACAATATCAGGCTCAGTTAGCATATCCTGAATGTAATGGTAAACTTTTTTTGGTCGCCATTCACCTTGGGTATTGCCATTGAGGGTGGTATTTATTTTCTTTAACCCCGATAAAAAGCAAGCATCATGCACCAAGTCTGCAGCCCTACCATGATCTATATGCCTATCGCTTTCGGCATTGGCCAAAACTATTTCGGGTTGGTATTTTCTAATTACCTCAATTACCTTCATCAAATGTGCTTCATCTTTTACAAAGAATCCATCTCTAAATCCCAAATTCTCTCTGTGGTGAATACCTAAAATGGCAGTGGCCTTTTTTGATTCCTCATCGCGGGTTTCGGCAGTGCCGCGGGTGCCTAATTCGCCTCTGGTTAAATCAACAATCACCACTTCATGTCCAAGGGCAATATGTGCCATGATCGTTCCACTACAGGCCAATTCTGCATCATCAGGATGCGCTGCAAATACCAAGATATCGGTTTTCATTGTGCGATTATACTAAATTGAATTGAAAACGACATAGAATTGTATTCAATTTGTTTTTTAAATTTTAAATTAATATTTTGATGATTAGAAAATAATAAACCGCATAAAAACGAAAAACATATTTTATTTCATCCTAGCTTGCTTAATCATTTTTTCAACTAGCACCTCCTGCAAAAGGAAAGAAAAAGCTCCTTGTAGGGCTCCGGATACTGCCTATACTGCATTTTATCCAAATGAAATAGGAAAAATACCATATTTTGGATTTGATACCTTAAAGTTTAAAAACGAGGCAACTGGTATCGTATATACTTTTATAGGGCAAGGTATTGATACTAGTTTAACTTATTACCAAAAGTGGTTTCCGGATATGTGCCCTGAGGAATTTCAAAAATGCAAATCTGATAGATATAAATTTGTATCTACTACTTTTCCTGATCCAATTTATATGCAGGCATACATGCCTTTTGGTGATTATGGGAGTAGTTACCTTAACATTCGATTTGAGGGAATTGATTTTAGAAAACCGTTATTCATTATTGGCTATCGCGGCTACACCGACACCATAAATGGGCATATTTATTCGAATATTAATGACATACGTTATGAAGGTGATCATATCTTATATAACCACATAAAGTATAATGTTAATGAGGGAATATTGCAGGTGGTGTACAAAAGCAAAGTTTATTCTAAACAAAAATAATTAACAATACTATGAAAAATCGAGTTTTAATCCTTCTCATGATTTGTGCACTTACAAACTATAATTCAAATTTACACGCACAACCTCTCAGAAAATTATGGCACGCCCTAACCGATAAAAAAGGAGGGTGGGGTATTAATAAAATTCCTGGACAAAATACAACCGCACCAATGGTTTTGTTTCATCGACCTACAATTAATGAAGATACCGCATTTGTTAAATCCTGTATAAGAAATAGTGTTTCTCCGATAAAGGAAATTTATAGAGACGTTTTCAAATCTGTTTCTGGTTCAAATTCACTTTTGCCTTACCAAGGAAATATTGAGAGTGAGTCAGATCAAGGGGCAGAATGGGCCAAGAACGCAGCATTTGTCTATTTTATGGATATAGATACGACTGGAAATCAGTTGGACCCGACAAAACGGGCCTCTCTTAGACATGAAGCCTTGAATATGCTATATTTTTGTAATGCCAGAAGGGGTAAGGACAAATTTGGCGCTGGGACAGGTGATTGGGAAGACCTTCAACAGCATATCGCAGCGGATATCATCAATATGTGCATACGGTAATGACGGTATATTTTGCACCTCAATTCCAATTTGATAGTACAGTTGTTTTCCAAGATTTATCTGTTCCAACAAGTGCAGGAAGTTTGTTTTCATGGGATTTTGGTGATGGTTCAGCAGGTAGCACAGAACAATTTCCTACTCATGAATTTCCAGCTTTTGATACCGCTTTTAGGGTTTGCTTAAGCATTACCAACAAATGTGGCACACAATCATTCTGCGATACAGTTTATATAGACAGTGCGCATTGGGGTGGTAGTATGTACGCAAAAGGTATTGGTTCAAACAGCCAAGCCATTAACCCACAAAGTGAAAGTGGCATACAAGCACTGTTTTATCCAAACCCAACTTTTGGTAATGGAATTTTGGCTTATACTATTGAAGCCCCATTTGTAAAAGGTGAATTAAAGTTCTATGATTCGTTTGGCAAGTTGGTTTATGAAACAAGCATCAACAAAGCATCAGACCAAATTAAAATACCTTTAGAAAGCTATTCAAATGGATTGTATTTTTATACCTTACAAACCAATATTGGCGATTATGTGAATGGAAAAATTAGGAAAATGTAAAAAATTTTGTAATTAGAACAAAAGGTATACTTTTATTGAATACAATATTTTTCCTATGGTAAATAATGATTAACTAAAATTTATAAAGTAAAAAAGCCAAGATGCACCTTACATGAATCTTGGCTTTTTTATATTTTTGAAAAGCTAATTACTTAGCGTTCTTCTTTTCTCTTTCTTTGATAAACTCAGTTAGCTGCTCCACGTTGATGCGTTTGGCTAAAATCTTTTTGTTTTCATCTAGCAAGTACAAAACAGGGGTGCTGTAAATATCATATAACTTGCGGAAATTGGTTTCATTGTTTGGATCATACACATTTAACCATTTCAATTTGTTCTCGCGTAAATACTTTTGCCACTCTTTAGAATCTGGCGTTAAGCTCACACCATACACATCAAACATCTTTAAGCCTGTTGCACCTTTTGGATTTAATTCATCATAGAGGGTTCTTAGCTTTGGCATCTCTTCTTTACACTTACCGCAATTGGCATCCCAGAATATGAGCAAGGTATATTTTGCTTTGATATTGTAAAGACTATGGTAAACATTGTTGGTATCTAACATGTTTAAATTTGGACCTTTATTGCCAATTAAGTTATTCCTTAATTGATCTGCACGGTCTTTCATTTTAAACAACAAGGTTTCATCTATCCAAAATGCTTTTCCTTTGGCATAATACTCATCTATCATATGCACAAAAACCTTGTCCATGCCCATATAAGTGGAGGTTTCGTAATGGTTGGTGATCCAAAACAAACAGTATTTAAAGTTCTCTTTGCCAGCAGCTGCTTTGGTTAAAACAAAATCTGCCGATTTTATGATGCTATCTGGAATTTGTGGTGTTAATTTTACCATAAATGCTTCAAACTTATTGTGAAATACAGGTGTTCTCACAATGCGTTCATCGCTGAAATCAAAATTATCGAAATAGTGGTTGTAGTAATAGTTGAACTGGAAATTTGAATCAATGATTTCACCCTTAAAATTCTTTGGGGCATCAGGCACATCAATATCTGTCATCATTTTAAAAATCTTACTCAATAACATTTGAGGGTGGTCTTTTAAAACTCCCTTTCTGTATTCAAATAAATCTTGAGAAATCTTTTTATATTTATCACCAGTAATTCTTAAGGTAGCAGTATCATTGATTTCTTTAGCCTTTTTAATCTGGGCATCAAATTCATTGGCTTGCCTACCCATAGAAGAAGTATAACGCGTATAAGCAAAAAATACATCGTTTTCGGCCGAACCTTTGATCTTCATGTTCAGGATAACATCTGCTGTATCTGTTTCTAAACTAAATTCTGGTTCAGTTACAATAAAATCAAACAACAAAGATTTCTCGGCGGTAGCCACTAAATATACCCCTCCTTCAAGAGGCTTATCGCCTTTATAAACCATTTTACCTGCTTTATCGGTAATAGCGCTATCTCTTAAATATTGTTTGTCGCCAAAATAATACCCCAAATAAAACTTTTTGTTGGGTGCTCCTTTAATGGTGATTGAAATGTTATAGGCATCTTTGGCAAAGGTAGTGCCTGCCATGAGCAGGATAGAAAATAAAAATAAAGCTGATTTTTTCATAAATATTTGTTCAATTTCAGGTTGTGAAAATAACCAAAATCAAACCACTCTTCAAGCATTCTGAGGATTTAACATATTTTTAAGTGAATGCTAATGACTTAAGTTTGGTTCGAACCAATAAATATCAATTAAATACATGACATTCATCATTTGTTGAACCAATTACTGAGATTAACTTTGTATAAGAAATTAATAACCAATTTTAACAATTATACCAATGGAAATTAAAGCACATTTTAACGAAATTTACGCAAACATTTTATCTTGGGTGAACGATTTAACATTTTATAAAGACGAGTTAAATGTTTTTCAAACCCGATTGGAAGAAGTTGCAAAGCAAAACAACAAACTAGAGGTGATGACGGAAGTTGAGCATTTCCAAAACCAATTTATTAGGCAGCACGAGGTGATTGACACCTTGAAACACGATTTAAAAAAATTTAATAATACCATTGTCGAAAACATTTCAAAGAATCCTGTGGCCAGCGATCGTCGCACAACTGCTGCTCCTGTTGAATTGGAGGACCAGTATCAAACTTTCTTAAAGATTTACAATGAATTAAAAGCTGATTTTGAAAAATTTCTAGTGAAGACCTACTAAATTTGCAGGCAGTGAACACATTGCCAAAAGAATTTGTTGAAAGTATCCTGTCTCTTTTTCCTGAAGAGGCAGGATATTTTTTTGAGGCTTTATCAAACAATGCCATCACCTCTATTCGCCTCAATGCCCATAAAAAAAGTACAGCTTTTGAAAATGAAATACCCATTGAATGGTGCGCAAATGGTAGGTATTTGGCAGAGCGACCTTCATTTATTTTAGATCCATTGTTGCATGCAGGGGCTTATTATGTGCAGGAAAGTTCTAGCATGTTTTTAGACGCTTGCATTAAAAGTTTGCCCTTACCAGAAAATGCCATCGCGCTCGATTTGTGCGCGGCTCCTGGTGGTAAGAGCACTTTAATATTGGATGCGTTGCCCAAAGATTCCATGTTGGTCTCTAATGAAATTATTAAAAGTAGGGTCAATGTGCTGCAAGAAAACTTAACTAGGTGGGGTTCGCCAAACTGTGTGGTGACCAATAACGACCCTAAAAATTTTCAGAAAGCTGGAGCTATTTTTGACCTCATAGTGGTAGATGCACCTTGCAGTGGCGAAGGCTTATGGCGCAGAGATGCCAATGCCATCAATGAATGGAGTATGCCCAATGTGCTATTATGTGAAGCTAGGCAAGAGCGCATTTTACAAGATATTTTACCTTGCCTCAAACCAGGTGGTTTTCTTATTTATTCTACTTGTACTTTCAATGAAATAGAGAATGAAAAACAAGTTGAAAAATTGGTTTTGGATCAAACCGTAAAACCTTACCCAATAAACATACCCAATGATTGGCCTTGCAAAACCAACGACCATTTTCAGTTTAGGTTTTTGCCTCATTTGGTGAAAGGAGAAGGACTTTTTATGGCAGTATTGCAAAAGCCCTATGTGCAAGATGATTCTAACAAGCACCAAAAACGGGCAGGACTCAATTTTGTATCTAAAAAACTATTGCCTGAGCTCCATACTTGGTTGGCTAATCCATTAACTTTCGATTATTTTATGGAAAACGATTTTGCGTATGCATTTCCTAAATCGGTTCTTGCAGTTTACGAAATCATAAGAAGCAGCCTGTATGTAAAGCATGCTGGTATTTGCATGGGTAAATTTGACAAGAATGGCAAGCTCATTCCAGAACATTCTTTGGCCATGTCAACTGCTCTTGCAAAACAAATTCCAAAATTCGGTTTGAACCGAGATGAGGCTATCAGTTATTTGCAGAAAGGAAACATCCATCCGCCCAACAATGGATTAAATGGCTGGTGCTTGGCGCACTACTATGGTTTGGCATTGGGCTGGTTAAAGGTATTGCCCAATAGGGTGAACAATTATTTCCCTCCAGAGTATAGGATACTTAAAGATATTCAAATAGGCTAAGGCAAGCTGCCTTAAAAGTGTTACCTTCGCGCCCTAAACATTATTGGGGAAATACCAACATGAAATTTCATTTAAACTTACTAAGAGCTGTAAACAGAGCCATATATACCATTTTTGAGGACGAAAAGTACGCGGATAAAGTTTTGGAACGCATCCTAAAATCGAATAATTTATGGGGTGCGCGCGACCGTGCATTTATTGCAGAAAATACCTACGACATGGTGCGTTACTGGCGTTTAATTCGTGCAGTGGCTGAGCTTGAAACACATGAGTTGAACGAAACCAATTTATATACTTTGTTTGGAACTTGGCAAGTTTTAAAAGGCGTTTCTCTGCCAAAATGGGAAGAGTTTAAAAACGTAGATGAAAAGAAAGTTGCCCATAACTACAAGATTTTAAAAACCCAAAGAAAAATACTGTATTCATTCCCAGATTGGTTAGATGATTTAGGTTATGAAGAATTGGGCAAGCAATGGAACAAAGAAGTGGAGGCCTTAAACGAAACTGCTCCAGTGGTTATTAGGGTCAATAATTTAAAAAGCAATAAGGCAGATTTGGCTAAAAGCCTTTCCGAAAAAGGAATTCAAACAGAGGTGGTTCAAGGTTGTAAAGACGCCTTGATTTTAAAGCAAAGACAGAATTTATTCATTACCCCCGAGTTCAAAGAAGGCCTTTTTGAAGTACAAGATGCCTCTTCACAATTGGTTGCTGAGTTCTTAAAAATTGAACCAGGAATGCGCATTGTAGATGCATGTGCTGGTGCAGGCGGTAAAACATTGCACATTGCTTCTATTACCCAAAACAAAGGCAGAATCATTAGCTTAGATACCGAACAATGGAAGTTAGATGAAACCAAAAAACGTGCGAGAAGGGCAGGAGTAAGCAACTTAGAAATTAGGTTAATTGAAGGGAGCAAAACCATGAAAAAGTTGCATGATACCGCTGATCGTTTATTATTGGATGTGCCTTGCAGTGGCTTGGGTGTTATCAAAAGAAACCCAGATGCCAAATGGAAATTGAGCCTGGAGTTTATCAATAGGCTCAAGGTAATGCAGGCAGAAATTATCCAAGACTATTCTAAAATTGTTAAGGTAGGCGGTAAAATGGTTTATGCTACATGTAGTATTTTACCTTCCGAGAACCAAGGTCAGGTTGCAACATTTTTGCAAAACAACCCCAATTATAAATTAGAAGAGGAGAAAATTGTATTACCTAGTGAGTCAGGTTTCGACGGATTTTACATGGCGAGGATAATAAGAGAGAGCTAATATTTTTACTTTTAAATTATCCATATTTAGTTATTTTTGGCAGGTATATTCGCAAAACTAAACCTACCAATATGTGTTTAAATCGAAATGTTCAATTAGCATTTTTAGCCTCTCTATTTTTTGTTTTTAGCTGTGGTAATAAAAAACCTGGTCCAAATTCAATTGTTTTAGAAGTTCCAGTTATCAATGTTTTGACCCAAGATGTTCCTGTTACCTCAGAATTTACTGGGCAAACACTTGGGGAAGAAGACATTCAAATTGCACCTCGCGTAAAAGGTTTAATTGAAAAAATACATTTCAAAGAAGGGTCTTTTGTTAAAAAAGGTCAATTGCTCTACGAAATAGAATCGCTTACCTACCAAAACAATGTTAGTGTAGCAGATGCTAAGCTGGCAGAAGCAAAAACAAACCTAGCTGCCGCCAAATCTGATTTCGAAAGAATGGATGCCTTGGTTAAAATGAAAGCTGTTAGTCAGCGCGAATTTGAAGCTGCCAAAGCAAAATACGATGCTGGAAAAGGCCAATTGAGTGCGGCAGAAGCCCAATTACGAAATGCTCAAATCGACCTAGGTTATTGCTCTATCAAAGCGCCAATTGCTGGTATCATTGGTATAACTAATTTTCAAATTGGTTCTTATGTTTCTCCTGGTCCGCAATCTATTTTAGCCACTATTTCATCTACTTCTACCATTAGAGTTAGGTTCACCATTGGTGAGCAAGAGTTTTTGAGGTTGTTTAAAGAACAAAAAAAGGAAGTAAATAATTTGCAAACTGGTAACGGTATTCGTTTAAAATTATCGGATGGTAGTGATTACGGTGTAGTTGGATCATTCAGTTTCGCTAACCGCGAGGTTGACCCTTCAACTGGGGCAATTATATTAGAAGCAAGTTTCGATAACCCAGACCAATTGCTTCGTCCCGGACAATATGTTAGGGTTTTAGTTTCTCCAGAGCTTAGGAAAAATGCCCTCATCATTCCTCAACGAGCTGTGATTGAAATGCAAGGAATTTACCAAGTTTACATACTTGGCGATAGCAATAAGGTTAGCCTCAGTATTATTCAACCCGGACCATCATTCCAAGATGCTTATGTGGTTGAGAGTGGCATAAAATCTTCAGATAAAATTGCCATAGGTGGAACCATGTTATTGAAAAATGGCAGCACCATTATTCCAAAACCTACAGAATGGACTCCCGGAATGAATATCGCAAAAGCAGCTAATAACAAGTAATTTAAGTTAGTATTTATGGGAGAATTTTTCATTAGAAGACCAATAGTTGCTATGGTTATTAGTATCATTATTGTGATACTAGGTTTGTTGGCTTTACAAAAAACACCAATAGCACAATACCCCGATATTAACCCTCCAGTGGTTAAAATTACCACTAGTTATACTGGCGCAAGTGCCATAAACGTTGAGCAGGCAGTGGCAACACCCATAGAGCAAAAGGTAAACGGGGTAGAGAACATGTTGTATATTAAATCGGTTAATACTTCAGACGGAGCATTAACTGTTGAGGTAACCTTTGATGTGGGTACCAATTTGGACAATGCCAATATGTTAACTCAGAATAGGCAAAAACAATCGGAGCCGTTTATGCCGCCAAGTGTAAAGCAACAAGGGGTAACTGTTAAAAAATCACTTTCTTTTCCACTGTTATTATTTTCTATCACTTCTAATAACCCAAGGTTTGATGGCAAATTCTTAAACAACTATGCCAATATCAATATTGTTGATCAACTTGCACGTATCAATGGAATAGGTGAGGTTAACTTATTTGGCGGAAGTGATTATGCCATGCGTATTTGGCTCAAACCGGCTGTTATGAATAAGCTTGGTATTGATGTGGATGAAGTTAAAAAGGCACTGAACGATCAAAATATGATTAGCCCAGGTGGTAAGTTTGGAAACGAGCCTTCGCCTGTTGGAACTGAGTTTACCTATGGTATTAACTTACAAGATCGCTTAGTTACTGAAATGCAATTTGCCAATATAGTTGTTCGCAGCAAAGAAGATGGCTCAAGAGTTTTAATGGGAGATATTGCCCGAATTGAATTAGGCACAGAAAATTTTAGTTCTACTGGTAGAAGAAATGGTGCTGCAAGTTCTATCATAGCCTTATACCAAATGCCTGGTAGCAATGCTCTAGAGGTTGCCGAAAAAGCAAAAAAGGCAATGGAAGAAATGTCGGAAAGGTTTCCAAACGACATCCAATACCAAGTTTCTTTAGATACTACCTTGGCCATTACAGCTGGGGTAGAAGATATTGTTCATACCTTGTTTGAGGCCATCATTTTGGTAATTGTGGTGGTGTTTATTTTCTTACAAAACTGGAGAGCTACCCTTATTCCATTGATTACAGTTCCTATTGCATTAATTGGAACTTTGGCAGTATTTCCTTTATTAGGTTTTTCTATCAATGTACTTTCATTGTTGGGTTTGGTACTAGCAATTGGTATTGTGGTAGATGATGCCATAGTGGTAGTTGAAGCAGTAATGCACCATATAGAACATGGTAAAACGCCAAGGGAAGCTACTAAACAAGCCATGAAGGAAGTTACCGGGCCAGTAATAGCCATTGCATTAATTCTTATTGCGGTTTTTGTTCCTGTGGCTATGACACCAGGTATAACAGGCCGTTTTTACCAACAATTTGCTATTACCATTGCCGTATCGGTAGCATTTTCTGCTTTTAGTGCTTTGTCGTTAAGTCCAGCACTTTGTGCCATGTTATTAAAACCCCACAAACCTTTGAATGAACAAAAAGGCTTTTTAGCAAAGTTCTTTATTAAGTTCAATACTATTTTTGATAAATTAACAGGTGACTACTTAAAAGGCGCAAATTATTTTGCTAAAAAATCACTCCGAATTATTTTGCTATTATCAGTGGTGATGGGTGCTGTGGCTCTTCTTGGAAAGAAAATACCTGTTGGATTTATACCTGAAGAAGACCAAGGTTACTTCCTATTAAATGTTAGCTTACCGCCAGCTTCTTCTTTAAAAAGAACTGATGAAATAACCAAAAAGATTGAAGCTGAACTAGCCAAAGAAGAAGACTTACTATCATATGTAACTGTTAATGGATTTAGTATGTTAACTGGTTCGTACCAACCCAATAGTGCCTGTTTTTTCGTGTCGTTAAAACCTTGGGAAGAGCGCAGTGAAACTTCTAGAAAATTGGTATTCAGACTCAATAAAAAATTTGCTGCGGGTGTTACCAATGCTACTGTAATGGCGTTTGGACCACCTGCTATTCAAGGCCTAGGGGCTTCTGCGGGTTTTAGCATGATGTTGCAAGATAGGGGAGGCAACACCCCGCAATATTTGGCTCAACAAACACAATTGTTTATTGCCGCAGCCCAAAAAAGGCCAGAGATTGGTCGTATTTATACCACCTTTAATGCTGCTAGTCCACAAGTAAAATTAGACATTGACACAGAAAAGGCCATGAAATTGGGTGTGCCTGTTTCTAAAATTACGGAGGCTATTGGAGCTTATTTGGGGGCAAGTTATGTGAATGATTTTAATAGGTTTGGCAGGCAATACAAAGTATTTATTCAAGCACAGCCAGAAGATAGGGCCAAGCCAGAAAACTTAAGTCTGCTCTTTGTTAAAAATAAAAATGGAGATATGGTTCCTATCTCAACATTGGTTAAGGTAACCAAGGTGGCTGGTCCAGATTTCACTAACCGTTTGAACCTATACCGTGCTGCAGAAATTGGTGGTTCGCCAAATTATGGTTATAGCAGTGCGCAAGCTTTAGATGCTTTGGAGGAAGTTGCGAATGAAGTGCTCCCATCGAACATGAGTTATGATTATATCAACTTATCGTACCAAGAGAAACATTCACCAGGTGGAGCCACAGTATTTTTAATGGCTTTGGTTTTTGTATTCCTGATCCTAGCCGCACAATATGAAAGTTGGAAACTACCATTCAGTGTATTGCTAGGGGCCCCATTTGCTGTGTTTGGTGCTTTCTTGGGATTGTTTCTTGCAGGTTTTGCCAATGATGCTTATGTTAACAATGTGTTTGCACAAATTGGTTTGGTATTGCTCATTGGATTGGTTGCAAAAAATGCCATCCTAATTGTTGAGTTTGCCAAAGAATATTACGAAAAAGGTGGGGTTACTTTATATGAAGCTGCAATGCACTCTGCAAAATTGCGTTTCCGCCCAATATTAATGACAGCCTTTGCATTTATTCTGGGCGTGGTTCCATTGCTAACGGCAACTGGTGCAGGGTCTCAGGCACGTATTGTAATGGGTATGGCGGTATTCAGCGGAATGCTTATCGCAACTGTGCTTGGCGTTTTAATAGTGCCAGGTTTATATATAATGATTGAGGGTATTGGAAAAGCCAAGGATCATAAAGAACCCGTGGCCAATAACGATAATAATACACATCCTTAAAGTATGAAAGCAATTAACATAAAACATAATTGGCCTTTGGCAGTCATCCTTTTTATAGGGTTAATTTCACTTTCTGCTTGTATGGTTGGACCAAAATACAAGCAGCCTGCTACACCTAAATTAGAAACAGCAAACTACGATAGCATTACCGCAAAAACAGATACGGCAGCGCTTGTAGCATGGACAGAAGTATACAAAGATCCAGAATTAACCAAGTTGATTAGGTCGGTGCTCAACAGCAATTTAGATTTATTAACGGCACTCGCTCGTTTTGATGAAGCAAGGGCACAATATGGTATCGATCGTTCTGTACTATTGCCTTCTCTGAGTTATAGCTTGGGTGCTCGCAGCAATAATTATGGAGCTAACGGGCTTTTGCCCAATCCCGGACAAAACTATAACATGTTTAAAGCTACAGCTAACTTTAGTTGGGAAATAGATTTGTTTGGCAAATTAAGGCATCAAAAACGAGCTTCTATGGCTTTGGTGCTTGCTTCGGGCAACAATGCACAAGCTTTAAAAGTAAGTTTAATTGCAGAAACAGCCTCTTTGTATTTCAATTTGCGCGACCTTGATAATAGATTGGAGATTGCCAAAACTACTGTTACTATTAGGAAGAAATCATTGGAAGTAATCACCCAACGATTTGAAAAAGGCTATGTGTCGGAATTAGACCAATTACAGGCCCAGCAACAACTTTCGCAGGTAGAGGCCATGGTGCCAAATATTGAGCGACAAATCATTTCGGTTCAAAATGCATTGAGATTATTAACAGGATTACCTCCAGGAAATATTGCAAGAGGTAATGATAATTATAACCAACAATTACCTGCCCAAATGCCTGTAGGATTAACGGCAGATTTGATTAGAAGAAGAAATGATATTGTGGTTGCCGAACAAAATTTAATAGCACAAACAGAAATGATTGGAGTGGCAACTGCCATGAGGTATCCTTCTATTCAATTGGCAAGCTTTATAGGTTTGGTTAGTCCAAATTTAAACACTTTAATGGATCCAGGCTCGCTCGCTTATGGTATAAGTGGAGGATTAATGGGACCAATTTTTGAGTTTGGGAAGAATAAAAATAGGGTTGTTATTCAAAAACAACGTGCAGAGCAATTGAACTTACAATACCAAAAAGTGGTATTAAATGCTTTAGTGGAAATAGATAATTCTTTGGCCGCTATCAAAACCTACGAGACAGAATACCTGGCAAACAAAGCCGAGTTGGCTGCGTCTACCAAAGCATTTGAATTAACTCAAGCACGCTATAGCAATGGGTATTCAAATTACCTTGAGTTGTTGAACCAAGAAAACAATTTATTGAATGCGCAGGTGAATGAATCGGTTACCAAAAAGCAACAAAACATTGCGGTGGTTAACTTATTCAAAGCATTGGGTGGTGGTTGGGATGCCCAATAATTGCTAGCTGCTTATTTAACTATTATTTCATCTGCAAATATCATAGAAGGGTAACCTTCGCTTGGATGACCTTTAGGCAATTGACCAAAATACTTGCAGATTACTCTTAGTTTGCGCACTTTTTTGTTTTTAAAGTCGCTTTCTTCAATAGCTCTTTTTGAAAAGTCATCTTTGCTATAGGCAATTGATTGAGGTTCCCCATTCTTATCAATTTCGGTTAATTCAATTTCGAAAAAGATGGTGTCTTTATAATTGATGCCATCTTCCGAAATTAGGAGTTGAATTTGCTTAGGAAGAAAAACCCATGATGGCGTATTTTCATAAAAGCTCATCTTAAAATAATTCATTTTTATAACAGATTCAAAATTGAGGTCAATAATTAAATCACTCCCAGAGTATCCTTGCCACCTGCCATTTTTTAAGTTATTTTTGTCGCCAATTCTCCCATCTGCTAAGGCCATTGGTCCGCCACCAGAATAGGCAGGATGGTATTTGCTATAGGGCACATTGATCTTGCTTATTTTGCCAATTGCTTGGTGGTAAATAAAACTGTCTACACTTACGTTTGTGTTTGTTTCAATGACATTTAAGATTGCACAATTTATTTGGATATTTTCTTTAGAATAGAAAGGTTTTTTATAAATTTTGGAATCTAAACTTGGCATGCACTTTCCAAGGCAATAATAAATAGGTTCATTGCTTAATGGGGCAGATATCTTGTATTCTCTGCCTTTATTGCTAATTTTTTCTGAGGCTGTAATGATGCAATGATTGGGTAATTGGTTCAAGTCCGATAAAGTTTTATCAAATTTGTTGAGGTTGTTTTGTAACCACCAATTTCTGTTTTCTTGCAAATATAGGTAGCTAAAATCTTGCTTCAGGTTTAATAATTTTTGTTTGAGCTGATCCAATTCTTGCAATAAAATAGCTTTAGGATATTGGTTCAAAACAAAAGATGCATAGTGTGAGCGAAACAAATTTTTCTCTAGTGAAAATTGCGTTTCCTTCATGGCATATTTTAAATTATCGCCTCCACAATTTTTAGATTTTACATAAATAAGCAAGCTATCTACCTTCTTATAAATTAAAGCCAATTCGGCCAAGGCTTGGGCACTGGCTATCTCTACTTCACTGCCAATATACTCTAAATGCAGAGGGAATAAAGGTTCAAAAAAAGTGGCATTGTGTAATGTTTTCTTAGCCTTACCTTGATGCAGTTTAGCAAATTGCAAAGCATATTTACTCATTGGTATTCCCCAAAATTGTAGGTCGTACGACGCTAAAAAATTGCTCCATCTTTCATTCGAAACAGTATTGGGCAATGGGGCATTCCAACTTAAATCTGCTCCCCAAATAAAGCCTTGCCAATTATTACCAAATAGGGCATAACCATCATCGTCCCAACTTGTGTTGAGTACTCCTTTGGCTCCATATTGGTAACCATCTCTTATTAGGTTATAGATATTGTTTTTGGCAACTTCTTGGTTTGGATATAGGTTCAGCCAATTGCTAACTCCAGGCGCTACCCAAAACTCAAACCCAGCCGCCGCAATGGGTTCAAGCATTTTATTGAAATTACTTGCATCATCATAAGCCCATGGAACCAATATAATATCTTTGGGTATTTTGTTTTTTATCTCTGGATAATTGGCAATAATATCGCTCCACATCACAATCCTTTTTCCACTTGGTTTTAAGAGTTTATAAATCCTATTGATGTGATAGGCATACAAGTTTCCAATGCCCATAGAATCTGCCATTCTTTTACTTTGTTGGGTGCCTAGCCCAAAAGTTTCATCCGCATTGATGTGAAAGTATTCTCCTTTATAAACCTCATTTTGTTCTTTATAAAAGTCGTTGAGTAGTTGGTAGGTTTCCTCTTTGGTGGGAGATAAGATATGGTCATTTTCACCCAAATTTTTATAAGCCGGGTTTGCCAAAACTTTTTCCATGTGTCCAAACGACTGCTGATTGGCAATAAGCTTAACATGGTAAAGATTCGCATATTGCTGAAGTTCTTTTATCTCAGAAGGGGTTATTCCATCATTGGGCGCAATGCTTGGGTGACACTTATACTTAAAAACATGCTCGGTATAGAGGGTGAAATAATTGAGTTTATAATAAGAAAGTGTTTTAATTTCCAACTTCAATTGGTCTAGGGTAGGTATAGGTCCACGACTAATATCATCTTGCCAAGCCCTCATGGCAATTGAGGGTTTGTCGTATATAATACCTGCTTTAATTTGGTTCAGGTTAAACAATTGCTTTATGGATTGAAAGCCATAAAACAAGCCTGTTTCGGTTTGAGCCAAAAGCAAGATGCTGTTCTTTTCTATTTTAATAACATAGCCTTCAACACTTGGATCAAACAGTGCATTTAATTGTAATTTATTTAAGTATTGCTTCCATTTTTTTGAGCCTATTAATTGCAATTGCAATTTGGTTTGAACCGTTTTATGAGGTGCCACTTTTTTAATGGCTTCGGTTTGAACCCAATGCTGCAACTCAAGGTTTAACAGGCTATCTCTGCTATAACATTCTATTTGATAATTGGTAGAAAAAGTAAAAACACCTTCCTGCTCAATACTTAAAAATGGCTTTGGAATAATGGCATATTGCGCAAATAGCGAACTATAGGTGCTTACCAATAAAAAAATTCCCAATAGCAAAAGTCTCAATCTCATTGGGGCAAAATAGTGAAACTTGTTTATTCTTTCAATAATTTAACCTGAACAATTATTATGTCACCAATTTTGGTTGATCTGTTATTTACCTATTTAAGCATGAAAATTCATTTTCTTGGCTTGGCATACCATTTATTTATTTTATAAGATAGCCAAGCAGATCCTACGCCAATAAATGCCCCTGCAATTAAATCTGTGGGGTAATGTGCGCCCAAATGCATTCGCGAGTAGCCAACTGCTCCTGCCCAAGCATAGGAGGGAGCAATCACATACCATTTCGGGTAGACAATGCTTACCGAAGTGGCTAAAGAAAATGCGAGAGAGGTATGTCCAGATGGAAATGATAAACTTCCAGCTTCCGTTTCTAATTCTATTTCGGGATAGGTTACAAAGGGTCGGTCTCTGCGCACTACATTTTTTATGGAGGTAGAAAGCACACCTGCAATCACTATTGAACCACAAACGACCGTTGTTTTAAATTTTTGTGTGCTGTCTTTTGAAGCCAATTGATAGATAAACATACCCGATGGAACCGCAATTAGCAATGGAGTAACACTGTTGGTTATAACCTTAAATGTTGGGTCTAATGCCTTGTTTCTGTCAATATTTATTTTCTTCAATAATTCAATATCCCAGTTTTGCGCAAATGTTACAGTTTGAACCAAGCCAATAATGGCCAATAAAAACAGGTGCTTTTTAAAAAATATTCTCATCCTTGTTCGGTAATTAATAGTGGCCAACAATCACCGTTGCCAATCATTCTAATAGGTGCAATGCAAAAAAAATTTCAGTAATTTTTGTTATCAATGTAATTACCTTTTCAGGTGTGTTTGTGTAGGCATATAAAAAGGCAATAAACCAGCCATCAGGTATTTGTTATTTTTTCTGAGCACTTTGAATATCATATAAAGTCTTTATCTTAATTTTTGTTGGGTCAATATTACTGCTATTCAACTGTATTCTTGTTTTTTGGTTGGGTAAGATATCCATAAAATTATCCGATACTGGTAATTCCATATTTGGTAAGCTAAGATAGAGGTCTTTTGCCAAAACTTTGCTGCTTATTTCAAGCACATTGTTCGCAAGTATTTCCATTTTTATATTTGGTTCAGGCAGCAATAAATCTTTGGGTTTGGCAAAATAGAAATTAGTTTCAATGGAATCATTTGCATTTACCCATTGCACATTGAGCAATAATTCATTTTTACTTTTGCCCACAATGTTTAATTTGCTCTTGGGCCATTCTATATAATATTTATTGGTATTGGGTTCAATATTTATTGTATAGAATTGCTCATCATATTGTGCCCCATAAAAATCTATCAGTTTAATTTTTACCTTACTTGTTAGGGCTTCTGTTTGATCCAATACCAAAAATATTTTAACCATATTTGTGCTCTCTTCAAAAGAAATAAGCCGATTGGCAAACGATTTCTTTACTTGGTAATACACCGCCTTTTTATTGCCATAATAATCAATGCTACTCCATGAGGTTACTGGCCAGCAATCATTGAGTTGCCAAAACAAGGTTCCCATACAGTAGGGCATGGCTCGCCTGTGGGCTTCTATGGCGGTTTTCATGCCCCTGGCTTGTAGCAATTGCGAAACATAAATTTCATCCTCAAAATTTGTTGGCATGGTGTAATCTCTTGCCATATAAGTTGAAATGGTTTGGTATCCTGTTGGGTGTTTTTGGTGGTTTTTATAGCTGGCCGAATCAAAATTAGTGCTAAAATTAGGCATAAATTTTTCGAAGGTAGAAACAGGTGGCATGCCTTGAAAGCCATACTCACTCATAAACCTACCTACTTTTTTTTCATAGTTTTCAAAAGGTTCTATGCCCCACCAAATGCCCCAGTAATGCGAATCGCCTTGGGTTAAACTTTCTTTTCTGCCCCAACCAATACTTGGCGAAGAAGGCCAATAAGCGCGCGTTGAATCTTCTTTCTTGATAATGGCAGGTATTTCTCCGGCAAACAAATTTAAATAATCTTGTTCTATGCCAGCCGAATCTTTTTGCGAATACTTGTATTGCTTTTGCCAACCCCAATTTTTCCATCCTTCATCAATTTCATTGTTGCCGCACCAAAGCGCAATACAAGTATGGTTGCGCAACCTTATTACTTGATCTGTTACCTCTGCTTTTACGTTTTCTACAAAGGCCGCATCGCCGGGATACATGGCACAAGCAAACATAAAATCTTGCCAAACCAAAATACCATTTTCATCGCAAGCTTTGTAAAATTCCTCATCGGCATAAACCCCACCTCCCCATACACGTAGCATATTCATATTGGCTTCTTTGGCAGCCAAAACGGTATTGGTGTAAACGTCTTTATCGAGGCCATTCATAAAACTATGTGGCGGAATATAATTGGCTCCTTTCATAAAAACGCGCTTGTTATTGAGCCAAAACTCAAAGCTTGTACCTTTCTCATCTTTTTTTCTTACCAGTTCTATTGTTCTAATGCCAATAGCTAATTTCTCCTTTTCTATCAAATTATTTTGGGCAAAGAGCATTATTTTAAACGGGTATAAATGGGCTGAACCTAAACCATTGCTCCACCATAATTTTGGCTGAATAATCTTGTAATTGATATCAATAGAATTGTAACCTGGCTCAAGGTAAACGGTTTTCAATAACGTGCCATTTGGTGAACTGCTATCGCCAACCAACACCAATTGGATGCTAGTTTTTTTCTCCGAAAAAATTGAACAGGTAAAAGTAATTTCTGCGAGTGAATCGCCTTTAATTTGTTGTTTGTATTGGGTGTTCTCTAATTTAACTTCATGCCAAAAGGCTAATTCAATCTTTCCAATGCCGCAGGTAACTAGCCTCGGACCCCAATCCCAGCCATATTGGTATTGCGCTTTTCTAGTAAAAACTGCTTCATTGCCAGGCAAGGTATAAGGCAGTTTTTGGGCGAATGCTTTGCCTTTTTTTACACTCGATTCAAAGGATATAGTGAGCTTGTTTTTACCTTGCTTTACATACTGCTTAATAGGTAAATTGTATATTCTAAACTGGTTTTCGGTTTGAACCAACAATTGACCGTTGAGATAGATTTTGCTATAAGTATCTATGTTTTCAAGTTTCAAATCAATGTGTGCATTGGCAAATTCTTGAGCAGTCAATTCAAAGGTTGTGGTATAAACCCAATCTTCATTTTCTACCCATTGCACTAACTTTTCATTGTGAGCCAAAAATGGATCTGGGATTATTTTATGGGAAAGTAAATCGGAATGTACATTGCCTGGAACCTTTGCTGATAGCCATGTTGAATCGCCATACTTGCGAAATTCCCAATTCACCTTTCCTAGATTTCTAAGCGTATTTTGAGCTATTGAAAAATTGCATATGAATGATACTAGAAAAAGTATTATGCCTAATTTTTTCATTCAAGTGCCGCATTAATGATTGCTTGTATTTCATCTAAATCTGCCAATTCACCGCCATCAATGATACCAGATGAATGGTATTGGTTCAAACCGCAAATGGCTTTAATGGCTTGTAAATTATGGGAGCGCACAGAGCCGCCACCCAAAAGGTGTATCTTGCCTGTTGCAATTGCTTTCAATTGTAATAAGCGCTCAGCACCTTCCAATGCAGTAGGCGCTCCACCAGATGTTAATACTGTTTCAAATCCTAGCAAGATTAAATCTTCTAGCGACTTATTTAAATCTGCACATGCATCGAATGCTTTGTGAAACGTGCAGGGTAGGGGATGGGCCAATGCTAACAGTGCTTTATTTTGAGTCAGGTTTACTGTATGGTCTTGGTTCAAACAGCCAAAAACAAAACCTGCCACACCGCTATTTTTGAAGCCGAGAATTTCATTTTTCATTTCTTCAAACTCCTCTTCTGTATAAACAAAATTGCCAGCTCTTGGTCTAATCATCACATTCACCGGAATGTTTACATGGTTCAAAACGTATTGCAAAGTATGAGCAGTAGGGGTAAGGCCATCTGTGTGCTTGTCTCTGCAAAGTTCTATTCTGCCTGCACCTCCCAGCCAAGCAGTCATAGCCGATTGCTCATTGAAACAAGCTATTTCAATTAAATGCATGTTGTTACAATATTACTTTTTTGGAAGTGGCACATGCGATTCTGCATCAATTAATTTGTTTCCAGTTTTGTCATACACCGCATAATTAAATCCGCCTTGAACACAATACGAACCATAGTTGCCGGCTTTATCCAATGCTATGAAACCAACTTGTATGTCTTTTAAATTTTTCTTTCTAATCTCCATCAACCTCACCACACGTTTCACTGCTTCTATGCAAGCATCTTTGGGCGATTTGCCTTGCCTCATTAGTTCCACCACCAAATGGCAACCTGCAATTCTAATTACTTCTTCACCATGTCCGGTTGCTGTGGCAGCACCAATTTCATTGTCCACATACAAACCAGCACCAATGATAGGTGAGTCGCCAACACGGCCATGCATCTTAAATGCCATGCCACTTGTAGTGCAGGCGCCGCTTAAATTGCCCGCTGCATCAAGTGCAATCATGCCAATAGTATCGTGGTTTTCTATGTTTACAATAGGTTTGTATTCACTTTTTTTCAACCATTCTTTCCACTCTCTTTCCGAATCGGGTACCAATAAATTTTCTTTCTTAAAACCTTGTGATAAGGCAAATTGCAATGCACCATCGCCAACCAACATCACATGCGGTGTTTTTTCCATTACAGCACGCGCAACTGAAATAGGATGTTTGATGTATTCTAAAGATGCCACCGAGCCAATGTTTGAAAGTTCATCCATGATGCAAGCATCTAAGGTTACACGTCCATCTCTATCTGGCCTGCCTCCATAACCCACACTGCGCTCAGTTGGATCTGCCTCAGGCACCATAACGCCAGCTTCCACAGCATCAAGGGCTCTCCCGCCTTTATTCAAAATATCCCAAGCCGCCTCATTGGCTTTCAAACCAAAATTCCAGGTAGATAATACAATGGGTTTATTGGGATTTTTATTTGTTGATTTAGCTGCATCCTTTTTCGCCTCAACTTTCTCCGCGCCCATAACCAATCCCGCTCCAGAGAGTAGTCCTAATTTGATGAATGTTTTTCTTGTTGTCATTTTGATGAAATTCTGAATTCTGAATTCAAAATTCTGAATTATGAGTTATGAATTATTAAATAATTATAACAATATTAATATATAATCTTGATTGTTTGGTCTACCTATTTTATGATTATTTTTTTAACCACAAAGCTCACAGAGGAATTACACAGAGCACACAGATTTTTTAATTCAGAATTCTGAATTTTTTTCCTCCGAAAGCTCTGTGTCTTCTCTCCGTGCCCTCTGTATCTTCTCTTTGTGTTCTTTGTGGTTATTTCTTCTTCTCATTAAACGCAGTTTTTGAATAATTAATTCCCAATCTGCTTAATCTTGCTTGTTGCAGTTTTATTCTCAGGAAGAAATCATCGTAATTTTTATTTTCCTTTTTGCTCCATACTACCTCCGCAAGTGCTGCCATTCTTGGCATTGCCATGTATTCAACTTGATCGGTGGTGGTGATATACTCGGTCCAAACATTGGCTTGTGCGCCCAAAATATATTTGGCTTCTTCTGCATTCAAGGTATCAGGCGTAGGTTCATAACTGTAAACCTTTTCTAGTGGTGTAAAGCCTCCAATGGCATGTGGTTCTGTTTCTGGGTTGCCTTGGTAATGATCAAAATAACAATGTGAGCCCGGACTCATAACCACATAATGTTGTTGTTTGGCTGCTGCTATTCCACCCATTGTTCCGCGCCAACTCATGACAGCTGCGTTGGGTGCTAGGCCACCTTCTAAAATCTCGTCCCAACCAATAATCATGCGCCCTTTGGCGTTCACTATCTTTTCTATGCGGGTAATAAAATACGATTGCAATTCATGTGCATCCTTCAAGTTTTTCTCCTTCATGAGGTTCAAACAGAAGGTAGATTTATTCCATTCATCCTTCAAAACTTCATCGCCGCCAATGTGAATATACTTGCCAGGGAAAAGTGAAATTACTTCGTCTAATATGTTGCCTAAAAATGTAAATGTTTCTTC
>Ga0209550_10000307_pt1 | contig 44178 bp, 38 predicted proteins | sample LauGreSuBDMM15SN_2_FD_187567 | JGI IMG/M metagenome (GOLD analysis project Ga0209550, IMG submission 187567) | Freshwater lake microbial communities from Lake Michigan, USA - Su13.BD.MM15.SN (SPAdes) (version 5) | ecosystem: Environmental > Aquatic > Freshwater > Lake | place: Lake Michigan...
CAGTGTATCAATGGTTGCATCCGCATCGGCAGAGAATTCCCTGGCAATCCTGTTGGCTACGATGGCACTCAAAGAAAGGCAGTGATGCCCCATCATCTTTCCCAAACCATAAATGGCCGCAGTTTCCATTTCAAAATTGGTGATTTTCAGGTTGCCGAACCTGAACGCTGTCAATTGTTCGTTAAGCTGTGGCATAGACAAACCCAAACGGAGGTTACGCCCTTGTGGGCCATAAAAACCTGGGCAGGTGGCTGTAATGCCTGCATGGCAGCCATCCACCAGTTTGGCCAGTAGCATTGCACTCGCGCTGGTGATATATGGGGAAGAGAGGTTGGGATGAAGCGTGGTTTGTGTCTTGAAAGCCCACAATATTTCCGACTCTACTTCATTGTTTCTGTAGGGATAAAAATGAAGCAAGTTATCCAGGCCTATGCCATGGGTACTGGCCACAAAGCTATCCACCGCAATCTCTGGCTGCAAAGAACCGGAAGTGCCAATCCTGATGATGGTCAGCTGCTTTTTTTCCTTGTTTTCTGTTCTGTTGGTGAGGTCTATGTTGACCAGTGCATCCAGTTCATTCATCACAATATCAATATTGTCTGGTCCAATTCCTGTAGACACCACACTGATCCTTTTTCCATTGACCGTTCCGGTATGGGTGATGAATTCCCTGTGAGCGGAACGGTGCTCAACATGATCGAAATATTTGCTGACTTTTTCTACCCTGAAAGGATCTCCAACCGTAATGATGGTGTCGGCAATTTCTTCTGGACGCAGGTCCAGGTGGTATACGGCACCCCTTGCATTGATGATCAATTCGGAGGATTCTATGCGGTTCATTGAAATTGTTTTAATAATGATCTTCCTGTTTGCTATGGTAAATCAGTTCAAAATTACTAATTTTGCGCGTGTTCGGGCGATAAAGCCTGATCATATTAGGTCCTGTGGCCGAGTGGCTAGGCAAAGCTCTGCAAAAGCTTCTACAGCGGTTCGAATCCGCTCGGGACCTCCAAGCGAAGGAAACAAAACCCTTCGCTTTTTTGATATGGTACGGTATTCAAAATGGATCAGTCTGCTTGCTTTTTTGCTCCTTTTGGGGGCATGCTTCATGCCATGGACCTTTCATGCAGACATCAACAAGTCTTTCAATGCATTCTTTACGGAAAGAAACATGTATGGAAAGCCAGGCAAGCTCCTGCTTATTTTGGCAGGAATCACCACGGCTTGTTCATTTGTCAAAGTATTGTGGCTGAAAAGAACGGCATTTCTGGCGGGCGGATTGAGTGTTGCCTATGCCATCAAAAATTTTCTGTTGTTTGGATCCTGCTACAGGGGCTACTGTCCGGAGAAGCAGATAGGGCTATACCTGATGCTATTCTGTTCCATCCTGATTTTCATCATGGCTTTTTTGCCCGAGGGAAATTCCACTAAAATGGAAGAGCAGTAAAATTAAAACCCATCAATGGTATGGTGATCCAAGTCCTGCCTATTTTTTCGACTCCTTGCTCCATGCATCCTTCAGCGTAACGGTTCTATTAAAAACCAGCTTACCCGCCGCTGAAAGCTTGTTATCTAAGGTGAAATATCCCTTTCTGATGAATTGAAACTGCTCACCAGGTTGGGCTTCCAACAGGGAGGGCTCAATTTTGGCACCATGGATAATTTCAAGGCTATTGGGGTTCATGTATGATTTGAAATCTCCCTCTTCGCTGGAGGGATCTTCTACCTGGAAAAGGCGATCATACAACCTTACCTCGGCCTCTGCTGCCTTATCAACCGCAATCCAGTGTATGGTACCTTTTGCATTGATGCCTGACGTATCCTGTCCGCTCTTGCTTTCAGGAATATATTCGCAATGCACTGCTGTAACTTTCCCTGATGCATCTTTCACACATCCAGTGCAGTTAACGATGTAGGCACTTTTCAACCTGACCTTGTTGCCTGGTGCAAGCCTGAACCATTTTTTAGGGGCCTCTTCCATGAAATCTTCAGCCTCAATCCACAATTCCCTGCCAAATGGGAGTTCTCTGTAACCGCCATTGTCTTCCAGTTCAGGATTATTCTCACCTTTCAGTATTTCTGATTGTCCTTCCGGATAATTGGTGATAATTAGTTTGATCGGATCCAAAACAACCATCCTGCGCAATGCAGTTTTGTTGAGGTCTTCTCTCACACAAAATTCAAGAAGGCCAACATCAATGATGTTTTCCCTTCTTTGTACACCAATCCTTTCACAGAAATTTCTCAGGGATAGGGGTGTATAGCCTCTTCTCCTGAGTCCTGAAATCGTTGGCATTCTCGGATCATCCCATCCGTCTACAAGTTTTTCTTGCACCAGCTGCAAGAGCTTTCTCTTGCTCATCACGGTATAGGTAAGGTTGAGCCTTGCAAACTCAAATTGATTGGAGGGGAAGATGCCCAATTGGGCGATGTACCAGTTGTAAAGGGGCTTGTGTACTTCAAATTCTAGTGTGCAAATCGAGTGACTGATCTGCTCGAGGGAGTCGGATTGTCCATGGGCAAAATCATACATCGGGTAGATGCACCAGGTATCGCCGGTTCGGTGGTGATTTGTTTTCTTGATCCTGTACATGATTGGGTCGCGCATATGCATGTTGGGGGAGGCAAGGTCAATCTTGGCCCGCAATACTTTTTTACCATCATTGAACGCGCCATTCTTCATGGCGGTGAACAGGGAAAGATTTTCTTCGACGCTTCGGTTCCTGAATGGACTTTCTTTTCCTGCTTCTGTGGGCGTGCCCTTCATGGTGGCAATCTCTTCTGCACTCAGGTCATCCACATAGGCAAGGCCCTTGTTGATCAGTGCAACGGCAAAGGCATACAATTGATCAAAATAATCAGATGCATAATGCTCCTCTTCCCAATCAAACCCAAGCCACCTTAGATCTGCTTTGATGGAGTCTACATATTCAGTGTCTTCTGTTACCGGGTTGGTATCGTCAAAACGGAGGTTTGTTTTTCCGCCATATTTGTCTGCAAGTCCAAAGTTCAGGCAAATACTTTTGGCATGGCCGATATGCAAGTAGCCATTGGGCTCTGGAGGGAAACGGGTATGGATCTCCACATGCTTTCCTGCGGCAAGGTCAGCTTCTACGATTTCTTCCAGGAAGTTCAGCGATCTTTCTTCACTCATGCGTTCAAAATTGAAAGCAAATTTACAACTAAACCCCTAAACAATGCATTCCTTCAGGGATTTGTCAATGATGGCAATGGCTTCCTCAACCTGTGCTGCATTGATCACCAGTGGTGGTGCCAGCCTGATTTTGTCGCCATGGGTGGGCTTGGCCAACAAACCATTTTTCATGAAAGTTTCACAAATCAGCCAGGCCGCATCATGATTTTGGTGGTTGATGACGATGGCGTTCATCAGGCCCATTCCCCGGATTTCACTGATCAGCGGTGATTGGATGGCGGCAAGACCATCCCTTAACAATTCCCCCATGTGTATAGCATTTTCAGCCATGTTTTCATCAACAAGTACTTTCAAGGATTCGGTGGCCACAATGCTGGCCAGCGGGCTTCCTCCGAACGTTGACCCATGTTCACCTGGTTTGATGGTGAGCATCACTTCATCACGGGAAAGTACAGCACTGACCGGAAAGGTTCCGCCACTGAGGGCCTTGCCCAGCAATAGAATGTCAGGTTTTACATTTTCATGGTCGCAGCAGAGCATTTTTCCTGTCCTGCAGAGCCCGGTTTGAATTTCATCTGCAATAAACAGCACATTGGCAGCCTCGCACATTGCTTTGGCCTGAAAAAGGTACCCTTTGTCCGGCATGACTATTCCGGCTTCACCCTGGATGGGTTCAACCAGAAAGCCTGCAACATCCTTGTTCTCCAATGCCAGCCGCAATGCCTCAAGATTGTTGTAGGGTATGACATCAAATCCGGGCATAAAAGGCCCAAACCTTTTATGGGAAGAAGGATCTGTACTGAATGAAATGATGGTGCTGGTTCTGCCATGAAAATTTTCTGAACAGACAATGATTCTTGCCTTGTTTTCTTCAATGCCTTTTACATCATAGGCCCATCTTCTGGCAAGTTTGATACCCGTTTCTACCGCTTCAGCACCTGTATTCATGGGCAGCAATTTATCATAGCCCAATAGCTGGGTAATGAACCGCTCATATTCACCCAACCGGTCATTGTAAAAAGCCCGGGAGGTGAGGGTCAATGCAGCAGCCTGATCTGTAAGGGCCTTGATGATGCGGGGGTGGCAATGGCCCTGGTTTACCGCAGAATAGCCACTGAGAAAATCAACATATCTTTTGCCTTCCACATCCCACATTTCAACTCCCGAGGCCCTTGAAATGACAACAGGGATCGGGTGGTAATTGTGGGCGCCATAAGCAGATTCAAGGTCAATATAATATTGGGAATTGTGCATGTTGAACAATATGACTGGAAGATGAGAAAAATGATGGTATGTTCAATACCACCCAGCATTAAAAAATAAGGGCTTGGTGCAGTAGCCAATTCAGTTGTGTTCTGTCGCTAATGGTTCAGCAGGTCCAGGTTGGCAGAGAGAAATGCAGTGCTTGTCTGCTTTAGAAATAACATGCAACAAAGTTAGTCAATCCTGCAATGACATGCAAAAGCATCATCCAACGATTCTTCAGCATACAATGCTTTCCAGTTGATAATGAGAAGGAAACAGATCTTTAAGGGAGGGGCTTGTATCAAATATGCCGTACACAGTGGAGCCCGTACCAGTCATTGAAGCATAGGCTGCGCCTGCATTGTATAGTTTTTCCTTGATGGTTGCTATTTCCGGAAACGCATTGAAGACGGGTTCTTCAAAGTCATTGATCAGGTTATTTTTCCATTCCTGGATAGGTCGTTCAACGATAGAAGCACAAGCAGGGGCATTGGTCGAAAGCTTGATTTTCCTGAAGGCATCAGCAGTGCTCACATGGATGCCCGGACAGATTAATACCATTGTTTTGGATGTTAAAGTGCAGGTGATGGGCTGCATGATTTCACCCCTTCCGGTTGCCTGAACAGCCTCGTTGATGATGAAAAAAGGGCAATCACTGCCCAGTGCAAGGGCGTATGTTTTGAGTTGATCCAGACCAATACCCAGCTTGTATTTATCATTCAACAGCTTTAGCATAAAAGCGCCGTCTGATGAGCCCCCTCCCAAGCCAGCGCCCATTGGAATATGCTTGTGCAAGTGAAGGAGTATGGAAGGAAGATCGGGATAGTCTTTTTTCAACAGGTGGTAAGCCTTGATACAGAGATTCGATGACGCTTCTCCTGGAATGGGGATCCCAGCATGCGTAAAGGTTACAGCGTCTGCTGAACTTGTTGAATGGGTGATGACTTCGATGACATCATGCAGCGGTACAGGAAAAAATACGGTGTCAAGATCATGGAATCCATCTTCCCTTCTGGAAGTTACACGCAGACCAAGATTGATTTTTGCATTGGGGAAATAGATCATGGCTTGATCTATTTTTTGCGTGAATTGATCTCATCTCGGATGGTAATAGCACGGATATAATCTTCCTGTTCCAATACTTCATGCAATAGGGTATGCAGCTCATCCAGCCCCAGGCTTTTGATGTCTATATGGCTATTGCCTTCAGCTGCAATTGACTTAACTGCTGTGGCAGGGGCACTCTGTTCAGGATTTTCTACGCCAGCCACATCAAAAATGGTTTCATAGATATAAATGGGGCATCCAAACCTTACGGCCATGGCCAGCGCATCGGAGGTACGTGAGTCTATCTCCACCGTATCTGCCTCTGTACTGCAAAGGAGTTTGGAATAAAAAATACCCTCTTGAAGATCTGATATGATCACCTCGTGCAAGTCAACATTGAAAGCCAGCATGAAATTTTTCATCAAATCATGTGTGAGTGGCCTGGTTGGCTTCATTTTTTCAAGGGCAACAGCAATCGCCTGGGCCTCAAAACCACCAATCACGATTGGGAGTCTCCTGAGTCCATTTACTTCTCCCAACACAACAGCATATGAATTGCTTTGTGTGATGGAGTGGGAGAGTGCAACGATTTCCAATTCTATCTTTCTCATATCCGAGACAAATTTAAGGTAAAATTATTCCAATTCCTTCACCGCAGGATTGAACTTTGGCATGCCAAACCTCATAGGAATGCATGATCATTGCCAATATCCAGGTCAAATTTCGTGTTGTTCTCCATGAAGGCTATTTTTGTATTGGCATCATCTGGATCAACTTTTTAAACTATGGACCGTGTTTCAAGGCTAAAGGCATTTATCGATACATATCCGGCGGATATGTTCAGTCGGCATGCCCTTGCCATGGAACTGGTCAAGCTTGGCCAATATCCTGACGCATTGGATGCCATGATTTCACTGTTGGCAGCTGATGAAAACCATTCAGGCACCTATTACCATTTGGGCAAATTATATGAGCAGCTCGGAGACCATGAAAATGCACTGAAGGTTTATGAGAAAGGGATCAACATTGCTGACAAGGTCAAAGCGGGGAATGATCTCAGGGAATTAAAAGGGGCTTTATCACAGTTAAAAGATGAACTTGACCAATGAGCAGGAGAAATGAAAAGATGGGAGTGATGGGCTTACAAATCCGTTTTCAGGATCATGTAAACAGCAACATGTTATGGCAAGAGGGGGACTTGTTGCTCCTGGCATGCAGTGGTGGTGTTGATTCTGTGGTATTGGCAAGATTGTTACAAAAGATGAATCAGCATCTTGAAATGCTCCATTGTAATTTTAATTTGCGGGGAGAGGAAAGCAAAAGGGATGAGGATTTCGTGCGTGCATTGGCCCAGTCGATGGATGTGCCTTGCCATGTTCAATCATTTGATACCCAAGCAGCAATGAAAACAATGGGAAAGGGCGTCCAGGAAGTGGCCCGTATCCTCCGGTATGAGTGGTTTGGTAAGATGATGGAGGTCCGAAAAAAAGCCAATAAAAACACGTATTTGCTCACTGCTCACCATGCTGATGATCAGGTGGAAACCATTGCCATGAATTTTTTCAGGGGAACAGGTATTGCAGGGATGCACGGCATGCAGGTGAAATCAGGGATGGTGATCAGGCCTTTGTTGTTTGCCACAAGAGCAGAAATTGTTGATTTTGCCAACTCCAATGCCATCAAATGGGTCGATGACAGCTCAAATGTTGAGGATAACTATACCCGCAACCATTTTAGGCACCATGTCATTCCACAGGTGGAGAAAATATTTCCTTCAGTTACACAAAACCTGCTTGACAATGCCAAAAGGTTTTCAGAGATGGAAATCATCTATACAAAACAGATCGAAAAAATCAAGGCTGGCTTGATTGTGGAACAGGGCCAATCGCTGGCCATACCGGTGAATAAATTAAGCGCCATGTCACCCATTGATACCATCATGTTTGAGGTGTTCAGGGATTTTGGCTTTTCTGCCCATCAGGTTCCTGAAATCAAAAAATTGTTTGATGCCATCTCAGGCAAATCAGTTTCTTCAACCACCCACAGGGTCTTGCGGAACCGGAATTGGTTGCTGATTGATCCAATCGAAGAAAATACACATGAAATCATCGTGATAGAGGAAGGCGATGAATCGGTGTCATTTAACAACAGTCTTTTGCAGATCAAAAAATACGATGGCAATCGCCTGCCGGATGATAGTGCAAATCATGCCTGGATTGACTTGGAAACCGTTTCGTTTCCGCTGATACTCAGGCCATGGAAGCCGGGAGATTATTTTTATCCACTAGGCATGCGGAAAAAGAAAAAAGTAGCCAAACTGCTCACAGACCTCAAGTTATCGCTGGCTGAAAAAGAAAATCAATGGGTGATAGCATCTGACAGGAAAATCATTTGGGTGGTTGGAAGAAGATTGGATGATCGGTTCAAACTCAGTTCATCCTCTCAAAAAATCATGTCGATTGCCTTGAAAAATCACTTGAAAACAGAAGTGTAAAAATAAACGGCAAGATCAACACCACTGATCAGTTTTGCTGCCAGGTAAGTAAACAAGACCCCATATACACTTCCCCAAAAATGGGCGCTGTGTCCAATGTTTCCCCCACCTTTCTTGGCCAGGCTGGCTGAAAGGATCAAAAAGCAAATGCCAAACACAAATCCTGGTATTTTAAAAGGGATGAAGAAGAATTGGATGGGCATGTTTGGTTGAATGGTGATGGCCGCAAACACGATGGCTGAAACGGCACCTGAAGCACCCAATGAACGGTAATAGGATTTGTCCTTGTATTTTATAAAGTCTGGGATGACTGCAGCAATGATAGCGGTTACATAAAGAATGGCGAGCATCGCCCTTGACAATTCGCCGAACAATGCCTTGAAAAGGTAGTTTTCAAGTGCCATGCCAAAGGAGTAGAATGAAACCATGTTGAAGATCAGGTGCATGGCATCGGCATGCAAGACGCCGTTGGTGATGAACCGGTAAAACTGTCCTTTCTGACTAATGTTATAAGGCCAAAAAAGCAGGTCCTCTTTCATATTTTCACGGTTGAAGGCCAGGATGGAAACTGCGCAAGTGATGATGATGATAAGGAATGTTATGCTCATGATTCAGTGTTGCTCACCTGTGGTGATACTTTTCGTTTTTTATAATTGTATACGCACGATAAATTTGTTCTGCCAGCAAAAGCCTGACGATTTGGTGCGGGAAAGTGAGTTTTGAAAGTGACCATTTATGGTCTGCCCTTTTCAATACAGCCTCATCCAGGCCGAATGCACCTCCAATCAGGAACACAAGTTTTTTTGATCCCATGTTTCCCTTTTTTACCATAAAATCAGCCAACTCCACTGACCCCATTTCCTTTCCATATTCATCCAAAGCGATCAATATGGTATCCTTGTCGAGCCATTCAAGGATAATTTTCCCTTCCAGTCTTTTGAGGTCGTTTTCACTGAGCAGTCCTGCGTTTTTGGGAACAGGAAGAATTTCCCATTGGATGGGTGCATATTTCTTGATCCTTGCACTATAGTCTTCAATGGCATCCTTGATCGATGGGTCGTGCTGTTTTCCTATGCTCCAGAATTCGATCTTCATGATAATACACAAAGAAAACAAACATTTTTTGTAATTTGACTTACTTAACAACTATTGATGAGAAAGTTATTTTTGTTTTTTCTGCTTCAGACCGTTTTTTTTAGTGCAATCTTGATGCCATCGATCTCTTTTGCCCAGCCACTTCCCTCCATTCTTGAAAAGACAAAGGGATTGTCCAGGATAGATGGATATTTTCCTTTTTACAAAGATGACCAGAACGGTAAAATTTGGCTTGAGCTCAACAAGTTGGATACCGAAATCCTGTATGCAATGTCTTTGCCATCCGGCTTGGGATCCAATGATATTGGGTTGGACAGGGGATTGATGGGCGGAGGGAGGATTGTCAAGTTTTCTCGCATTGGTAAAAAGATTTTGATGGTAGAACCCAATTATGGTTACAGGGCTTTGTCAGCATCGGCCAAGGAAAAAGAGGCCGTTGACCTTGCCTTTGCCAAATCAACCCTTTGGGCTTTTACCATTGAAGCGGAATCAAGTGATGCAGTTTTGGTGGATGCAACAGCATTTCTTACAAGGGATGCCATGCAGGCCGCCAACAGGATCAGGAAAATGCAACAGGGAAATTACAGCCTCGATCTCAACCGGTCTGCCCTTTATTTTCCTTCATGCAAAAACTTTCCTTACAATACAGAGTTAGAAGCAACCATTACCCTGGTAAGTACGGACGGGGTGAGTGGAAGTTTCATCCAGCCTGTGGTGCCATCTCCAGAGGCCATTACCTTGCGGATGCACCATTCTTTTGTACAGCTTCCTGATGGCAACTATACACCAAGAAAATTTGACCCAAGGTCCAGTTTCAACAATTCTTCCTACTACGATTACAGCTCGCCGGTTTCAACCCCTATAGAGAAATATGTGATCAACAGACACCGCTTGATCAAGAAGGATCCATCCGCCAAAATCAGTGAACCCGTCAAACCCATCGTTTATTACCTGGACAATGGAACACCTGAACCCATCAGGACCGCCCTGTTAAAAGGGGGTAATTGGTGGAACCAGGCATTTGAAGCAGCGGGCTACAAAGATGCCTTTGTTGTAAAAATCCTTCCAGACACCTGCGACCCGATGGACATCCGCTACAACATGATCAATTGGGTTCACCGTTCCACCAGGGGTTGGAGCTATGGCGCCAGTGTTGTTGATCCACGAACTGGAGAAATCATCAAGGGGCAGGTTTCCTTGGGTTCGCTGAGGGTACGCCAGGATTATATGATTGCACAAGGCCTGCTTTCCCCTTTTGGGAAAAAAGACATGAAAGATGATCCCATGCTCAAGATGTCTTTGGATCGTTTGGAGCAATTGTCTGCCCATGAAATCGGCCATACCTTGGGATTGATGCACAATTATGCCGCAAGTACTGTCGATCGGTCAAGTGTGATGGATTATCCCCATCCCTTGATAAAGCTCAATAAAAAAGGGGAATTTGATTTTTCCGATGCCTATGATTTGAAGATAGGGGATTGGGACAAGGTCTCGATTGCTTGGGGGTATGCGGATTTGAGCAACAGTAAAAATGAGGCAGCTGATTTGGATAAGATACTGACCGATGCATACGCGAAAGGGCTGAAATTCATTAGCGACAGGGATGCCAGGGCTCCTGGTGGATTGCATCCTGAGGCACATTTATGGGACAATGGCAAAGAACCCATTGCAACACTTGAGGAGATGATCAACATGCGCGCAGCAGCGTTGAAGCAGTTTGGCATCAATTCCATCAGGAACGGCATGCCAATGGCCATGCTGGAAGATGTGTTGGTGCCGGTTTATTTTCACCACCGCTATCAGGTGGAGGCAGCAACCAAGCTGATCGGTGGGATGCATTACAATTATGCATTGAAAGGCGATGGACAGTCGGCCACTGCTCCGCTATCAAAAGATATTCAATCCAAGGCAATGGCATCCATCTTGAAATGCCTGGATCCTGCATTCCTCAGCATTCCCGAATCCATCGCAGCACTGATACCCCCAAGGCCAGCGGGCTATGAATTTACCAGGGAATTATTTAAAAAGAAAACAGGATTATCGTTTGATCAACTCGCTCCTGCTGAAGCGGCTGCCGATCTTCCCCTTTCTTTTCTATTTAACCCTGAGCGAATCAACCGCTTGGTGCAGCATGAATTGCTGGGGCAATATGGACTTGGTGACATGACAAATGCACTGATTGACGCCAGTTTCAAGGCAGCAAGGAAAGCAGGTATTGAAAAAGCCATCCAGTTTCAAACCGAACAATTGGTATTGACCTACTTGCTGGCTGCCAGTATCGATGAGCAGCTTTCCTTTCCTGCCAAAGCAAGGGTTGGCATGGTTTTGACGGAGCTCAAATCATGGCTTGAGGCAAGCGTAAAATCTTCCAACGACCCACTGTACAAGGCCCACCTGGGCTTGGCCATTGATCGGTTTAAATCTCCAGAAAAAGCAAAGCCAACCATCCATGCCGTTGCACCTCCTGGTGCTCCGATTGGATGCGAGGAGGAACAGTTTTAGCAGTAGTGTTAGGATTGATCAGGTAAATGGCTGACGTGTAATTTTTGATTTTTAATCTCGGTAGAAAGCAGCACCAGTTGCTCATGCAGTGCAATCACTTGTGGCGTCAACAATGTTTGCTCATTGTTGATCAATACATGGTCGCACAGTTTCATTTTGATGTTTTCATCGAGCTGTTTTTCCATGCGGTTCAGGACTTTTCCCCTTTCAACCTGATCCCGTTGGATGGTCCTTTGGATTCTCATTGCAGGCGGGGCAAACACTCCAATGATGACATCAAATTCTCCCTGACTGCCTGATTCGAAAATAAGGGCAGCCTCTTTAATGGCATAAGGACTTGTTTGTTTTTTCATCCATTCCAACCCATCCTTGATGGTATAGGGATGCACAATGCTGTTGAGCAGTTCAAGTTTTTGTTTGTCGTTGAATACAAGGGAAGAGAGGAATTTTCGGTCAAGGAGGCCTTCAGCGTATGCCTTTTCAGAAAAAGCAAGCTTGATTTTCTCAACCAGTGAAGGATTTGTTTGCATCAACCTTTTTGCTTCCTGGTCTGCATGGTATACCGGGATACCCAATACTTTAAAGATATGGGCGACTGTAGATTTTCCAGCGCCAATGCCGCCTGTAAGTCCAACCTTAAGCATGACCAAATGTAAATAAAAAAGCCCGGAATAAAGTCCAGGCCTTTTCATCAATGGTTTGAATTATTTGGTGACTGCAGCTTTCTTCAGCTGATCGCTCCATTCCATGCTGATCGCTGATTTTTCAATCTTCATGAAAGAACCAGGACTGACTTCGATTTGAATGGTATTGTCATCATTCACTTTATTGACGTTGCCATGTATTCCTGCGATGGTAACAATCTTGTCACCTTTTTGCAGATCTTCCTGGAATTTTTTGGCTTTTTTTGCTTTTTGGGCTTGTGGGCGAATCATGAAAAAATAGAAAACAACAACCATGCCTCCAAGAAGCACAAGTTGCATGTAGCCTGCATTAGGGGCAGCTTGCAAGAGGATTGAATTCATCATATTTGTTTTGTTTATTTGTTTTGTTTATAAATTGATCAGTTGGCTGGGATGACTTCCACATCAAAAACCAGGTCGTGCTTGGTCTGTTGGGTATTGGCATAGACAGAAAGCACTTTGTGGTTCATTCCTACGCGGCTCTTGCTATCGAAAGTAGCCTTGATGATGCCAGACTTTCCGGGAGCAATGGGTGCTTCTGGTTTTTCAGGGACCGTACAACCACAGGAGGCTGAAACATCTTTGATGATCAGCATTTCATTGCCAGTATTGGTGAAATGGAAGGCGATATTGATTTTTTCGCCATCTTTTAGTTTACCCAGGTTTTGGACCGAGTCAATTAAAAGAATGGAGGTAAGGGGTGTGCCTGGTTCAAAGGTGATGGCTTTTTGTACCACTGACCTTCTCGTTGGGGGAGGGGTCTTTTTGTTGACAACAATAATGGCTGCCGCAGCGATGATAAAAAGTGTGAAAATGATAGCAGGGGATTTCATTCTTTCATTTTGAGATGCCAAAAATAGGAATTTAGCCTTGTTTTTTGAAGTCTACTTTCTTAAGTTTTCCTTCCTGCAACAAATCCTTGTGTATGCCATCAAGAATTCCATTGACAAACTGGCCACTTTGCGGCGTGCTATAACCCTTGGCAACATCAATGTATTCATTGATGGTCACTTTTGCAGGAATGGTTTCAAAGAAAAGCAGTTCGCAGACACCCATCCGGATCATGATCATGTCCAATACAGCAATACGGTCTGCATCCCAGTTTTTCAGTTTGGGCTTGATCATTTCCATGGTAAAGTCTTTCTTTTCAATGGAAGTTTTGAGCAGGGTTATGGCGTAACGGGTTTTTTCTGGTCCTACAATTTCATTGAATGCATAAGAACCAGGTTTACTGAGGAAATTGAGTACCATTTGGTAGATCATTTCAGCATCATCATCCCACTGAACGAATTGATCTTCAAGAAACGCAGTGATGTTCTCGTCAGCCATGATCAGGTCGGTGAAGATGAAGCTGAGCAGGTCTTTCTCCGTTTTAACGTCACGGCTTTCCAGGGCAATATAGGACTGATACATTTCTGACTCAGTAAGATTGACGTAGATTTTACGCACGATTTCCTGGTCCATCAGGTGTTCCAGCTTTCTCTCCTTGATGGCTGGTTGAAACCCTTTTGATTCAAGGATTTTCCAAAGGGTGGTATTCCCTGCCAGTTTGGTGTTTACATTGAGGTCAGCCTCTGTTGGAAGGTGCTTTGATGCACGGTGGAGGGAATCCTTCTCGGCATACCTGGCCACTTCCGTTACCAAAAAAATGGCAAAAGTAAAAAGATCAGCTGTTTCATCCAGGTATTTCTTCAACAATGATACTGCCTTGTCTTCTGAGACCATGGTTGCATCAGCTTCAGTTGAATAAAGACACTGCATCACCTTAACCCTGATATTTCTGCGACTGATCATTTAAAGAGCTGTTTGGGGTAGCAAATATAGCTTTTTACGTATTAAGAGGCATATTTTCTCATCAAGATGAAAATTTGACATACCGAATGCCTACTTTTGCTGCCATTCATTGACTTCTCCACGATAGTATTGATGGAATCTGCCATTTTTGCAAGCCATCATTCTTGGTACGGAATTCGTTAATAGAGTCTGAGAGGGAAAGCATTAAACCGCGAACCCAAAATTAATTCATTCATTTAAAATTAAAACCAAAAGCTATGGCTAAGAAGTTAAACATTACCCCTTTGCATGACAGGGTAATCGTGAAACCTGCTCCTGCTGAAGAGAAGACTGCAGGTGGCATCATCATTCCTGACACAGCAAAAGAAAAACCCCAAAGAGGATCAGTTGTTGCATCAGGCCCCGGGAAAAAGGATGAGCCAATGACTGTAAAAACAGGAGACACTGTTCTCTACGGAAAGTATTCCGGCACAGAGATCACCATCGAAGGGCATGATTATTTGATCATGAGGGAATCTGACATCCTCGCAATTGTTTAATCTCCGCTAAAACTTTAAAAAAGAATCATATGTCAAAACAAATATTTTTTAATCTGGAAGCCCGCAACAAAATGAAGAAAGGGGTTGATACCCTTGCAGAAGCGGTGAAGGTTACCTTGGGTCCTAAAGGACGCAATGTAGTTATCGAGAAAAAATTTGGTGCACCTGCCGTTACAAAGGATGGTGTTACTGTTGCCAAGGAAATTGAATTGGAAGATCCCATCGAGAACATGGGTGCACAGATGGTGAAGGAAGTGGCTTCAAAAACAGCTGATGTAGCTGGAGATGGAACCACCACTGCAACTGTACTTGCCCAGGCCATCATCACTGAAGGTTTGAAGAACGTTGCTGCTGGTGCCAATCCAATGGATATCAAGAGAGGTATTGACAAGGCTGTAACCATAATTGTGGCCAACCTTAACGCACAATCACAAACTGTTGGAAACGACATCAAGAAGATTCAACAGGTGGCTTCAATTTCAGCCAACAATGATGCTGAAATCGGAAAGCTGATTGCAGAAGCCATGCTGAAAGTAGGTAAAGATGGTGTGATCACTGTTGAAGAAGCAAAAGGAACTGAAACGTCTATCGATATTGTTGAAGGTATGCAGTTCGACAGGGGATATATTTCTCCATACTTCGTTACCAATGCTGACAAAATGGAGTGTGAACTTCAGAATCCTTTCATCCTGATCTACGACAAGAAGATCTCTGCTATGAAAGATATTCTCCACATCCTTGAGAAAGTTGCCCAGCAAGGTGCTCCTTTGCTGATCATTGCTGAAGACCTTGAAGGCGAAGCAATGGCAACCCTTGTAGTAAACAAACTCCGTGGAACCCTGAAAGTGGCTGCTGTTAAGGCTCCAGGCTTTGGCGACCGCAGAAAGGAAATGCTTCAGGATATCGCCATCCTTACCAAAGGAATCGTTATCAGCGAAGACCAAGGTTTCAAATTGGAAAATGCTGACCTTACCTACCTAGGACGTGCTGAGCGTGTAACCATCGACAAGGACAATACCATCGTTGTTGGCGGAAAGGGCAAAAAAGATGAAATCAATGCCCGTATCGCACAAATCAAATCACAAATAGAATCAACCACTTCAGATTACGATAGGGAAAAGCTTCAGGAGCGTTTGGCCAAACTCAGTGGCGGTGTTGCCGTACTGAATATTGGTGCAGCTACAGAAGTTGAAATGAAGGAGAAGAAAGATCGTGTAGACGATGCACTTCATGCAACACGTGCTGCTGTTGAAGAAGGAATTGTACCTGGTGGTGGTATCGCATTTATCCGCGCCATCGATGCACTGGACAAGAAAAAAGGATTGAACGAAGATGAAACAACTGGTATCGCCATTGTTCGCCGTGCACTTGAGGCACCTCTTCGCACAATCGTTTATAATGCTGGTGTTGAAGGATCTATTGTTATCCAGAAAGTAAGGGAAGGAAAAGGAGATTTTGGTTACAATGCCCGTACAGACAAGTATGAGAAATTGCTTGCTGCTGGAGTCATTGATCCTACCAAAGTTGCCCGTGTTGCCCTTGAAAATGCCGCATCTATCGCAGGCATGTTGCTTACCACTGAGTGTGTAATCGCAGACAAGCCGAAAAGGGAAGAAGGTGGAGGTGGTCATTCACATGGCGCACCAGGAATGGGCGGTATGGATTATTAATACCAGTCTCACTGAAAATAAGAAAGTCCCGCCTCGGCGGGACTTTCTCGTTAAAGGAAGTTATTATTGTTCTTCTTGTGTAATATTTCTGTACCGGATTGCGCCCAGCACGATGAACAGTTGTGCAAGGATATAGGTAGACATGATACAGATTCCTGCCCAATCAAATTGTTTCTTGAATTTGTTCAAAGCCAAAATAGAATCAGAAGCAACAAAGAATCCTGCCCCAATGATAAGGTAAAGGGCAGTGGTGTTATCGAGCTTTTGGTACTGCCAAAAAGCAGCGGAGAGCATGGTGCTGATGGTTATCCCATATACTAAAACAGGTATTTTCATGCCGCCCAAATGGGGCCACAACAGGTGCATCAACTCTATCAGGTAGGCGATGACTGCAATGATCATAACTGGCCTTAACTTAAAGAATGAGGTGTTGGCAGATTGTGTGGAGGCGAAAAAGAAAATATAAAAAATATGGGCTGTCAGGAAGGCCATGAGTCCTGGTATAAAATAACCTTCATTCTGTAGTAAAATATCGCCGATCCAAGAGAAAAAAAGACCCATCAGAACGGCGTCTTTATAAAGTTTTTTTGGGGTAGGAACAGCGGTCAGGTAGATGGCTGCAAGGGATGCGATGATCAGGGGTTTGGTAAGTAGTCTTAACGTTTCATTTCCTGAGGAGATGAGGATTATTTCAGCAATGCTAACAAGGCCAAAAAGAAAAAACAGTTGCTTGGTTTTGGGTTTCATGAATGTTTTTATTCGTGAAAAAAGTCTCATCCACAGTTTCAACAGCACAGATTATCGTAATTTAGATATTATTTATGTCATATTCTGCCGACGAGACGAAATTTATGGAGTACTGGGAGCAAAACCGGGATAAGCAGAAAAAGGTTTTGAACCAGTTGATGCTCGGACTCCCATTGGGAATTCTTTTTGCAATGCCCATCATTGTAAACTTTCTTTTGGGAAGGTTCTGGTACAAGAGGGCAGATGCGGTAGGGCTGAGCCAGTTCAACCCGATGGTATTGATCGTAGCTGCCCTATTGATTGCTGTCTTCACGGCGCTGTTGAACAGGCGTTTTCGCTGGGAAAAACTGGAACAACAATACCTGGAATTGAAAGCAAGAGAGAAGAAGGGATAGTTGCCTGTTTTTTACGATATTTGCTACTCAATACAGAAACACATGAGAAATTTAGGTTTGGTTTTAGTAGCTGGAATTGTGATGTTATTTTCAGGATGTAAAAAAGAAGAAAAATTGGAAACGATTGGAGATTATTTGACCAGAACCGGATTAAAGAGCAGTGCAACGGAAGATCCTCGTGGATTTTCTTACAAGATTGTAAGTGCAGGTACAGGTACTGCCCCAACCTTGACTTCTAAAGTAACCTTGTTCTACAAAGGATACTTGACCAATGGTAAGGTGTTTGATCAAACTGGTACCACTTCCAATCATGAAGCTGGCACGCCAGTTACATTTACACTCAATCAGTTGATTTCGGGATGGCAATTAGGGTTGCCCTTGATTAAGCCAGGTGGAAAAATAATCCTTTATTTGCCCGCTTCACTTGGATATGGACCTTATGGACAAGGTTCCATTCCTGGCAACGCAGCCTTGATTTTTGAAATTACCCTTGTTTCAGTAGGTTAATCAAGGCTTGGTCCTGGTCCAGGCATCATTTCTTCCAATGAGGGTGATGCCCACAAAACCACGAACATTGAGGTTGTTTTTGTCTTTCATGGTGATGACACATTTGTACTCTTTGCCATTTTTGGGGTCGTAGATATGTCCATCTTCCCATGTATTGTCTCCTTTGTATGAAAACCCCCAGAGGTTGATCAAGCCCATCAACGGACGGTTGTGTTGGGCTTTGTCAGGATGGTTTATGTCCGTTTTGGGTTTTCCATTTGCAGGATTGATGGGTTCTACCAGCCATATAATTTTACCCTGGTAGCTTGACCCCTTTTTAAAAATTTCTACTTTCGCATTTCCTGACCCGGTCATCCAAACCCCTAAAATCTCGTCATTTGTTTTCTTGTCTTGTGCATTTATTACTGAAATACATAATGTCAAAACCAATAGTGAAAAGAATTTCATTTTGTCCTAATTTGTTGTTGAAATTAAGGAATAATTCTTTCATAGATGCACCATTCCATATCAGTTTTTGACATGTTTAAAATTGGGGTTGGACCTTCCAGCTCTCATACACTTGGTCCATGGAAGGCTGGAAGGCAGTTTTGTCAATTCCTGGTTGAGCAAGAATTGATGTTAAAGGTCCGATCCGTTCGCATCATTTTATATGGTTCTTTGGCCAAGACAGGAAAGGGGCATGGAACAGATATTGCAGTACAGCTGGGCCTTTCAGGTGAAGATCCGGTTAGTTTTGAGGTGGAAATAATTGACGAAAGAATCAGGGGTATCGCTGCAAGGAAAAGACTTGTCCTTGGCGGTTTTCATGAGATACAGTTTGATCCCAAAATGGATATTGAATTTTTGACAACAGAATCCATGCCGTATCATCCCAACGGCCTGAGTTTTCTGGCCGAGATGGATAATGGAGAGCATCTTGCCCAAACCTATTATTCTGTGGGTGGCGGATTCATTGAACAGGAAAATCAGCAACCAGATAACAGTGCACAAACCGAACTTCCGTTTCCCATCAATACAGCCAAAGACCTGTTGCACTGGTGCATGAAAACGGGAATGTCAGTGAGTGAGGTTGTTTTAGAGAATGAAACGAGCTGGCGAACAGAGGCAGAAACAAAAGAGGGGATCCTCCACATATGGTCTGTCATGAAGCAATCCATATACTTGGGTTGCAATACCGAGGGAATACTTCCTGGGGGCTTACATGTGAGACGAAGAGCCAAAGACCTCAACCACCGTTTGATAGGAGCAACGCCTTACAAGAATCACCAGGAGTGGCAGGCTGCCATTGCAAAGGGAGGCAAGGATTTTCGCTATACCATCGATTGGGTCAGCTGTTTTGCCCTTGCTGTCAACGAGCAAAATGCCTCATTTGGTCGGGTCGTTACAGCCCCTACCAACGGTGCAGCGGGAGTGATTCCTGCAGTACTGCAATATTTCATCAGTTTCTGTGATGATAATGCTGAAGGTAAAGTCATTCAATTTCTGCTTACTGCCGCTGAAATTGGATCCATCTTTAAAAAAGGGGCTACCATTTCGGCCGCCATGGGAGGATGCCAAGCAGAGATAGGTGTATCCAGTGCCATGGCAGCAGCAGCACTTTGTGAATGCCTTGGTGGCACGCAGCGCCAGGTATTGATGGCTGCTGAAATTGCCATGGAGCACCACCTGGGATTAACCTGTGATCCTATTGGCGGATTGGTGCAGATCCCTTGTATTGAAAGGAATTCTATGGGTGCGATCAAAGCCATCACTGCTGCCCAGCTGGCATTACAAAGCGCTCCGGATTTTGCTAAAGTTTCCCTGGACGCGGTCATCAATACCATGTGGGAAACGGCAAGAGACATGAGTTCCAAATACAAAGAAACTTCCGATGGTGGATTGGCACAGCAGATTCCGCTGAGCTTGAGTGAATGCTAATTTACAACGATCAAAAGGTATTGACTACATTGTACAACGTGTCACGTTCCACTGGTTGTCGCCCTACTTGTTTGATCAGTCCAACCAGTTCATCGGTGGTAAGCGAAGGATTTTGCTCCTCGCTTCCTGCCATAGAATAGATCTTGGTTGAATCATCAATGGTGCCATCCAGGTCATTTACACCAAAGGAAAGGGTAAGCTGGGCCTGCTCCCTGCCCAACATGGGCCAATAGGCTTTGATGTGTGGGAAATTATCCATGTAGATCCTGGCGATGGCATAGAGCTTCATGTCTTCAATGGAGCTGACCTCTGGTATATGGCTCATATCATTGTCAAAATTCCTAAACTTCAATGGAATGAAGGTATTGAAGCCTTTTGTTTCATCTTGCTGGGTGCGCAGTCTTTCCATGTGGTCAATCCTGTGTTCATATGATTCAACATGTCCGTACAACATGGTGGCATTGGTATGCATTCCCAGCCTGTGTGCAATGGCATGGATATCAAGCCAGCCTGCTGCATCTACTTTGTCTGCGCAGATTTGTTCCCTCACTGCAGTGTCAAAAATTTCTGCACCACCCCCTGGAAGTGAATCCAGTCCTGCTTCATGCAACAATTTCATGCCATCTGTTCTGCTGAGTTTGGCTTTCCTGAACATATAGTCCAGCTCTACTGCTGTAAAGCCCTTGATGTGCAGGTCTGGTCGGTGAGCCCTGATATTTTTGATCAGTTCTTCAAAAAAATAGATGTCCATTTTGGGATGTACGCCGCCAACAATATGCACTTCGGTAATGGGTTGGCCATCGTAAGCCTTCACTTTGTCCAACATTTGATCGATGCTCAGTTCCCATCCTTCTTCCCGCTTCGAATACAGCTTGGAGTAGGAGCAGAACTTGCAGGAAAAAACGCAGACATTGGTCGGTTCAATATGAAAATTTCTGTTGAAATAGGTATTGTGTCCATGTGCTCTTTCACGGATGAAGTTGGCCATTGTGCCCAACATGGCCAATGAACCTTTCTCAAAAAGCAACAGACCTTCTTCCGGATTGATCCTTTGCCTGTTGTCAATTTTGGATGCAATTGTTTTGAAGGCAGGGTCAAGCCCTGGCAAATCAATCAGGCTCGAGATAGATCCATTCATTGTAGCTTCTTTGTGCAAAAATACACGCTGATTTCGGTCTGACCTAAACCTGTTCAACCCTCAGCCATTATTGGGCCACCTTTATTAATTTTTCGGTGATCGACTTGTCCGTGAATTGGATGTTCAGGAAATAAATTCCAGCTGGCAATCCGGCCAAGTTGATTTGTTGCAAATTAACTGACTGTCCGGTTTTGTACTGATAAGATAAAACGACACCACCTTTTGCATCTGATAACTGGATGGACTTCAGGTTGTTTACTGCTGGGAAAAACTGAATGGCAGTATTGGTTGATGCAGGATTTGGGTAGAGCAGGTATCCCTGTTCTTTCAACCGTTGAGGCAGGGTGATGGATGTGATATGTACATTGTCTATGTAAATATTGTTGTTGCCATTGCCGATGTTGACGAAACGCGCCATAAAGGCATTCTTGCCTTCCACAATGCCCGTCAGGTCAAGATGTTCTTTTCTCCATTCTGTCGCGTTCAAGGGCTCAAACGAAGCGGAGGTATTCCTATCTGCAGTAGACAGCGTTGATCCCCATTTTTTATAAATGGACTGCCAGTTTTTACCACAGTCCCAGGAGATGGCTATCTCAAGGGTATCAGGTTTTGAAACAATCGGAGTATTCGCAGCAAGGTCAAAATCAAGGAATACAGAATCTGGATTGCCTCTGGTTACAAGGGGCGATATCATCCCACTGAGGTAGGATGGTCTTTGGAAATTTCTTGCAACCATGGCTGATGAAGAAAAAGCATTTTGCCATTTATCGCTTCCATGAATGGGATAGATGGGCCATTGGTTCAAAGCACTGAAGCTTTCTTTGAATGGCATCAGTATGGCTTTCAAAGAATGATGAACAGCAATTGCTGTATCATTCGATTTTTTTTGATCCATCTGACCATTGGGATTGTTGGTTATAATCTTGATGTTGCTTATTCCTTGCAGGATGGATAATGCAGCAAAGGGCATACTGGCAGCCTTGTTTCTGATGAGGGTACCCGTCCATTTTTTTGTTTCTACCATCGTTTCATTAATCCATAGTTGTAGGTCAAGGGTTTTCAGTGTATCCTTTCCGAGGCTGGTAAATCGGGCGATAGGAGCGATAGTCGGCTCACATCCAACCAGTGGTGGGGTATCAATTGAATCCACTTTTACATCTGCTGAAGGAAAATTGAAACCGGTGAGGTTGATGTTGTCAAGGTAGATATTGTTGCCATACTGGTTTGTGCCACGTATCCTGATTTGGATATCATTTCCTTTGAATTTGCTGAGGTCAATTGTTTCTTTTCTCCAGTCGCTTTTGACAGGAATAAATTCAGTGGCAGTAAATCCTGCTTTGGTGCTCAGTGCAGTTCCCCATTTTTTGTATACGGAATTGAATGATTTTCCACAGTCAGGACTGACCATGATTTCCAGCGTATCAAGGTTGATCGCATCATACAAAGCGGCGGCCAGCATGAATTCCATTGACAAGGAATCATACATGGCGGTATTGACTTTAGGGGTCAGCAGGTCTGCGGTTTTCCCTTTTTCATCGTTGTTAAAATTGTCAAAAACCAACGACCTGCTGCCTTCATAGGAGGCCTTGTTGGTATTTTTCCAGCCCAGCGTGCTGCTTCCATTGGTCTGAAAGGACCATCCGATGGGAGGCATGGAACCCGATTCTGCTGTTTCAACAATGGGCAATATTTGTATGGGTTGTGGCTCAACGGCTATATTGGCGCTGTCATTGCCAGGCACTTCATCTGCTTTTTCATTGGGCAGTGTAAGCATGATTTTAAGTGCCGTTTTTCCTTGAGGAATGGTCAATGTTTTTAGCGTTACCATTGCTTCCTCTGCATACGCCAGATTGCCTGTCCACAACTCCTCGCTGATGTTGATATCATTCAGCAAAACAATAATCCTTACTGATTTCAATACATCAGTTCCATTGTTTCTAATGTTAATTTTGGGTTGAAAAATGCTTGCACAAATGGGTTCACAGGCATTCGGATAAACAATGCTGGAAAGCTTGGCATCTGTTTGGGGATTGTTTCTCAAGTAGAATGACGACAGGGATGTACTCCAGGTATTGGCAGTGTTCCCAATCATCCCGGTAAACCAAAAAACGGAATCATTAGCAGGGTCAGGCACCATGTCGTTGTAGTCTCCCCACCGGTTTGCATTGGTGCCATATCCCGTTCCTTTTTTGATGATGGTCTCTTCATAGGCCATCTGGTTCAAAGGATCATGCTGGTTCCTCCCTGTAAAAGCGATGGATGCAAAATCTGTTTTGCTGCTGAAATTATAGGCCAAAGCTATTTGTCCTTTTCCATTTTGCATGATCGATCCCATGAACTTGTGGCGCAGGTTGTTGGGGTTGCAGTTTGACTGGGCCTGTGGTGCATAGCTGCCTTGTTGATAGAGGTTCCATCCGGTTGTATGGCGCAACTCATACCACCGGATCCCCGCAAGGCCATTGCCATTCACATCAACGGTATGGTTGGCTACTATCGATTGATGCGTGCCAAAATTCCTGAAACCAGGCTTGTGCATGATCCTATTGCTTACCACATCATAGCCTTGGGCGCCTGGAGAACTGGCGCAATTCCTGCTGTTGCAAACAATGCTGTTGAATGCTGCAACGGCAAAATTCTTTTCAGTTTTGAGCAATGATTTTGAAGGGTCTGTAAAGTCAACTTTAAAACTGATCAAGCCAATGCTGTCCGCATCAGATGGTGAGGCGGTCAACACATCATCATTGTAATATAAAAACAAACCGGGTGTACCCAACAGGGGAGGATTGTTTCCTGTGAGCGTTACGGGCACCAGTGCATTGAACTTGTTGTCGGGGTCCGTTAATCTCAGGCGTTGTACTGTGGGATTGGCTGCACCGCTGATCATCTTGTTTTTATCAAAGGCCCAAATAGAATTACCCAAATATTGATCAGAAAAATCCCTGGTAACGCCATACCAGGCATCATGCCAGTTGCCATACTTGGGGTAGTCTGGAAAAAAAGGGTCACAATAAAATTCATAGATGAACCACGCACCAGTAGGGTCGTTGCTGGTAGAAACCGCCATGATCAGGCTGTTCATTTTGATGCCGGTCTTGGAACTGTCTCCAAATTCTGACATGATAAACCTGTCGCTAAGCTGGTCATACCAGGCAATGCAATCACCGCCGCCGTTGTAACTGCTTCCTGGCAATTGGTCCATATAGGTTTGAGGGAAAACAGTATTTCCTGTTTTGTCGTATATGCTGAACAGTGCACTGCCATTGTTTCCATTGATCATCTGGATGATATGGTTTGGGCCTACTGCAATGCTGGGGTCTGCTGGATTGATGTTGCTGAACCCCTGTCCATCCAGTGCCTTGTCAACATAACCGCCATTTCTCTCCAGGGGGATCAGGTTCATGGGTGCATTTCTCATGTTGGACAGTTGGGGTTTTTGCAATCCCCTTCCATCCTTTTGCCAAAGCATGTCTTCTTGCCTGGTTTTTGAGCCATATTGCGTGAACACCAATGGTTCCAGGTCCTGGGCATGGATCAGTCCTTTTTCATCCCTGGTTTTGATCTTCAGCACAGGGTCTGAACTGTCTGCCTTCCATGATTTGATGGGTATTGTAATGGCTGTACGTTGCCCTTGAATGACCTCAATGGATTGCTGCCCTTGAGACTGAATAGCCAGAAAGAGAATGATGATTACTGATATGGGTCTTTTTCCAACCAATGCCATAGGATACCTAACATTCAGGCAGGGATAAAGTTATACCCAAAAAAGCAAATGTTCCTTTAAAATGAAATGGTGCTATCCAAGTGCACCTGCAATGCATGCACACATCAGACAAGCGATGGTTCCGCCAATAAGGGCTTTGAAGCCCAACTCGGTCAGGTTCTTCCTTTGCCCGGGTGCCAACTGGCTGATTCCCCCAATCTGAATACCGATGGAGGCAATATTGGCAAATCCACACAAGGCATACGTGGTGATGAGGATGGATTTGGGGTCTGTAATCAGGTTCTGTGCTTTCATTTTTCCAAAGGTGATGTAGGCCTGAAATTCATTGATGATTGTTTTTTCGCCCAGCAATTGACCTACAGACACCATGTCCCGATCATTGACACCAATCAACCAAGCAACTGGGGCGAAGAGATAGCCCAAAATCATTTGAAATGACAATGCGTCGTACCTGCCTTTGCTAAAATTGGCTACCAGGCTGTTGATGCCTGTATAGTATCCTACAGAACCCAGCACCCAATTAAGCACATACATCAGGGCCGTGAAAACAATCAGGATGGCGCCTACATTGACCGCAAGTTTAAGACCATCCGTGGTTCCCAATGAAATCGCATCCAGGGCATTTTCTCCGAATTTCTCTTTGGATACGATGATGCGCTCATCTATTTTCTCTGTCTGGGGAAAAAGAATTTTTGAACAGACAATGGCAGCAGGTGCACTCATGATCGATTGACTCAAAAGGTGCAAGGCGAAGAAATGTTGTTGTACCGGGTCATTGCCGCCAAGAAAGCCAACATAAGCGGCAAGCACAGATCCTGCCGTATTGGCCATACCGCCAACCATGATGCAGAGGATTTCGCTCTTGTTCATTTTTTCCAGAAACGGCCTGACCATGAGGGGTGCTTCAGTCTGGCCCAGGAAAATATTGGCTGCTGTAGATACACTTTCTGCTCCTGAAACCTTGAGCTTGCTCAACATCAGGGCAAAGAAATAAACGATTTTTTGAAGGATGCCCAAATAATAGAACAAGGAGGAAAGGGCTGCGAAGAAAATGATGTTGGGCAGTGCTTGTATAGCAAAGGTGTACCCCCAGCTTCCAGAGGCATCCGCCAGGTTGCCAAACATGAACTCAATTCCCTTGTGTGCAAGGTTGATGATCTCCACAAACTTGTCGGAAAACCACTGGATAATGATCCTGAAGAAATTGTATTTTCCCTTTGACAGCACGCCAATGGCAAAGCCAATCTGGGCGATGATACCCATGGATACCAATTTCCAGTTGATGGCTTTTCTGTTGTTGCTCAATACATAGCAAAGGCCAATCAAGAAAAACATTCCCAGCAATCCACGGCTCAGGTTTTCCCACATCATAGCTATGTCAGTTTGGTTTAATGGGCAATATACAATAATAATCAAGACCCTCGTCTCATAACCCTGCTCCTGGCCATGTTATAAAGCTCAGTAATGTCTGGAGAAACATTGAAGCGGATGACGATGAATGAAAAGGCGAGAATAAACAATATCGATTTGATGGCCAGGTTGACCCAAATGAAATCATGGAATGCTATGCTGTACAATACAAATGTCAGCGTACCTGCGACAAGCAGCGTAACCCCATTTCTCCAGGAAAATGGTTGTAAACCATAGATCTTTTTGATATAATAAAAGCGGATAAAATTGAATAGTATGATGGCAATGAGGCTTCCGATAGCAGTTCCCAAGATACCATAAGTACGGGTAAGCCAATAGTTGAGGATGATGGAAATCACCACAAAGAACATGTTGGTGAAAAGGTCAATCTTCCAATGTTTTGAGAGTTGTAAAATATGACCATTCATGCCCGTTCCGAGATCAATCAATTTGCTGATACCCAAAATGAACATCAGCATGGTCATGCCTGCATAGGCGGGGCCAAGTACTTGAATAAAAGCGGGGATATTCAAGATGACCAATCCTAGAATTCCAGCGGCAATCACCAGCAAATTCAAGGCTGTTTTTTTGTAAAGCCTGTCCAGTTTTGCTATGTCTTTGTCTTTCCAGGCCTGGGCAATTTGTGGGAGTGCTGCTGATACCATGCTTCGTTGTGGAACATCCATCACCGTAATCAAATAGGTAGCAATCGTAAAGATGGCAGCATCTGCCAGTCCACCAGTAGATTGTGATGCAATGATGATGGTATCATTGGTCTTGGCCACAACGTTCAGGATGTTGCCCAGAAAGTAGGCGCCGCCGAATTTGACCATTGCTCCGGAAAGCTTTCTTGTGACAGTACTTTTTTTAAAGACCAGTTTAAAAACTTGACTCCTCACCATTACCCAAGACAGGATCACAACAGGGATGAAATAGAGATAAGCATAGATTTCAATGAAAACAGCGTATTCTTTTATAATGCCGAAGATCCAAGCCAGAATTACCAGCAGAACAACGATCCTGAACATGAATTCCTTTAAAAAATTGGCCAAAATGGTTTTGCCAATAATCCATGCAAATACTTCGAGCATCGAAAGTGCCACCAAAGAAATGGTCAAGGGAATCACAAGTCTGAGATGATGAGACAAGATAGGGGAGCGGTCAGCGAATTTTCTCAGGGCTATCGGTTCGATGAGCGGGAATGTAAGATAAAGCAGCACGCACATCAAAGTTCCAATCAACAAAACCAAAGTAAGCAACTCATTTTTCTCTTTAGGCAGATAATGTTTGTAGAAAGGGAAAAATTTCAGTGCTACTGGAATAGTACCTGCTGTGCAGATCATGGAAAGGATCAATGCAATGTCCATCAGGATCCTGGTAAGGCCAAATTCTTCTGGAGTAAAGAATTTTGGGAAAAGGAACAATACATTGAAAGCTCCAATCGCAAAGCCTGCGTAGATATAAATGGATGAATAAATGCTCTGCTTGCGAATGGTTGCCATGGGAAATAAAAAAAACCGCCACTAGGTGACGGTTTCAAAATTAATACAATTGCGGGTTATAGGTGAGATTCAATCCGCTTAATAAAACTGTGTTTGGGCTGTGCGCCTACAAGCTTGTCCACCACCTGGCCATTTTTGATGAAAAGGATGGCAGGAATAGAGGTGATGCCATAGTTCATGGAGAGCTGTGGATTGTGGTCCACATTTACTTTTCCGATGTTAACCCTTCCTTCAAACTCCTTGCTGAGTTCTTCTACAACAGGTCCAATGGCGCGGCAAGGGCCACACCATTCAGCCCAAAAATCGATCATCGAGAGCTTATCTGAGTCCAGTACTTCAACCTGGAAATTGTCGTCTGTAAATTCTTTTGCCATGTATTTGGATTGTATGTTAGATAATCAAGTGAGATGCAAAATTAGCTCCAATTTTTAATATTTCATAAAAAGACATGTTTCATTTATATAGCGTCAACTTGTACCTCAATCAGGGGGTTGTTTTCCAGAAAATCGGCCATTTCGTCATTCATCTCAAATCCCTTTTCAGTAGTCTTCATTTGTACCCTCAGCCTTTCCACCTGATCAATCATGATCAGCTTCAGCCTGGTTTTGCCAGGATTTTTCTTTAGGTTGTTGTGAAGAAAAGCGGCATGGGATTCGGAAATGCTTCCCGCCTGAAGCGTAAGTTGCAGTTGTCTGGTGAAGGCCCTTTTGATGGTTTCAAGCAAACAAATCTCCGAAACCCTGAAATTCCATTCATTCCTGCTTTCCCATTTCTCAAAGTTGCCTTTTATATGGATGCAACTTCCCGCAACAAAATAGTTGGAGAATTTCACGTACATGTCTCCAAACAGGGTGATTTCCACTTTACTTGAAAAGTCTTCAATGGTAATGCTTCCATATTTTTTACCTGCCCTTGAAATCTTGTGTTGGGCAGCGGTAACCAATCCGGCCAGTTTCAATGGCTGGTTGGGGCTTTTCTGCAGTTCAATGCCTCCTTTGAATTCATTGTAATCATTGATGGGCAGGATGCCATAATACTTCAACTCAAACCGGTAATGATCGAGGGGATGCCCACTGAGGAACATGCCTGTAACATCTTTTTCCTTCTCCAGGACTTCAGTCAGCGACCATGGCGGACAATCAGGAACCTTGGGTGGGGGAATTTCCTGTACAAGGGATAGGTCTCCAAACAGGGTATTTTGGTTGGAGTTTGACTGGCCCTGCCAGATGTTGCCGTATTTGATGATCTTTTCCAGTCCGTTTGAGCTGTCTCCCGGTGGCTGAAAGAAATACTGGGCCCTGTGCAATTCAGGAAAACAATCAAAAGTTCCAGACATCGCCAGGCTCTCCAATGATTTTTTATTTACCGTCCTTTGGTTGACCCTTTTGACCAATTCATAAATGGATGCATAATGCCCACTCTTTTCTCTTTCTTCAATGATAGACTCCACCGCCGCTTCACCAACACCTTTCAGCCCACCAAGCCCGATCCTGATTTCGCCTTTTTTATTTACGGCAAAACTCTGAAGCGATTCATTGATGTCCGGTCCTAATACATTGAGCCCCATTCGTTTGCACTCCTCCATGAAGAAGGTGATTTTTTCTATGGATCCGGCATGGTTCAATACTGCCGCCATGAATTCTGAGGGGTAATTTGATTTTAGGTAAGCAGTCTGGTAGGCAATAAACGCATAACAGGTACTGTGAGATTTATTGAAGGCATACTGCGCAAAAGCTTCCCAGTCTGTCCAGATTTTCTGCAATTTATCTTCCGGAAATCCTTTCAGCAGGGCATTTCCGATGAATTGCCCTTTCATTTTATCAAGCACAGATTTTTGCTTCTTACCCATGGCCTTTCGCAATACATCGGCATCACCCTTGCTGAATCCGGCAATCTTCTGCGCCAGCAACATGACCTGCTCCTGGTAAACGGTGATTCCATAGGTTTCCTCCAGGTATTCCTGCATTTCATCCAGGTCATAGGAAATGGCTTCGCGGCCATGTTTTCGGTTGATGAAGTTGGGGATATATTCCAAGGGTCCTGGCCTGTAGAGGGCATTCATTGCAATCAGGTCTTCAAACTTATCCGGCTTGAGGTCGCGCAGGTATTTTTGCATGCCGGGGCTCTCAAATTGAAAGGTACCGATGGTTTCACCGAGTTGGTAAAGCCTGAAAGCCTTTTCGTCATCCAACGGTATTTTATCAATATCAATCTCAACACCATAGTTCATTTTGATGAGCGCCAGGGATGTTTTGATCACATTCAGTGTCTTCAATCCAAGGAAGTCCATCTTGATGACACCAGCATCCTCAATCATGCTGCCCTCTATTTGGGTGACCCACATGGGCGAATCCTTGGCAATGCAAACCGGAAGCAGGTCTGTCAAATCCCTTGGGGCAATGATGATGCCTGCAGCGTGAATACCAGTATTCCGAACAGAACCTTCAAGGATCTCTGCCTCGTGCAGTACCTGGCTTCGGATGTCTGTGCCACCATAAATATCGCGGAGCATCTTGGCATTTTCAATCTCATCCTGGTTCAGCGATTCCTTTTCAACCAGGCTGTCATCGCCTTTAAGCGAAGCATGCAAAAGTCTTTTGAGGGTGATGCCCGGTTTTTCTGGCACCAGCTTTGCAAGTATATTGGATTCGATCAGGGGAAGATCCATGGTCCTGGCAACATCCTTGATGCTCATTTTGGCGGCCATGGTACCATAGGTAACAATTTGCGCCACCTGGTTCTTCCCGTATTTGTTTACCACATAATCGATCACTTTCTGCCTTCCCTCATCATCGAAATCTGTATCGATATCGGGCATGGACTTTCTGTCTGGATTGAGAAAACGTTCAAACAGGAGCTTGTACTTGATGGGGTCAATATTGGTGATGCCGATACAAAATGCCACCACACTACCAGCCGCAGAACCCCTGCCGGGGCCAATGAATACGCCCAAATCTCTTCCAGCCTTGATGAAGTCAGACACAATCAGGAAGTATCCGGCAAAACCCATGGTTCTGATGGTGAACAGCTCAAAATTCAGGCGTTCTTCTATTTCTGGGGTAATGACTTCATATCTTTTTTTCGCACCTTCCCTGGTGATGTGTTCAAGGTATTCATCCTGTGTCGCAAATTGCTTGGGCACCACAAAATGGGGGAGAAGGATATCCCTTTTAAGATCCAACACCTGAACTTTGTCCACGATTTCGTTGGTATTGTCGATGGCCTCCTCAAGGTCATGAAATACAGAAGTCATTTCAGCCGTTGTCTTGAAGTAGAATTGGTCATTGGGAAAAGCAAACCGCTTGTTCTTGAGGCTGACATCATCATCAGAGAACTCCCTCGCTGCAGGAGTGGCTACTTTTTCTCCGGTATTGATGCACAAGAGGATATCGTGTGCGTTAAAATCTTTTTGATCAACATAATGGGAGTCATTGGAGGCAATCACCTTTACATTGTATTTTTTGGCAAACTTGAGCAATACCTGGTTCACCTTTTCCTGCTCAGGCATGCCATGGCGCTGCAGCTCAACATAATAGTCATCCTGAAAAATATTCAACCACCATTTGAACTCATTCTCACCGTCTTGTTCCCCCTTTCGCATGATGGTCTGTGGAACCAGGGCGCCAAGGCAACAAGTGGTTGCGATAAGGCCCTCATGATACTTGTGAATCAGTTCTTTATCAATCCTTGGGTATTTGCTGTACAATCCCTCAATGTATCCAAGAGAGGTCAGTTTTACCAGGTTTTTATACCCGATATCATTTTTTGCCAACAGGATCTGATGGTGCCTGGGGTCCTTTTCTTCCTTTGAAAATGTTTTCCTGTGCCTGTTCTCAGTTATGTAAAATTCACATCCAACGATGGGTTTTACTTTCAAAGGACTATTTTTGTCGTTCGGATCGGCGCGGTGTTTGTGCGCTTCCGCAACAAATTGAAAAACACCAAACATGTTGCCATGGTCAGAAATGGCCATTCCGGGCATGTTATCATTGATGGCCTTTTTGTACATGGCTCCAATGTTTGCTGCACCATCCAGCAAAGAATATTGGGTATGAACGTGTAGATGTGAGAAACGTGACATGGTAGTTGTAGTGGATCGAAGAGATCAAATTTCGTAAATAAACAGCAAAAGAAGGAAAGGGTTTTTCCACAACACAAATGGCATTGAACCGCAGGCAAATATTGTTCTTCATCTGTTTAGCAGCCCTGTTTCAATCCTGTGCCCTTTTCAAAGCATCTCCCATCAAAAAAACGGTATCCAGGAATTCTCCTTTTTTTGATGACATTGCTATCGCCCTCAACCCTAAAGGGCTCAAATCTGATCCATCGCAGGAAAGGCCCAGTGCAGCCATTGGGTTCATCGAGGATAAATCATCAATGGGGTATTTGAATGATTTGCAGGGAATAGAGTATATCCCGCCTGTTGTTTTCAGGTATGCTGTTTTGCTCAATATTGAAGTGGAGAAATTGACCAACAAGAGATTGGTTGAATATGTTCACCAGTGGTGGGCCGTGCCTTACCGGATTGGGGGTAATTCAAAGGAGGGAATAGATTGTTCCGCCTTTGTGCAGGGGCTCACCAACGAAGCGTTTGGCATATCCCTTCCCCGAACCTCAAGAGAACAGGCCGATTTTTGCAAAGAGATTTCAAAGCAGGATTTGAAAGAGGGTGACCTTGTTTTCTTCGCTGCCGGCAGGAGTATTTCCCATGTTGGCATGTATATTTCAAACAACAAATTTGTTCATGCATCCACTTCCATGGGAGTGGTAATCAGCGATTTGGATGAGGCTTACTGGAGCAGAAGATTTGTCAAGGCTGGGAGACTATTGTAACACCGCAAATCCTACAAAGAAATTCTTATCAGGTTCTATCGTACTGATTTTTTCTTTTAACGTGAATTCCTTCCATTCGGTAACGGGTTCAAGCCATTTTGTCTGACCATCGACAAAAACCCTGATGGGGATGTTGAAATTGCTGTTGCAGTCTGACCACCTGTATTTAATTTTATTCCCGTTTTTCTGGATTTCCAGGGTTGGGATTTTGGTTGAACGCAGGTACTGGTCAAAAAGGGGAGAGAGATCTCTTTTCAGCTGTTCGCTCCAGAATTGTTCGACGGCTGCAGAAGTAGTGGTGGCATGATAAAACCGTTTGTTCATTTCTCTCAAAGCCATCCTGAATTTTTCATCGTCATTAAACAATTGCTTAATCAGGTGAACCAGGTTGCCCCCTTTGTAATACATGTCTCCGGAACCTTCTTCATTCACGCCATATTTCCCAATGATGGGCAGATCGTTTTGTACCAGTTTCCTGGTTCCCTGTACATATTCATTTCCAGCATCCTTGCCGTAATGATGGGTGGTGAAAATGGTTTCAGAATAGTTGGTAAACCCTTCATGCACCCACATATCAGCCAGATCATTGGTGGTGATGTTATTCCCGAACCATTCATGGCCACTTTCATGAACGATGATGAAGTCCCAATTCAATCCCCACCCGCTTCCAGAGAGGTCTCTGCCCCTGTATCCATTTTGAAACCCATTGCCATAGGCAACGGCACTCTGGTGTTCCATGCCAAGGTGTGGCGCTTCCACGAGCTTGAAGCCATCCTCATAAAACGGATAAGGCCCGAACCAATGTTCAAATGCCTGCAGCATGGGCTTGACCTGGGCAAACTGTTTTTTGGCTTTGTCCAGGTTATAATCCAATACCCAATAATCACAATCGAGCTTGCCTTTTTCACCGGGATATGATTCGCTGAAGGAAACATATTTCCCAATATAGGGGATGATGTTGTAGTTGTTGATGGGGTTTTTTACTTCCCACTTGTAAGCGGTCCAACCTTGTTTGTAAGATTCTTTTTCAATCAACCTGCCATTGCCAACAGCCATCAGGGAATCAGGGACATTGATTTTCAAGGTGGCTCCTTGATCGGGTTCATCACTTTGGTGATCCTTGCAGGGGAACCAAACGCTTGCACCAAGCCCCTGGCAGGCAACGCTCATCCAGGGCCTGCCGAGTTTGTCCTTGGAAAATATCCAGCCACCATCCCAAGGCGGGCGTTTGGCAACCGTTACATTCCCTTGAAACTGAAGTGCCAGTGTAACAATGCTGTCTTTGGGAAGCGGAACTGAAACATTGATGAAGAAAACATTTCCTTCCCTCTTAAAAGTCATGGGCTTATCGCCAATATATGCCTTTCCCAATTGCATGGGCTCCTGCAGGTCAATCTGCATGGTTTTGCCAGGTGCCAAAACCTTAAACCTGATGTCAACCTTGCCACGGATGGTTTTGTTGTCGTAATCAGGCTCCACATAAATGGCATAATGCTGTACATCCCACCAATTCCTTGCTTCATTCAGAGAACCTCTCAAAGTATCTGCATGGGTAAATGATTTTGCTTGACTGTTGATCTGGGCATTTGACTGCACTACCAACACAAGCAATATTATTAGGGCGTAAATATGCTTCATCTATATTCGTTATTTTTTCATTTTATCCTTGAACGCCTTCTCAAATTTTTCCATTTTGGGCCTGATCACAAAATAGCAATAAGGCTGGTTCCCGTTTCTCTTGTAATAGTCCTGGTGATAATTCTCTGCCACATAAAACTTGGTGAAAGGTTCGATGGTTGTGACGATCGGACCTGAAAAAGCACCGCTTTCATCCAGTTTCTTCTTGAAGAATTCAGCCCTTTCTTTTTGTTTTTCGTTGTGGTAAAAAACAACACTGCGGTATTGTGGACCCACATCATTTCCCTGTTGGTTCAAGGTAGTGGGGTCATGTGTTTGCCAAAATACTTCCAGCAGTTCATCCGCCGTTACTTCAGCAGGATTGTATTCAATTTGGATCACCTCTGCATGTCCGGTATTTTTTTCACAAACCTGCTCGTAGGTTGGGTTTTCGACATGTCCTCCGCTGTAGCCACTGGTTGATTTTACCACACCTTTCACTTGCTGGAAAATGGCTTCAGTACACCAGAAACAACCGTTTCCGAAGGTGATTTTCTCTGTATTCATGGAAGTTGATTTTATTTTTTTGCTTTCAGTTGCCTGGTTTTGCTGTTTTTGTTGTGCACAAGCAGACATGAAAAGGGATGAAGACAACAGGAGTTGGATGATTATTTTCATGTTTATCAATTGATGAGTAAGAATATGGCCCTAAGTTATGTTGAAATGAGATTGGGAGTGTTTTTAGGCTTAATTTTGCACCCAGTTTAGCATTCGTTTAACATGAAATTGTATCCATCATCCGCAACCGTTCAGCTTGAATTTGACAAGGTCAGGAACCTCCTTGATGAGCAGACCCGAACCCATTTCGGCAAGGAGCGTGCCGCCAATTTGCGGATCCATACCCGAAAACAATTTATTGAGCTTGAGTTGCGACAATCTTACCAATATTTGCAAATCATGTCTGCCGGACAAACCTTTCAGCACGACCAGGTCTTCAACCTGTCGAAGGAGCTGAAACTTTTGTCTATCCCGGGTGCCGTATTGGGAGGTGATATTTTTAAACTTTTCAGGAACCTGGCCGAAAACATCAAAAGCATTTTTCGGTGGTTTGATGAAGAAAGGACAAGCAATTACAGCGCTTTGTTCCAGGTCGTTAGCCAAACCCGTTTTGAAAAATCGATACCAGAAGAAATAGACCGCATCATTGGGGATGATGGCAGGGTGGTAGACACTGCGTCAACGGATCTTTCCAGAATCCGGATGGCACTCTACCGAAAAAGAAATGAGCAGCGGCGGACCTTCGATCGGATGCTCAGTAAGTTGCAGAAATCAGGATACATTGCCGACATTGAAGAATCCTTCCTAAATGGCAGAAGGGTACTCGCCATTTACGCCGAACACAAGAGAATAGTCAAGGGAATTTTGCATGGGGAAAGTGATACCAGGCGTACATCTTTCATTGAGCCTGAAGAAACAATTGAAGTAAACAATGAAATCTTTTCACTCGAGAATGATGAACGGGATGAAGAATACAAAATATTGAGAGACCTGACAGCAAGGCTTTCTTACCAGAGCCCCTTGTTGAAACAATACATGGAAGTATTGGGTGAATACGATTTCATCAGGGCCAAGGCCAAACTTGCCCAAACAATGGATGCCCATATCCCACATGTGGAAGACAGTTCAGGCATCAAGTTGATCAATGCATACCATCCACTGCTGTTGATCTACAATAAAAAATCTGGCAAGCAGGTAATACCCTTAGACCTTACCCTTGATGAAAAGAACAGGATTCTCCTGATCTCAGGCCCCAATGCAGGCGGGAAAACCGTTTGTTTGAAAACAACAGGCCTGTTGCAGATGATGGTTCAATCTGGCTTGCTGGTGCCGGTTCATCCAGATTCTGTATTTGGGATTTTTAAGCAGCTCATGATCCATATTGGGGATACCCAGAGTATTGAATTTGAGCTGAGTACCTACAGTGCTCATCTCAAAAACATGAAATATTTCATGGAAGATGCCAATGGCAGAACCATGTTTTTCATAGATGAATTGGGCAGTGGAAGCGACCCCAACCTGGGAGGAGCTTTTGCCGAAGTGTTTCTGGAACAATTGCTCAAGCGCCATGCATACGGTATTGTAACCACGCATTACCTGAACCTCAAGGTCATGGCCAGCAAGACTTCTGGCATCATCAATGGGGCCATGGCTTTTGATGAAAAAAGCCTTTTGCCCATGTATAAATTGAATCTTGGGAAGCCAGGCAGCTCATACACGTTTGCTATTGCAGAACGAATAGGTCTTTCTCAGGAACTCATCAACAGGGCCAAGGAATTGGTGGATGAGAATCATTTTACCCTTGATAAATTGCTCAACCGAACCGAACAGGATTTGCGCATGATTGAAGGCAAGGAAAAGGATTTGCAGAAGATGATCAAGGAAAATGAAGTGTTGCGAAAGTCTTTGAATCAACAACTGGAAAGGGAAAAGCACAGCCAGCAAGTGGAGCTGCTCAAACAGCAGAACCTTGTTTCCCAGGAAAAATTGGTTTACCTGAAAGACATGGAGCGCAAGCTCAAGCAGATTGTATTCGATTGGAGAAGGTCTGAATCTGATCAGGATAAAAAGCAACTGATGAAAAACCTGCAGGCACTTCTATTCAACCAAAAAGAGAAACAGGTAACGGAAAAGAAAAAGAAAAAACTCGACAGCCGGTACATGGAAACGGGCAACCCACCTGTCCCTGGCGACCTGGTCCTGATGAGCCAGAACAACAAGATAGGTGTATTGGCATCAATGAGGGGAAAGAAGGCTGTTGTAAATCTTGGTAACATGCCGCTCCAGGTCAATTTTGATGACCTGGTTGCAGTGATTGAAAAACAAGTAGAGGAATAGTTTTACATTGTATTCGTGCTATTGATTGGGGTATTTATGCAGTGGCTGATGTCTCTGAAAGCTGGGAACGGTTTAAACAATACTATCATAACCAGTTGAATGAAGTTACTGCACAATTCAAGCCAGACCTGTATTGGTTTGATGGCGATTGGGAGCATTCCGAAGAGGAGTGGGAAAGCCAAAAAGTGCGGGCTGGTATCCTGAAAAGCAATCCTGCGGCTATTATCAATGGCCGTTTGAGTGGCTTCCTGATCAACTGATCGTTGAATTGACTGATGATCACTGCATGCAGTAGATTCATTCAGGCATTGCAAAAATCTGGTGCATCAATACCCATTTTTCGCCTGGCTTTGCCCATGGTATGCATTGTTGGTATTTGTCCATCAGCGCTTCCCATTCCTGGACCTTTGCATTGGATGCATCCGCTTTTCCCTTGGCTTCAAAACTGAAGTTATCATCCGTGGTCATGACCATGAAAAGCCTGTTGCCCGTTCTAAAAATGTCCATGGTCAAAATACCACTTGCACGAATCCCTTCCAGGTTTTCGGCCCATACTGCGCGGTGGTGTTGCTCATACTCCTCAATCAGTTGTGGATCGTCTTTGAGGTCATTGGCGAGACAAAAGGTTTTCATGCTGCAGCTTTTTTAGGTTGATGGCCTTTTAGTCCAAAATACAATACGACCAGGAAGCATAGCATCGGTACGGCATAGCCAATCTGGATATTATCATTGGCATTGTCAATGATCTTGCCCATGATTACAGGAAATATTGCTCCTCCGATGATGGCCATTACAATGAGGGAAGACGCCGGTTTGGTATTCTCTTTCATGTCTTTGATGCCCAGGGAGAAAATGGTTGGGAACATGATGGACATGAAAAACCCGAGTCCGCCCAATGCAATGACAACGTATTGACCATCTGCATAAATGGCAACCAAACTCAGCAAAATACAGGCAACAGAATAAAGTGACAAAAGTTTTTCGGGGGAAATGAACCGCATCATGGCAGTGCCTGCAAACCTTCCGACCATGAACAACAGTCCATAAATACCAAGGTAGTAGCCGGCAGTTTTCTCATCAACGCCACCGCCAGAAATGGCCATTCTTACAAAGAAACTGGTCACACAGACCTGTGCGCCAACATAGAACAATTGTGCTACAACAGCCCATACAAGGTGTTTATGTTTCAATGCATCTCCAAGGCTTCCTGCACTTGTTCCTTCTTCCTCTTCCTTGAATTCAGGAAACTTGTTGACAAAGAAAAGGATGGCAATGCCTACCAGGAAAAATCCAAGGAGCATGTAAGGCATTTTGACAGAAGCTGCTTCTCCACTGAGGTAGGCAATCTTGTCTACTTCAGACATGATGGCCATTTCTTCCTGTGAATATTCTTTGCCTGATAGGATAAACATGGTTCCCATCACTGGGGCCAAAAAGGCTGCCAGTCCGTTGAAGGATTGAGCAAGGTTAAGCCTCGTCGTGGCAGATTCTGCATCACCTAATTTGGTGGCATAAGGGTTGGCGGCTGTTTCGAGGATGGTCAATCCACATCCGATGATGAACAGGCCCAACAGAAATACTTCATAAGTTCTGGAGTTGGCTGCTGGAATAAAAAGAAAAGCTCCGATTGCAAATACAAGCAGTCCTGTGATGATCCCTTTTTTGTAACCAAATTTTTTTAAGATGATTCCTGCAGGAATGGCTGCCAGAAAATAGGCGAGGTAAACCGCTGTGTCAACGAAGGTTGATTGCATGTTGCTCAACTGCAGCGCTTTTCTCAAATGGGGGATCAGAATTCCATTGAGGTTGTTGGCAATTCCCCATAAAAAGAAAAGGCTGGTTACCAGAATGAAAGGAAGCAGGTAGTTGTTTTTGGTTTTGGTCATGGCAAGGTTTTTTATTGTAAGGCTGCTCTGTCAAGATGAACATAACCACCATCAATGTGGATGATTTGTCCTGTGGTATGCGAAGATTTTGAGGAAAGAAGGAACACCACCATGTTGGCGATTTCCTCACCGGTTGTCATTCTTTTTTCCAATGGAATCCTGTCTGTGATTTTTTTCAAGGTTTCTTCAGGGTTAGAAAGGGTTTTGATCCAGCGGTCATAAAGCGGCGTATAGCATTCTGCAACGATGACTGAATTTACACGGATACCATACTTCAGCAGTTCCACTGCCCATTCACGGGTCAGCGCATTCCTTCCGCCATTGGCTGCTGCATAGCCAGAAGTACCGCCCTGGCCGGTTTCTGCCACCTTTGAGCCAATGTTTACTATGGCACCCTTGTTCTTGATCAACTCAGGCAGGGCAGCTTGTACCACCAAATAATAATGGATCACGTTGCTGTGCAATGACTTCACAAATCCTTCATAGTCGCCCGTTTCAAGGCCGACACCGTCATTAACACCTGCATTGTTTACCACACCGTCAATCCTGCCAAACTGTTGTAGCACATCATCAACAGCCGCCTTGCATTGAGCGGGATCATTCAATTCGGCTTTCACCTGACCACCGGTTCCAAGCTGATCGAGCAAAGCCTGGTTGTCTGCCTCGCTTCTGCCAAGAATCACAGGAAATGCTCCCTCTGCTGCCAGTACCCTGGTAATGGCTTCACCAATTCCTTTTGCCCCACCGGTTACAATAATCACTTTGCCTTTTAGCTGTAAATCCATGGTTATATTTTATAGAATGCTGCAGTATTGGTTCCAAAAATCTTTTCCCTTTCTGTTGTATTAAGTTGCTCAACAAAACGATCTACCACATCATGCACCTGCTTGAAACTTCCAGCCAACAAACAGACAGGCCAGTCTGAGCCAAAGCAAAGCCTGTCAACACCAAAATATTCTGCGGCAGTTTCCATGTATGGCATGATGTCGTCATAGGTCCAGCGTTGATGATCAGCCTCTGTCAGCATGCCGCTCAGTTTGCAATAGATATTTGGATTGGAGGAGAGTATCCTGAGCTGCTCTTTCCATTGTTTGATCTGCTTGTTTTTGATGTCAGGCTTTCCGATATGATCCAGTATAAGCCTGTTGTCTTGAAGTTTATCGGTAAACCTTACCAATGATTCCATTTGATTATGGAACACGAGCAGGTCATAGGTAAAATCAAACTGGGTAAGCCGCGAAACGTTTTTTAAAAAAACAGAATTTTTCAGGTAGGCTTCGTCTTCTGTTCCTTGCATGATGCACCGAAATCCTGCTAACTTTTGGTGGGATTTGAGCATCAGCAAATCTTCTTCGACAGCTTCCTTTCGAAGATCAACCCAGCCCACCACAGCCTTGATATAATCGTTTTTCCTGGCGAGGTCAAGAAGGAATGTTGTTTCAGCCATGGTTTCATCTGCCTGAACAGCAATGGTTCCATCAAATTTGGATTCTTTGAGAAGTGGCGCCAAGTCTCCAGGACTAAAATCCCTTTTGATGACTTTCATGTCATCATTGATCCAAAAATGTTTGATGGGATCATGGTTCCAGAAATGCTGATGGGCATCAATTCTCATGAGCGATGGCAATTTGGTGTTGTTCTCCAAGTCCTTCTATGCCCAAATGGATGGTGTCTCCAGCTTTCAGGTACCAGGGTTCTGGCTTCTGTCCCAAGCCAACCCCTTCAGGAGTACCGGTGCTGATGACATCACCCGGCAGCAGGGTCATGAATTGAGAGATATAACCCACAAGATGGGGGATGTTAAAAATAAGGTCTGAAGTGCTTGAGTCCTGCATCCTCTTTCCATTGACGTCCAGCCAAAGGTGAAGCTTATGCGGGTCAGTCACCTCGTCTCTGGTTACAAGATAGGGGCCCATTGGCGCAAAGCTGTCACAGCTTTTTCCCTTCACCCACTGGCCGCCTCTCTCCAATTGGAAGGCCCTTTCGCTGTAATCGTTGTGAAGACAATATCCGGCAATATATTCCATGGCATCTTCTTCATTTACGTAAGATGCTTTCTTTCCAATGACTACAGCCAGCTCCACTTCCCAATCTGTTTTAATGGATCCTTTTGGAATGATGACGGGATGGTTAGGACCCACCAGGGCAGAGCTGCTTTTGAAAAACAAAACGGGTTCCTTGGGAACGTCCATGCCACTTTCCCTGGCATGCTTGGCATAGTTAAGGCCAACGCAAATAATTTTGGAAGGTCTTCCCACGCAAGAGAGGTAATGGATCTCACCGGTAATTTCACTGCAACTGTTTCCATGTTCACTGATCCAAGCAGCAAGTTTTTCAATGCCATTGGCTTCAAAAAAATGTTCAGTCAGGTCCATGCCTGATGCAGATATATCAATGTTTTTTCCGTCATGATCAACCATGCCAAGTCCAACAGCGCCGGACTTATCAAACCTGAAAAGCTTCATATGCTAAATTTAATTGTTTAATCGAATAAATCCGCCGTCAATGGGGTAGTCGCAGCCTGTAATAAAGGAAGCTTGCTTGCTGCATAAAAAGAAGGATAATGTGGCAATTTCATCAGGATTTCCCATCCTTCCAATAGGCTGGCTTTGCGAAAGTTTCTGGAACATCTCCTGTTGGTTGCCAGGATAGTGCTTGTTGATGAATCCGTCAACAAATGGGGTATGCACCCTGGCTGGTGAGATGCAGTTGCAACGAATCCCTTTCTTGATAAAATCTCTTGCAACACTCAGTGTCATGGAGAGGATGGCGCCTTTGCTCATGCTGTAGGCAAACCGATCGGTGATGCCCACCGTAGCTGCAATCGAGGCCATGTTGAGAATTACCCCTTCGCCTTGTTCTTCCATGAAGGGAAGGCATGCATGCATGCAATTGTATGCCCCTTTTACATTGACATTGAAAATCTTTTGGAAATCTTCCTCAGGTGTATTCATGGCATTGCCAATATGGGCGATGCCGGCATTGTTGACCAGAATACCAATCCCACGCTGGATGGCAATGACGGATACAATCTCTTTCACCTGTTGTTGGTTGGTAATATCCACTTCATGAAAATGAACCGTATCCTTGTCTAATTTCGCTGCTTCAAGGGATTCAACGCTGGGTTTGTTCAGGTCCAACACATCAACGATCGCTCCCTGCTCATGGAACAATTTGACAATGGATAGCCCAATGCCGCTGGCACCTCCGGTTACAATTACATAAGGACTGGCAAGTTCAAAGGGGGATGCTGGCATGTTTCGACTTATATTGGGTTAATATGGACAATTTAGGATAATCCCGACTATTTATTTTAATAAAAGCATATTTTTAGAAACAACTTATCCCTTACCACTCATTTAATAACCCTTTTGGATGGAATGGAGAAAATGGCTTTAAAAATCAAAAAATTAAATTCAGCATCATGCGATTTTTCAGGAAAATTTTGCCGGTATTTTTAGTTTTGACAGCAGGTTTTATTTTTGCCCAGGACCCCCCGCAGCCTTATGGAGCATTGCCTTCTGCCCGACAGCTGGCATGGCATCAAGTACAAGTGTATGGCCTGGTGCATTTTACACCTACAACCTTTGAAAACAAGGAGTGGGGTTATGGCGATGCTGACCCGAAGATTTTCAATCCTCAACAATTTGATGCAGACAAGATTGTAGCAGCATTCAAGGCCGGAGGATTAAAAGGGTTGGTGTTGGTAGCCAAACACCATGATGGATTTGCCCTTTGGCCTACAAAAACTGCGGCATACAACATCAGTCAATCTCCATTTCGTGATGGGAAAGGGGACATGGTAAAGGAATTTGAACAAGCTTGCAGAAAAGCAGGTCTCAAGTTTGGGGTGTATTGTTCTCCCTGGGACAGGAACAACCCTGTTTATGGTACCCAAGAATATGTAAAAATTTATAGACAACAGTTGACTGAACTCTATACCAATTATGGTGAATTGTTCATGTCATGGCATGATGGCGCCAATGGTGGAGATGGCTATTATGGCGGTGAAAGGGCTACCAGAAAAATTGACAGATCAACCTATTATGGTTGGGATACTACCTGGGCGATTACCAGAAAATTACAGCCCATGGCCAACTTGTTCAGTGACATTGGCTGGGATGTGCGATGGGTAGGCAATGAGAGTGGTTTTGCCGGAGAAACCTCCTGGGCTACTTTTACACCTGTTCCGGCAAAAGGCATGAATGAAGCAATCCCAGGCAACCTTGATCATGAGTTCAATCCTTTTGGTACAAGGGGCGGCAAGAACTGGGTGCCTGCAGAATGTGATGTTCCCTTGAGGCCAGGCTGGTTTTACCATCCTGAACAGAAAGGGAAGACCAAGAATCCTGAGCAGCTCTTTTCACTTTACCTGAAAAGTGTGGGCAGGGGTGCTGGGTTGGATCTTGGTATAGCTCCAGATTCACGCGGTTTGTTGGATGAGGAGGATGTTAAAGCCCTGGAGGGTTTTGGCAAACTGGTTGACGAAAGCTTTAAAAACAACCTGGCCCAGGCTTCTACACTAAGGGTGTCGAACAAGAGAAGCAAATCCTACAAGGGACAGTTCTTGATAGATGGGTCGATAGACTCTTATTGGGCAACCGATGATACCGTAAAAACAGCTCAAGTCAATTTGACCTGGACGGCTGATCAAACGTTTGACCTGATCAAGATGAGTGAATATATTCCTTTGGGGCAACGCATCGATTCAGTTGAAGTGGATGCCATGATCAATGGCAGCTGGACCAAAATAGCCGCTGCCACTTCTATCGGTGCCTGTAAAATTATTTACCTGAATGAGCCGGTAAAAACAGCACAACTCCGTATTCGTATTGCAGCTCCTGTTTGCATTACCATGAGTGAGTTGGGTGTATATAAAAAAGCCAGTTTATAACCTTAAACAAATGCCGGGGCTTCGCCCCTTATCATTTTTCATTGCTGTCGCTTTGGGGTTGTTAGGGATTATTGCATGATCCCTTTGGGGGATGCTTCATATTTCGCTCAAAATCCAAGCGGCTTCGCCGCAGGTTTTTTTGTTCTCCAAACTCGCTGAAGCAAGCTTCGCTCGTTCGGAAAACAAAAAACCCACGAAAATTCGTGGGTTTTGAGGTCGTCTGGCGGAGAGAGAGGGATTGTCCTCGCTTCGCTCGGACATCGGGGGACTCCACTTCAAAAAACAAATGCCGGGGCTTCGCCCCTTATCATTTTTCATTGCTGTCGCTTTGGAAAGTAAACTTTCCACGCTCCATCAACGAAAAATGCCCCGTAAAGGGGCATTTGTTTTTTTGTGCGGAGAGAGAGGGATTCGAACCCCCGGACCTGTGACAGTCAACGGTTTTCAAGACCGCCGCATTCGACCGCTCTGCCATCTCTCCGGCGCGAAAGTA
>Ga0209550_10000308_pt1 | contig 44174 bp, 36 predicted proteins | sample LauGreSuBDMM15SN_2_FD_187567 | JGI IMG/M metagenome (GOLD analysis project Ga0209550, IMG submission 187567) | Freshwater lake microbial communities from Lake Michigan, USA - Su13.BD.MM15.SN (SPAdes) (version 5) | ecosystem: Environmental > Aquatic > Freshwater > Lake | place: Lake Michigan...
CCGATCCGCAGAAGGTGCTGCCGACGATCATTTCGCGTTGTCAGCGTTTCGATCTGAAGCCGATCCCGACCGACTTGATCGTGGAGCGGCTCAAGAAAATCGCGGTCGACGAGAAGATTGCGGTCACGGAAGCGGCGCTCGGGTGTATCGCGCGGATGGCGGACGGAGGGATGCGCGATGCGCAGTCTATCTTTGACCAGATGATTTCGTTTTGTGGGGCGGAGATATCCGAACCCGATGTCCTCGATGTTTACGGTTTGGTCTCCGCGGAAAAAATCGCAGCGCTGGCGGCAGCGCTCGCGGCGGGCGACCACCAGAAGTTGGTGGCGATTGTCGATGACTGCGATTCCGGGGGGCGCGATCTGGTGCGTTTGCTGGTGGATTTGCAGGCGTTGGTGCGCACTGCGTTGCTGGATGCGATCGCCAAAGGTGGACGGAGCGAGGCCCTCGGAGGCGTGGCGATGACGACCGAGCAAATCACGCGGATGCTCGACGGTCTGCGCGAAGGCGAGGGGAGTGTGAAGCTCGGACTCGCGGAGAAAATTAATTTTGAAGTTACCTTGCTGAAAGCCGTTGAGGCGAGTCGGTCGCGAGCGATCGACAGTCTCATCAAGGAACTCGCGGCGCTGGCTGACGAGTCACCGGCTGCTCCTGCCGCGGCGGGTCCAGACGACAGCGAAAAAAAAAAGGGCTGATTGATCGGTTGGAAGTGCGCTTGGCCGCCGCGCTCGTGGCCGAGGGCCATGGCCGCGTGCTGACGGCGAAGGTGGACGTCGCCGAAAACGTGGAGAAGACGAGTGCGCCGGCAGAGGATGTGACCGAAGCAGTGGCCCCGAAGGCATCGGCGGTCGTGGAAAACGGCGCGAATGTTTGGCCCGATGAGAACGCGGAGGCGGCCTTTATCGCGGACGCGCGTCAGCGGGGTGAGCCGGTCAAGGCCGCAGCGGTGACGGTCCAGGCGGCTGAGGACAAAGAAGATTTGCGGCGTTCGACGCCGCCCTTGGCAGAGTTGGTGAACCGCCTTTCTCCGGCGGTGCGCGAGGTGCTGGACGATCTCTTTCGGGTGAAGTTTACGACGGTGCGGCGAGTGCCGAAAAGTGTGTTGAAGGGGTGAGGAGCGGGGCGCGGTTCACTCGTCCCACGTGGAGCCCACCTTGCGTCGGCCCTGGATACTCCGGGCATAAATGTAGCCCTCGATTCCGAGGTTCGCGTAGGGAGCGAGCAACGGGATGAGCTCGCGGCGATACATTCCCTCCGTCAAGCCCTCGAGCCCATCGAGGCGGACCAACGCGGCGGCATCGACCGACCAGATCTCTCCGGCCACGCCGTCGCGATCGTCCGGTTTGGCGACCATCCCCGGGAATCCGTCCAAGGCGTACAGGCAGAAGCCAGGGCTCGTGCGGGCTGCGCCTACGAATTCCTGATCACCCAGATAGTGGTGATTGGAACAGGCGCGTTTGAGCGTGCCGTAAACGAAGAGGAGTTTTCCCGTGCTCATGGTGAGTGGGGCGGGGTGATGGTCGCGTCGGACGTGAACGGAAGGGACGGGATCTCCAGCACAAGGGCCGTGGTGTTGTCGCGTCCGGAAGCGTGGACGGATTCCTCGACGAGGCGTTGAGCGGGCGGCTCATCGGCGCGTGCGGCCGGTGGCGTGCGAACGAGGTCTTCGAGTTGGCGATCCCACAAGCCGTCGGTGAGACCATCCGAGCAAATGAGAAAGCGATCGCCGGGGCGGTGATCGATGGCGCCAATCTGCGGATCGACAAACTGGTTGCCGGCGCCGAGGACTTGGTTGAGGGCGTTACGCGCTGGGTGTTCGCGGGCCTGCCGCTCGTTGAGGTCTCCCCTGCGGCGCAACCAACCGACGTAGCTGTGATCGTGAGTGAGTTGACGGATGCCGCCCTCGCGCGGGAGGTAATAAATCCGACTGTCGCCGATATGCGCGAAGTACATCCAGTCGGGCGTGAACCAAGTGAGGCTGAGGGTAGCGCCCATGCCGGCGCACTCCTCGTAGGCGCGGCCATAGTGGATAAGGTCGGCGTGAATCGCGGAGAACAGCTCGGCGAGGATGTCGCTAAACCCATTCGCGAGTCCGACGGCGGAAAGGCGGAAGCCGCGGGGGAGCAAACGAGTGATCCGATCAATCGCGATGCGGCTCGCAAATTCGCCGGATTTCGCGCCGCCCAGGCCATCGCTGACGGCAAAAATGAAGTCAGCTCCGGCGAGCGGAGCGTGTCCGGTCTTGCCCAGATAGCGCACGTCGTGGCCGTCAAACGTCAGGGCGAGAAAAGTATCCTCGTTGTTTTTGCGGACGCGACCGACGTGCGTCAGCCCGGACCAACGCACGTTACTCGACCGGCTGGATTCGGGCGCGATTGAGGATGCTGCGGGCGGATTCATCACGGGAAAACTCAACCCGAAGGTTTGAGCGAAACGATGCCCTCGCCACCAGCGAGGAGCGTGGCGAACTCAAAATCGATCACGCAAAAGCGACCGTCGGAGATGCGGTAGGTGATATTGCGCAATTCCCGGTCCTCATGGCGGACGCCATAGAGCTCGATCTCGGCAAAAATCTCCTCTTGGCGTGCGGGGTCGAGGTGCTCCACGCGATTCCCGCAATTAGTGGTGATGATTTTCAGCGCTTCCGGAGATACCTCCAGCAGACGTGGAACAAAGGTGCAGCCTCGTTCTTCGAGGTGCCGGAGTACCCGCACCTCGTGCGCGAAGCGCTCGGTCGCCTGATGTCCGCGAAAGGTTTTGTGGACGAGGCCGTCGTAGCTGATGCGCACGAGCGCCCGGGCGGTGTCTTTCATTTCGCGCATGGTGCTGGGTACCGAGACGGTTCGGGCGGTTGCGAGGGCTGGCAAGCGCGTCCTGCGGGTCGTCGGAAGAGTAAACCAGATTGATTCCTCAAAAATTGTCATGAATGAAACTTCTGATTGCCTCTGGCATATAAGGTGCTGATTTCTGGGTTGAGTTCGCGTTCCCGTGATGGGGCGCGGGCTCGTTTCTCCCTCCACAAAAAACCTCAGTCGACCGCTCACAAACCCACCTCTTATGGCCAAATACAAACTAGAATACATCTGGCTCGACGGCTATACGCCCCTTGCCAACCTGCGCAGCAAAACTCAGATCAAGGATTTCGCCAGCTTTCCGAAGCTCGGCGAACTTGGCGATTGGGGCTTCGACGGAAGCTCCACCCAGCAGGCCGAGGGTAAGAGCTCGGACATCGTGCTGAAACCGGTCGCGGTTTTCCCCGACTCCACTCGCAAGAACGGCGTGCTCGTGATGTGCGAGTGCTTCCAGCACACGGGAGTGCCCAGTCCGTCAAATTCACGGGCGACGATTCCGGATGACGCTGGAACGTGGTTCGGCTTCGAGCAGGAGTATTTCTTTTTCGAGGACGGAGTTCCGTTGGGCTTCCCGAAGGACGGCTATCCAGCCCCGCAGGGTCCCTACTACACCGGTGTGGGCTACAAGAACGTCGGTAGCATCGCGCGTGAGATCGTCGAGAAGCACATCGATATCTGTCTCGATGCCGGCATTAATCTCGAAGGCATCAACGCCGAAGTCGCCAAGGGCCAGTGGGAGTTCCAGATTTTCGGTAAAGGCTCCAAGAGCGCTGCCGACCAGATGTGGGTCGCCCGTTACATCCTCGCTCGCCTCGCCGAAGGCTACGGCATCGACATCGAATGGCGCTGCAAGCCCATCCTCGGTCCGTTTAACCAGCCGCTCGACTGGAACGGCTCGGGTATGCATGCGAATTTCTCCACGACCTACATGCGTGAAGTCGGTGGCAAGGCCTACTTCGAGAAGCTCATGGCCGCCTTCAGCGCGAACTGCAACGAACACATCGCGGTCTATGGTCCTGAGAATCATCTCCGGCTCACCGGTCTCCACGAGACGCAGGCGATCGATAAATTCAGTTACGGCCTCGCTGATCGCGGCGCGTCCGTCCGCATGCCGCACAGTTTCGTGAACAACGGCTACAAGGGTTACCTCGAGGACCGTCGTCCAAATTCCGCCGCCGATCCCTATCTGGTCGCCGGTCGGATTCTGAAGACGATCCAGTCGGTACCGACAACCTGAATACGCTGAGTTTCGCTCTGTTTCTTTATTCAACGGCATCACCCTTCGGGGCTGACGCCGTTTTTTTTCGGCGGGCGGAAGGCCGTGCGGCGGGGTCGCCAGTTTAGCCCTCGTGCACCCTCGCCGGCCCCGCGCCGCTCACTCCTCTCCTGCGAGTGAGTGGGCGGGGCGTGCTTTCGCGTCGCCCGGGGCCTTGCCTCGAGAATTGAAATCACAAAAAAGCCCGGATCCTTTGGACCCGGGCTGGAGGCAAGCGCGCGAGATACCGCGGCTTACTTCAGGATCATCTCTTTTACCGATTTACCGGCCGGGATCATCGGGAGCACGTGCTCGGTATAGGGCACGATGATGTCGAGGACGAATGGGCCGTCGTGATCGAGCATCTCTTGGATGGCTGCCTTGAGTTCGCTTTTTTTGTGGACGCGGCGACCCTTAACCCCGAAGCCTTCGGCGATTTTCACGAAATCTGGATACAGGCCGGTGAGGTTGTCGGGACCGCCGACATTGGTCTCGTCGCCGAGGATGGTGTTGCCTCGGACGCTGCCGTAGAAGCGATCTTCCCACTGGACGACCATGCCGAGGTGCTGATTATTAAGGATCATCGCTTTTGCGGCGATTTTCTCGATGTGGCAGGTGGCGAGCTCTTGGATGTTCATGACGAACGAGCCGTCGCCATCAATGTCGATGACCTGTTTGTCGGGGCAGGCGACCTTTGCGCCCATCGCCGCGGGGTAGCCGAAGCCCATGGCGCCGAGACCGAGCGAGCTGATGAAGCGGCGCGGTTCATTGAAGCGATAGAACTGCGCGGCCCACATCTGATGCTGGCCAACGCCCGTCGTGATAATCGCGTCGCCCTTGGTGAGTTCGTAGAGGGCGGCGACGGCTTCTTGGGGCACGATGTGCTTGCTCTCTTCGAAACGAAAGGGGTGGTCTTGCTTCCACGTCGCGATTTGCGCGTGCCACGCTGAGGTATCGGGCGGCACGAACTTATGCGCCGCAGCAAGCTCGTTCAAGCGGACCAGTGCGGGCTTGATGTCGCTGACGATCGGCAAGGTGACCCGCTTGTTCTTGTTGTGCTCGGAGGCGTCGATATCGACGTGGACGATCTTGGCCTGAGTTGCGAATTTATTGGTGTCACCGGTGATGCGATCGTCGAACCGAGCGCCGAGGCAAAGGAGCAAATCGCATTGGTCAACGGCCCAGTTCCCATACGCAGCGCCGTGCATGCCGAACCATTGCATCGACAGAGGATGCGATTCCGGGAAGCCGCCCACGCCCATGAGCGTGGTGGCGACGGGGACATTGGTTTTTTCTGCGAAGGCCTTCAGGTCGGCGTGAGCCTCGGCCGAAATGATGCCGCCGCCGGCGTAGAGCACGGGGCGCTTCGCCTCGGCGATCAGGGCGAGCACTTGTTTCAGCTGGTCATCGGGTGCCTTAAACGTCGCCGTCGCGTAGCTGCTGCGGAACTCAACCGTCGCGGGAAACACGGGCTGGAATTTCGCCTGTTGGACGTCCTTGGGAATGTCGATGACGACCGGACCTGGGCGACCGCTGCGCGCGAGATAGAACGCTTCTTTGAAAATCCGGGGAAGGTCCTTCACGTCCATGACGAGGTAGGAGTGCTTCACGATCGGCAGGGTCATGCCGTAGAAATCGGTCTCCTGAAACGCCATCTTACCGATGTATTTCGAGAATACCTGGCCGGTGATCGCGACCATCGGGATCGAGTCCATGAACGCATCGGCAATGGCGGAGACGAGGTTGGTGGCACCGGGACCGCTGGTGGCCATGCACACGCCTACTTTGCCGGTGGCGCGGGCGTAGCCCTCGGCGGCAAACGAACCGCCCTGCTCGTGACGCGGCAAAATGGTGCGGATCTTGTCGGTGCGGGCGAGCGATTGGTGGAGTTCCTGGGAGGCGCCGCCCGGATAGGCAAAGATGACATCCACGCCCTCGCGGATGAGGCACTCGACGACGCAGTCGGCGCCCTTCATTTCGCGGCCGATCTCGGCCTGAGGAAACGCAGCGGGGGAGGTGTGATCTTTTTTCATGGCAATGGCTCTGGATAAAGAGACTCGTATCAAAAAGGAGCGGTGGGGCGGGAGGCAAGCCTGCGGATGAGCGGGATTTTGTCTGGCGCTCTCTGGCGGGGGTTGCAGCGTGTCGCTCGTGTTAAAACTGCTCTTCATCGGTGACATCGTGGGTCGACCCGGACGGGATATTCTTGCCGAAAAACTGCCGCGCCTGCGCACCGAGCACAGCGTTGATTTCGTCATCGCCAATGGGGAGAACGCCGCCGCCGGCGCGGGGATTACGGGAGCGATTGCCAAATCCATTTTGGGGAGCGGCGTCGATGCGATCACTCTGGGTGACCACGTGTGGGACCAACGCGGATGGGAAAACGAGATCGGCCAAATCGAACACGTCTGTCGTCCGGCGAATCTACCGAGATCGAATCCGGGTTGGGACCATCTCATCATTGAAAAACGTGGTTTTCGGGTGGCGGTTTTCACGGTACTCGGACGCACGTTTATGGGCATGAAAGCCGACTGCCCGTTCCTCTGTGCTGATCGGATGATTGCGCAACTCAAGGGTCAGGCTGACGCGATCATCGTGGAGATCCATGCCGAGGCGACTTCGGAGAAAATCGCGCTGGGGTGGCATCTCGATGGACGGGTGACGGCCGTGCTCGGAACGCATACGCATGTGCCGACAGCGGATGCGCGGGTGCTGCCGAAAGGCACGGCGTTTATGTGCGATGTCGGCATGACAGGGCCGTATGCGGGTGTGCTCGGTCGCGAGGTCGCGCCGGTGGTCGCGAAGTTTTTGGACGGCATGCCGCGGCGATTCGAAGTCGCGACGGACGACGTGCGGATTTCAGGTGCCTTGATAGAGATCAGCCCAGCGATGGCGAGGGCCGAGAAGATCGAGCTGTTGACGGTGCGGCGGTAGCTGCGGCGATGTCGGGTGCAGCGCCGGACCGATGCAGAGCCGCTTGCGCGCTGATGATCGGCGCTTCGGGCCACCGCCGGGAACGTTCAGCGATTCTGGCGAAATCCTCTTCGTATCAGCTCCGCACGATCCCGGCCTCTTCGAACACGCCGAGGTGGCGGTAACGGTCATAGCGCGTGTCGAGGAGCTTATCGGTATCCAGTGCGCGGAGATCGTTGAGGTGTTTGTGGAGAGAAGATTTCAGCGCGGCGGCGGCTTGAGCGGGATCGTGGTGGGCTCCGCCAGACGGCTCCGCCACGACCTCGTCGACGACACCGAGTTTTTGCAGACTGTCGGCACTCAGCTTGAGGGCTTCGGCGGCGATCGCGGCTTTGGCGCCATCTTTCCAGAGGATCGCAGCGCAGCCCTCAGGCGAAATGACCGAGTAGTAGCTGTTTTCGAAGATGAGCACGCGGTCGGTCACACCGATGCCGAGGGCCCCGCCGGAGCCGCCTTCGCCGACAACGATGGAAATCGTCGGGGTGCGGAGCATGGCCATTTCGCGGAGATTGACGGCGATCGCCTCGGACACGTGGCGAGCCTCTGACTCGATCCCGGGGAAGGCCCCGGGCGTATCGATGAAACTGAAGACGGGCAGGCTAAACTTTTCGGCCAATTTCATCAGCCGGAGGGCCTTGCGGTAACCTTCAGGCTGCGCCATGCCGAAATTCCGCGCGATCCGCTCCTTGGGGTCGCGGCCTTTTTGCTGAGCGATGATCATGACCGCGTCGCCGTTGAAAAACGCCGTGCCGCCGATGAGGGCCTGATCGTCTTTAAACTGACGGTCACCGTGCAACTCTTGAAAGCCATCGCACATAGCGTGAACGTAATCGAGGGCGTAGGGGCGTTTCGGGTGCCGGGCGATCTGGACCTTCTGCCAAGGCGACACGTTCGAGTAGATTTCGAGACGCGTGGCCTCGATCTTTAGCTCGATCGCGCGGACTTCCTTGGCGAGATCGACGTTGGTCTCGATGGACTGCTGGTGCAGTTCATCGAGCTGTTTGGTCAGCTCGCGAAGCGGCTTTTCGAACTCCAAAACATAGGCCGAAGATTCCATTGCGTGAGAAATTACGGGTTGGGCGGTAGCACTGTCAACGGGGCTCAACGGAAGCCACCGGCGTCCGGTGCCGGGGGATTTTTCAGTTGTTCTTTCCAGTCGGCGATCTTGGCCTGCGCCCCGAAATGTTCAGCGCGGGCCTTATCGCCACGCTCCATCCAGATGCGGGAAAGCGTGGTGTTAATGAAAAGATCGGATGGTCGTAGGGCATGGCCCTTTTCGGCGGCGGCGAGCGCGGGGTCGAGCTGGCGCAAGGAGAAATTAACCTCGGCGAGCGCGTGCCAGGCCTCGAAGGACTGGGGCGCAGTCGCGGTCGCGCGCGCGAGCTTGGCAAGGGCGTCGTCAGTCTCGCCGATGGCAAAGTCAGCAGTGGCGTCTTCGATCAGGGTCTGAAGTTCATCGTCGGTCATGAGGAGGTCACTGTGTGGTGCGGCGGGAAAAAAGAAAGGACGGCCTTTGCGAGCCGTCCTGACTGGTCTGGTCAGCGAGTCGCCGTCTTGATCAGGCTTTGGGGGCGCTGCCGACCACGGCGAGCGAGAGTTTGATTTCTGTATTCACTTTGTCCTCATTCTGGCCGGGCTGGATGCCGTAGTCGCCCCGGGTGATTGTAAACTCGCCCCGCAAGACGAGCAGGTCGCCTTTGATTTCGGGTTTGTTAATCCGTTTGCCGAATGCGTCAGGGAGGTAGGTGATGGTGACGGGAACCTTGATTTCTTTGGTGACGCCTTTGAGCGTGAACTTGCCGGTGGCGATGGCGGACGTGACATTGTTGGCTGTCTTGGCCCCCGCCAGGGTGGTGAGCTCAAAGGTGATCTCGGGGTTGGCCGGAGCGTTGAGCCAGCCCTCACCGAGGAGGTGGCCGTTCATCATCGAGTTGGGGACGACCAGAGATTTGGTCGCGACATTGATTTTGCCGGTGGTGGCACCGGGATTGGCCGGATCAAAGCTTACTTTGCCCGTAATTCCGGAGGCCGTGCCGGCAATCGGCTCGAGCACGGAGTCGAGGGAGAACTGAATGGCGTTAACGCCCTTCGGGTCTTTGAAATCAAATGAGATCGGCGCGGCCGCAAGGGAAGCGGCGAGTCCGAGCGAAGTGGCGCATATCAGGAGGGAGGTTTTCATGGAGTTGATGGGAGTGGTTGCGGCGAACGGAAAATAAAACTGAGTGCGAAAAAAAATGCGGCCAGCGCGACGCCGGCGCCGAGGACGTCGATCCCCGGGACGAAGCGATTTTCGTAGGTCGTGAAGGCGATGCCGGTGACCTCGTCAGTTTGGCTGACCGGCACGCGATGCTGGCTCCAACCGCGGTGCGCCCCCATGGCCAACCAATAGCCGATTGAGCCAAGCAATGTCAGGAGGGCGCCAGCAGCGAGGATAGAGCGGAACGCGGGTTTGGACATGGACTGAAATCCGGTAATCATTTTTTTCTGCGATGCAAGGGACCGCGCTTTATGCCCACGAGTTACGACGAGGAGTTTACACAATCAACATCGCGTCGCCGTAGCTGAAGAAACGGTAGTCGCGGGCGATGGCGTCGGCATAGATTTCGCGCAACCAAGCAATGCCGTCGATCGATCCAGGGGCGAGGAAAGCGGCGACCAGACAGAGCAGAGTGGAGCGGGGTTGGTGGAAATTAGTGATGAGCGCATCCACGCCCTGGAATGTGCGTGGGGGATAGATGAATACGTCAGCTTCGGCGATGTGATTGTGGTTTTCGGGGTGCGGTGCGGCGTGGGTGGCAAGAAAATGTTCGATGCTCCGCACACTCGTCGTGCCGACTGCGATGCGACGCCCGGTGAAGGGAGGGAACAGCGCGCGCTGCGTCGCAGCGGGAAGTTCGTAAACTTCTCGATGGATGGCGTGGGCCTCAATCGTTGAGGTCGTGATCGGTTTGAAGGTGCCGAGGCCGACATGGAGGGTGATTTCAGCGGTCCGGACCTGTTGGGCGGCTAGGGCCGAGAACAGCTCCGGCGTAAAATGCAGTCCGGCGGTGGGCGCGGCAACGGCGACTTGGCGGGTTTTGTTAGCGTAGACGGTTTGATAGCGGGCGAGGTCCTCTTCGCGGCGCGAGCGATCGGCGCGCTCAATGTAGGGCGGCAGGGGGACGTCGCCGAGTCGATTGGCGACGTGGGTGATGGGCTCATCGCCGGGCGTGGTCAGACGCACGAGGGCGGAGCCGTCGTCGTGTTTGGCCACTATTTCTCCGGCGAACGCTCCGTCGACATGGGCAAACGTGGCGCCGATCGGAAGTTTTTTTCCGGGGCGCACCAAGCAACGCCACACGCGTTCGCCCTCGACCGGGCGAAGCAGAAAGCACTCGACCTGTCCGCCCGTCGGTCGGCGCGCATGCAGGCGCGCAGGCAGGACGGCGGCGTTGTTACGAAAAAGAATGTCGCCCGCGCGGAGGAATTGAGGGAGGTCGGAAAACGAGCGGTGGGTCACACTCCGCGCCGTCCGATCCACGACAAGGAGACGGGATTGATCGCGCCGCGCGGTGGGCGTCTGGGCGATCAGATGCGGCGGGAGCGAATAGTCGAAGAGATCGGTGGAGAGCGGTGTCACGAGAGAGCGAGACATGAATCCGACCAGAGGCAGCGCGGCGAGAATCTTTCCTAGGCGGAGCCAACTCGGTGCGCCGGCCTGGCGCCACACCTCGCTCCCGCCTGGTTGCGTAAGAGGCGAATGGTTGCGGATGGCTGCCTCGGCAACGCCGAGTTCCGGTTGCTTCCGGGTTTCTGTCGGTCGCTGCGGGGTGCAGTCGGAGAGCCGATTAAACCGGTACAGTTCGCTGAATACGTTGTCCGCAAACACCGGTGCGGCACTTGCCACCGCGAGGAAAATGAAAGGGGCTAAACCGCTTAGCGCGGGTTGGCCTCGCCGCGTTTTACCCGCCGAGCGCCGTGAGCGCGGTCAGCAGCCTAGCGACGACGTCAGTTTTCCCCGTCGACCGGACGATCACATTCCTCGCGACATTCAGCCATGACGCGCAACCAGATCTCGCGCAGATCAAACAGCCGCGGGAGCGCATCGCCACGCCACGTGGCGACGACGGCGTGCTGGGCGACCGCCTCGTCGTTGAGCAAGGAGAGCGCGTGGTTCAAGCTGCTCATCGCCCGTTTGAAGAGGCTCACGGCCATCGCGTAGTCCCCGAAATCGAGCGCGTGGATGGCCTGCACGGCATGTTCCTCGCAGCGGTTGAGCGAACCAAGGAGACCGACACCGAGAGGCTGAGGGACTTTGGTGCCGTCCATCGCGAGCTTTTCCCATGATTGGCGGAGGCCGAGAGCAATCGCCTTCGTCGCGATGAAGATGGGGTTCTGATGCACGGTGTAGACCTCGTCGTCAAAACTCGCCGAATCATCGTCGTCATCATCATCATCATCGTCCTCTGAGTCGTCGGAGTCTCCGTCGTCACTCCAATCATCGTGGCCCCAGCCCATTTTCTCTGCGACGGTGTCGATGCGATTGCGGTCGCCTTGCGCGGCCTCGTAGAAGGTCAAGTAACGGCTCACGGTGCCGTCCTGTTCACGTAGGTAACGTTCCCAGTCGAATTCATTCCAAGCTAGTTCACCTCGGTCGTCCCCGTCGTGGTCCTGACTACCGTCAGAATTGAAGTTGCTCATGCGTTGGTGCGAAACTCAGGGGGTGCCACGGGGAAAAGCAAATAAAATTCTGATCGGAATAGTCTGCGGAATTTTTTTGCGAATTGAATCGACCGCGGGAGCTCCGCTATGCTCAGACATATTTTCCATGACCGACGTGCATCACGAGACAGTTTACTTTACCGGCCGCGTGCAAGGCGTCGGCTTTCGCTATACCACTTTGCAGATTGCCAAGGAGTTCGAGGTGGCGGGAGTTGTGCGCAATCTCGCCGATGGGCGGGTGCATTTGGAGGTGGAGGGGCGGGCGGCGGACGTGGCCGCCTTCATCAGCGGGGTCGAGGAGCGGATGCACAGTTACGTGCGCCAAACCGAACGAACTGCCGGCACCCGCGCTCCGCGCTTCAGTGGATTCACGATCCAATGAGTACGGTGGCGTCGGCCGTGCCGGCCATTGAGCTGCGAGGGCTGATCAAGGATTTTTCGGTAGGCCTGCGCGGCGTGAAGTTGCGGGCAGTGGACGATCTTTCGCTCCGAGTGCCGGCGGGACAGGTTTTCGGTCTGCTCGGACCGAACGGTTCAGGCAAGAGTACGACCATCAAGATCATCCTCGGCCTGCTCGAGCCGACGGCGGGAGGGTGTCGCGTCTTTGGGTTGCCGAGCACGCAGATTGAGGCGCGCGTGGACGTGGGTTACCTGCCAGAGTCGCCTTATTTTTACCGGCATCTTTCGGGTCGAGAGTTGGTCCGTTTCTACGCGCGCATTTGCGGCCTCGGGGGCGCGAAGGTGGCGCCCCGGGTGGCGGAGGTGATTGACTGGGTGGGTCTCACGGAATCTGCGGACCGCCTCGTCGGCACCTATTCGAAAGGGATGCTGCAACGCATCGGGCTCGCCCAAGCGCTGGTGCACGATCCGCGTCTGGTCATCTTGGACGAGCCCACATCCGGGGTGGACCCGGTGGGTGCGGCCGCGATCAGCGAGTTGATTCTCCAGCTCAAGGTCCAAGGCAAAACCGTGCTGATCACCTCGCATCTCCTGACCCAGATCGAGGAAATTTGTGACCGGGTCGCGATCCTCGATCGCGGTCGCTTGATCCTGGAGGGTGCGGTGTGCGACCTGGTGGGCGGAGCGGAGCGGCAGGCTTTGATCGTCGAAAAGCTTTCCCCCGGGGAATTGCAGGAGTTGCGCGGGTGGCTCGGGCTGCGCGGGCGCACCCTGGAGGCGGTGGCCGCGCCGCGTGCACGGCTCGATCAGATTTTTCTTGAACGGGTGGGGCGGGGGGACGCGAAGAACCCGGAGGGTGGGGGATGAACCGCGTATCTTTTTCACTGATACGGATGCTGCTGATCGCGCGCAACACGCTACTCGAAGCATCGCGACAGAAATTATTTAGTTTTCTGCTGTTGCTGGCGCTCGGGCTCGTGGGGGGTGCGCAGTCGCTTCGGGAATTTAATTTTGGCGCCTCCGAGCTGAAATTCCTCGCTGACCTCGGCTACGGAGCGATGGCGTTTTTTGGAGCTGCGTTAACGATCGCCGCTACGGCGCAGTTATTCTTTAGCGAAATCGAAAACCGGACCGCGCTCACCTTGCTCGCGAAACCGGTCTGGCGCGCGGAGTTTATGCTCGGAAAATACCTTGGCGTGGTGGCCGTGACAGCGGTTTTTTGCGCGCTCATGACGGGTTTACTCGTCGCGGTGTTGTGGTCGCGAGAGAGCGCGTTGCTGCGGGCTATTCCGGACTCGTTTACCCAGGGGCGGACGCTGCGCATCGTGGACCTTCTCTTGGCGGGCTACCTCCAGTGGCTGAAGCTGACGGTCTTAGCCGCATTCACGTTGTTGGTCGCGAGTTTTTCGCGGACCCAGCTCTTCACGGTCGTGACGGGATTTTTCGTGCTGGTGATCTGCCATTTGCAATATCTCGCGCGGGACGCTTATGCGCAGGGCGGCTCGACGTTTGCGCAGGTTGCGGCCGGCTTCGTCGGTCTGCTGTTTCCCAATTTTCAGTTGTTCAATTTCGCCGACGACGTCGGGGCGGGGATCCCGGTGGCGTGGGACCGGGTTGCGCGGGTCAGCGTTTACGCGCTGGGCTATGTGGGGGCGGCTTGCGGACTCGCGGTCTTCAGTTTTCGCAAACGTGAAATCTAGGTTGCTTGCGATTTTCGTCACCCTGGGTGGCCTCGCGCTGACGGGCGCCGCACTGCGGTGGATGGAAGCACCATTGTGGGCCGCGTTGCGCGCGGAGCAGCCGGCGCTGCGACTTGGCTCGGCAGGCGCGGCGGCGGGGCAAGGTGTGACGCTTGGGCTACTCGGCGGTTTTCGCGCGATCGTGGCAGATTTCACATGGTTGCGACTTCACGTGATCTGGGAGCAGCGCGACCTCGCAGCGACCGATACGCTGCTGCGATTGGTTACGACGATTGACCCGCGACCGCTCTATTTTTGGGTGAATGGCGCGCGTATCATCGCTTTCGATATGACGGCGTGGCGCATCGCGGAAGCCGGTGGCCACGACCTCCTGTCGGCCGTGCAGCGGGATCGCCTTGGCGCAGAGCAGGCCCGGCTGGCGATTCGGTTGCTGGAGGAGGCGATGACGTTTCATCCCGGCAACGCCGCGCTCTGGATCGAGCGCGCGAATATTGAGCTCAACCGTTTGCGCGACAGCGCAGCGGCGGCGGAGAGCTACCGCAAGGCGTGGGAACAACCCGGCGCACCGACCTACGCTGCGCGCTTGCACGCTGAATTGCTCCGAAGACTCGGGCGCAAGGCTGAGGCGCTCGTCTGGCTGACGCGGTTGCATCCTCAATTGCCGCCCGAGGAGGAGGGCACGGAGCTCGTCCTCAGCCGTATCCGTGATCTGGAGCGCGAGCTCGGAGTGCCGGTGATGCAGACCTACCGACCGGCGGCGTCGGTTCCGTCGGGCCAGTCCGCGGGGGAATCACGGAAGTAGATGAAGTTTTGACAGGATGTGCTGGCCCCGCCTTGTTCTCGAGTCTACCCATGACTTTGATGAATTCGGTGACGGTCGACCTCCCCTTTCTGCTGGTGGCAATCGCACTGCTTTGGTTCCCGCGGCATTGGCTGAGGCTCGGCTCGGTGTTCAAGCGTCGACGGAGCGCGAACGCCGCACGCGCCGCGAAGGAGCCTTGGAACAACCGTGAGCAGGGCGATCCTCGGGTGAACTTCGGCGCCGAATTTTCTAAATTCAGAAATTACGTTGATCTCCTGCGGGCAGGGGCGGGCAGCTTGGCGCTTTTTGGTGGTTTGGGGATAACGTCATGCTTGGGTGTCGCGGAGGGCGCTCCGGGCAACACGGGGTACGCGGTGATCGGACTGCGCGCGCTGATTTTGCTGATCGGTTTGCTGGTGCAGACGGTGCGATTCGAAAACAATCATCTGACGTTTTATCCGCCGATCTTTTATTTAGCCGGCCTGACGGTGGCATTGAGCGGCTACCGTGCCGCAGGGTTCGCGTTTGTGCTGATCTGGGCGATGAGCCCCGTTTTCGGCGGGGCTCTTGGCTTACTGACTATTTACGCCACGCTCGTCGTGGGCTTTGGATACGTGTTTAATGGGGGCGTTAGTCTCTCGTCCGCGCTGGCGGGGTTTCTTTGCTTTCTACCGGGTCTCCTGAGCATGCTGGCGAACCGGCCGTTGATCGTGTTGAGCCGCAAGGGAAGCCTGCCTGCGAGGTAACTGTGACGGCGACGCGCGTTACCATTTGGCTCGCGGCGACTCGCCCGCGGACGCTGCCGGCGGCGGTGGCTCCGGTGCTCGTGGGAACCGCGGCCGCGTGGCGGGAGGGAAAATGTGACGGCGCAGCGGCGGGTCTGTGTCTGCTTTTTGCGGTGCTGGTGCAGATCGGCACGAATTTCGCCAACGACTATTACGATTTTATCAAGGGCGCGGATACCGCGACACGGGTTGGTCCCAAGCGCGCGGTGGCATCGGGACTGATTCCTCCGGCGACGATGAAGGGAGCACTGTGGGTGGTGTTTGCCGCGGCGTTTCTGAGCGGGCTCGGACTCATCGCGTGGGGCGGGCCTTGGCTACTGGCAGTCGGAGTGGCGAGTATTCTCTGTGGTTTCGCCTACACGGGCGGCCCCTTCCCGCTGGGATACCACGGGCTCGGCGATGTGTTCGTCTTTGTCTTCTTCGGCCTCGTGGCCGTATGCACAACCTGCTTCGTGCAGGCAGGGAAGGTGACGCTGGCGGCTTGGTTGGCGGCGGTGCCGATCGGACTGCTCACGGCCAATATTCTGGTCGTAAACAATTATCGCGATGTCGACACCGACACCGTCGCCGGGAAGCGGACCTTGGTCGTACGCTTCGGCCGTGGTTTTGCGCGCGCTCAATATGGCCTATCGCTGGTGATCGCGTTGCTGGTGCCGCTGATTTTTTTCGCCTACGATCGGCACGTGTGGTCCCTGTTGCCGCTCGGCGTGGTGCCGATGGCTTGGTCGCACTTCCAGCGACTGAGTGAAAAAAAATCACCCAGCGAGCTCATCGCTCTGCTGGGTGATACCGGAAAACTGCTGTCGCTTTACGCGTTGCTCTTGGCCGCCGGCCTCGGGTTGGGCCGCGCCGTTTAGAGGTGGGCGGCGACTTTCGCTTTGATGGCCGCTTTCGGCATCATGCCCACGAGGGTCTCGGCGGCTTGGCCACCTTTGAAGAGGATCATCGTCGGGATGGCCCGGACCCCATACTCGACGGCGACCGCTTCGTTGTCGTCGATATTGACCTTCACGATGGTCAACTTGCCGGCGAGTTCGGTGGCAAGCTCCTCGAGGATTGGGGCGATCGCCTTGCACGGACCGCACCACGGCGCCCAGAAATCAACGAGCACAGGCGTCGTCGCGGACGTGATCGTCGGCTTGAATGTATCGGTGGTCAGGTTGGCGATTTTTTCAGACATAAAAGTTAGAGATTGAGGAAGAGGAGAGTGGTAAAGAGTAAAGATGCAACTGCGGCGACGCCGGCCAGACCGACGATCCACGACGGGACCGCGGTGTCGGTGGCGGACGTAATAACTCCCTCTGGGAGGTGGGAGTGGGCGGGGGCGGCGGCGGCGGGCATCGGTGTTAACGCGGCGTCGACTTGTGCAAGATTTCGGCGAGCTCATCGGGCTCCACTTGGTGGAGCTGTTTCTTGCGGGACTTCAGTTCCTCAAACGTCTTCATGGCGGTCTCCGTCATGCGACCGTGCGTTTCATCGGAGCCACCAAAAATGGCGAATTGTTCACCGGTGGTGATGCGTTTATGGCCGTCCTCGTTGTCGAGACCGACGCCCAGCAGGGCCGCACGGGGAGCGGGGTTCTTCTTCTTTTTACTCACGCGGTCACGGTGTGGTCACTCGCCACGGTTTCAAGCGGGTTTTCCTCGACGACTTCGACCATGATGTCGGCGAAGGGTTCGTGTTGGCGGATGCGGAGTTTTTTCAGGCGGGTGAGCTCGAGCATGGCGAGGAAAGTGGCCACGAGCCGGCGCAGCGTGACGCCCTCAGGGAAAAGGTGGGAGAAGACAAAATTCTTTTCGGTGCGGGTGCGGTTGAGCAGCCATTCCATCTGGTCGCTGACGGTCGTTTGTTCGTCGTGGATTTCTCCCACGACGAGTTTTTCCGCGAGGCGGCGGAGCACCATATTAAAGGTGTTCCAAAGCTCGATGCGGTCGACGCCTTTCAAGGGGCGCTCACTCTCGGCCAGCGAAAGATCGGAGAGGAAACGCTCCATGAGATTCTGGCGGGTGACGGCGAGATCGTTGAGCTGGGCGGCGGCCTCCTTGAATTTTTTGTATTGGAGGAGCTGGTGGACCAATTCCCAGCGGGGATCCATTTCATCTTCGACGAGATTGGGGTCGATGGCGTGCTGGCCCTTGGGCAGGAGCAGGCGGCTCTTAATTTCCATCAGCGTGGCTGCCATGACAAAGAACTCACCGGCGACATCGAGGTCGAGTTGCTGCATACCCTTGAGCGCGTCGATGTATTGGCGGGTGACGGACTCGATGGGGATGTCGTAGATATCCAGCTCGTTCTTCCGGATGAGAAAAAGCAGCAGATCGAGCGGGCCTTCGAAGACCTGAAGTTTGATGCGATAGTCGGAGTCGGGAACCACGGTCGGCCGATGGTTGCGCCGAGCGCAGGAGCGGCAAGGGGAAAAACGATTGTCGTCCGCGTGGCGGCGTGCCTGGCCAATGTCCGTCAATTGTTCCGCTACCGCGCAGGGGCGGGGGGCGCGGATTAAGTCCCGCCGCTGTGATGGCGCCAGAACCAGCGCGCCATGGCGGGCAGTAGAATAATCGCGGCGAACATGTTCACCAAAAACATGAAGGTGAGGAGCAGGCCCATGTCGGCTTGGAATTTGAGATCGGAGAAAATCCACATGCTGACTCCGATCGCCAAGGTGAGGCCCGTAAAGACAATCGCGGTGCCGGTGTCCTTGAACGCCTCGAACATCGCGTCCTCAAAATACTCGCCGGCTTTCAGTCCGGAGAGCAGCCGGGCAAAGAGATAAATGCCGTAATCCACGCCGATCCCGATGCCGAGCGCGACCACGGGAAGGGTCGACGTTTTCAGTCCGATGCCCAGGGACACCATGAGCGCGTACGCCAGATAGCTGACGATCACGAGCGGGACGACGATGCAGAGGGTGGCGCGGAGGCTGCGAAAAGTGATCAAGCACAGCGCAATCACGGCACCGAAGACCCAGTACAAAATGGGTCGCTCGGCGGCTTGCACGACCTCGTTCGTCGCTGCCATGACGCCGGCGTTGCCACTCGCGAGGAGGAACGTGGCCTTGTCCGACGGGTGAGCGGCGGAGAAAGCCGTGACCGCAGTGGTGACCGCGCGGAGGGTCTCGGCTTTGTGATCGCTGAGGAAAATCATGACGGGCATCACGCTGGCGTCGCGATTAAGCAGGCCGGTGGCGGTCTCGATCGGCGAGGCGGCTTGAGAGAGCGCCTGGGGGTTGCGCGGCAGGACGCGCCATTTGAGCGAGCCTTCGCTGTAACCGGCATTGAGGATTTTGGCCATCGACGGAAGCGAGATCACCGACTGGACACCGGGCACTTGGCGGATCTGGCCTTCGAAGCGGTCCATCAACGAGACGACGTCGTAATCGACACTGCCGTTCGGGACGGTTTCGACGATCACGGAGAGGACATCCACGCCGATACTAAATTTTTCCGCGATCACGCGTGAATCGATATTGTAGCGGGAATTTTGCCGCAGCTCGGGCACCCCAGCCTGGGTGTCGCCAATCCGGATTTCCCTCGCCTGCCACTCGCCCCAGAAACCGAGAGCGACAAAAAGAAGGATGATGAGCATGGACGGCAGCGGTTTCATACCCTTGGCCAGCCGTGCCCAAAACGCGTCGGTCTGCGCGCGGCGGTTGACGACCCACTGGGCGTAAGAGGCCGGCAGGCGCAGATACGAGAGCAAAATGGGCAGGAGGAAAAAATTTGTGATGATGATCACCGCCACGCCAAAACTGGCGGTGATGGCGAGTTCGTGAATCGTCGGGATTTTTATCACCATCATCGTGATGAAACCGACGACGTCGGTCATCAGCGCGACGATGCCGGGGATGATGAGGCGCTTGAAGGCGAAGAGCGCAGCCGTCGGGCCGTCGTGACCGGCAAAAACCTCATTGCGGAATGTACAGATTTTTTGGACGCCGTGGCTCACGCCGATCGCGAACACAAGGAACGGCACCAGAATCGAAAACGGATCGATCCCAAAGCCGAGCGCGGTCAGGCCGCCTAGTTGCCAGACGACGGCGACCAGGGAGCAAACGACGGGGGCGGCGGCAAGTTTCCAGCGCCCGGCGTAGTTCCAGACGAGCAGTGCGGTGACCAGAATGGAAACGCCGAATAACAAGAGGACGCCGCGAGCTCCATCGCTGATGTCGCCGATGACTTTTGCGAACCCGATGATACGAACTTCAATCGTACCGCCGGTCTCTTTTTCGATGCGTTGACGAAGGGTCTCGAGGCCGGCGGCGACTCGGAGGTAGTCGATTTTCTCGCCGGTGCGTGGATCGATTTCAAGGAGCTGCGCACTGATGATCGCACCGGTAAAATCGTTCGCGACGAGTTGGCCGAGCTTGCCGGACTTCAGGATATTTTCACGTACCCGGGCGAAATTGTCCGGACTCGGGGTGAAGTCGGCCGGGATGACGTTTCCCCCCGAGAAACCGTCCTCGACGACTTCGATGTAGCGGACGTTGGGCGTGAAGAGTGACTGAACTTGGGTGCGGTCAACAGCGGGTAAAAAGGTAACTTCGTCCGTGGCGCGCTTGAGCTCGGTGAAAAACGGGGCGGTGAAAATATCGCCAGTGCGGACAATGAGAGCGACGAGCACGCGATTCGCGCCGCCAAATTCACTTTGGTATTTGGTGAACGTCCGAATGTAGGGATGCTCGAGGGGGAGCGACTTGTTGAAACTCGCATCGACGCGCAACTGGCTTGCGAATACCGCCATCACAGCAGTCAGCGCGGCAAACCCGATCACGAGCGCCGTGCGGTGGCGGAAAATCCAAGCGGCAAATTTATCGAGCATGGTGGATGGCAGGCGCCCGCGAGGTTAATCTACCTGGATCGCGGAGCACGAATCTCGGCGGGCCGCGGCCTTCATCGCGGTGCCGCGAGCCGAGTGGCCCCGGCTTCGCCCAAGGCGACGATACTGCCGTCGGGGGCTGCGATGAGCTCGGCGACGGCGGTGGTGAGCGGGGCCGCCCATGTCTGCAGGGACTTGCCATTGTCGCGGCTGACCAAGAGCACGCGGGCGTGTCCGGCGAGGATGACGACGTTGCTCTTGAGCTGGACTGAGGCGGCGAGCAGGACGGATTCGGGGGTCGCGAGAGAAACCCAAGTATCGCCATCATCAATCGAGCGAAAGGAACGGCCGCGCAGTCCGTGGGCGATGAGGGTGCGTTTATCGAGGGGCAGAATGCCGTAGAACGAGCCCTCGTAGGCGGCAGGGATATTTTTCCAGGTCGCACCGTCGTCTGTGGAGCGCAGTAACGTGCCGTGTTCGCCGGCGAGGTAGAGCGTGCCGCTGGGGCCACGACTGAGGCGGTTGAAATGATAATCGGCGTCGCTGATTTTCCGGCGCGTCCAGGTTTTGCCTGCATCGCTGGTGGTAACGCTCAGACCGTAAGCACCGACCGCGATGGCGCGTTGCGCGTCGAGGGCGAGGATATCGAGGAAAGAGTCGGCGAGGTTTTCGCCCTGCCATTGTTGCTGCCACGTCCGGCCGGCATCGTTCGTGGTCAAAATGAGGGCATCGTGGCCGACGGCCCAGCCGCGAGTGCCATCGCTCGAGAACGCGACACCCGTGAGTGTCGCGGTAGCCAACGACGCAGCGGCGTGCCACGTCAGGGCGTTATCGGCGGAGCGGAAAATGGCGCCGCGTTCGCCCACGGCGACGATGTCAGATCCGACGACGCTCCCGTCCAACAGGAGCACACGCGGGTTGGTGACGGCGGCACTGAGGTGGCCCACGGCGAGGGCGACGACGAGGAGAAGAGGCCGAGAACGCATCAGTCATCAATCAGGCCGGGCTGGGCCCGGCCTGATTTTAATCAACGCACACCGTCGCGACGGAGGGAGTCGGGGGTGAAGTCGGCGGAGGTGCGTTTCAAGGCGAAGTTATACATCGTGTTTTCGTTATCCAAGCCGATCGCGAGGTATCGGCCGTTTTGGAGATCGACGTGAACCTCGAGGGTGCTCCAAAAAGTCTGAGCATCATAATAGTTGATACAGTGGGCCTCGGAGACGCGCCAGAGTTGACCGCGCGCGTCGTAGTGGTCGGCTGCCAGAATTTGCCAGCTGTCCTCATCGATATAGAACGTGCGACGGGCGTAGAGGTGAGACGTGCCGGACTTCAGAGTCGCATCGAGCACCCAGACTCGGTGCAGTTCGTAGCGGGCGAGGTCTTGGTTAATGTGTCCGGCTTTGAGGATGTCGGAGTTCTTCAACGTATTACTGTGAAGTTTATAGGCGTTGTAGGGCACGAGCATCTCTTTTTTACCCACCAACGTCCAATCGTAGCGGTCGGGGGCACCGTTAAACATATCGAACTGGTCGCTCGTGCGCTGACCGTCGGCGGCGGTGCCGGGATTGTCGTAGGCGACGTTCGGCGCGCGGGTGACGCGGCGGCGGCCGGCGTTGTAAACCCAAGCGCGGCGGGGCTCTTTAATTTGGTCCATGGTCTCTTGCGCGAGGAGAATGGTGCCGGCGAGGCGAGCGGGCGCAACGACCGCTTGTTTGAACATGATCAGGGTATTATCCTTTTCGAGTTCGGCGGCGGTCATGTCCGGGAGCGTGTAGTTGAAAATAAATTCATCCTCGAACTTCACGAGCTGGTAGCCACCGCCCCGCTCGACGGCCGCTTGATCGATCTGCCGGGAGGCCGCGGACCCGCGGAAGCGGGTGAGGTGATTCCAGAGCACTTCGAGACCGCTCGCCGGGATGGGAAACGGGACGCCGATGACCGCGCCGCTGATGCCATTGCCGCCGGTGGTGAGTTGGGCGGTGGTGGCGTTCTTCCGCGTGGCATCGTAAACCCGCTGGGGATTCGAGACACTGCGCCGCGTGGGGTAGACGACGAGTTTGTAAAGGGGATAAGCCTTGAGCATCGCGAGTGCACCGGGGGCGAGCTTCGCGCTGTGTTGCGCGGAGTTGGCCGCCGTGACGGTGAAGAGCGGTTGGTCGGCGGCGAAGGGATCCGGGTGGTGTTGGCCAGGCTTGTAGCCGGCGGGTGGGGTGAGGATACCCCCATTCCATGCGGGGATGGAGCCGTCGGCGTTGGCGGCCGTCTCTCCTCCGAGCGGTGTAAGGTCTTTGCCGAGACGCGAGGCCGTCTCTTCGGGAACGGCAGCGCTGAGCAGCGGGAAAGCAGATACGAGGCAGAGGGCCGGACACAGCCAGCGGCGGACGAACTGAGAGGCGGGTGTTTTTTTCATGGCGGGAACGAGCGGAAGGGAGCGCGGGAGGCGATCGCGCCGACGGTCTGAGACCGTCGGCCGTCACGTTAGAACGAGTATTTGACGGTCGTCGCGAAATAGTCGCGGTCGTTGAGGAGATTGAAGCGGCTGCCGCCGAAGAAATTCACGTAGCGGAGTTCGACTGCCCACGCGTTGCGAAAAGTGAATTCAACCGAGAGATTCACGCTCTTGCGACCCTTGATGTAATTGCTGAGTGGCGCGGGCGTATTGCCGGTGACGTCATGGGTGAAGGCCACCGTGGGCTGCATGTTCACGTTCGGGAAGATGTTGTTGTAGTCGAGCCGGCCGAGCATCTGGTAGCCCCACGAAAAACGGTTCGCAAAAGCGTCGGTGGACGTGAACGGGATAGTCGGAAAAGGCGTAGCCAGCATGGCGGCCGAGCTGCCACTGCTGAACGTGCCGGCACCGTCGTAGCGAAGCTTGTCGCTGCCGGGGAGGTTGGCCCAAATGCCGCCGGCCTCACCGAGCAACGTGAATTGCTGGGAGCCCAACATGGGGCCGAATACCTTGGTGACCGTGCTCTGGGCGGTCCAGACGTTGTGGCGTCGGTAACCCGGAATCTCACGGTTGAGCTGGCCCAAGAAGTTACCAATTTGGTTGCTGGTGCCAAACGCGGAGCCGGGAGAGTTCGTCAGCGCAGACAGCGTGGCGAAGAGGAGTTCGACGTCGTCGACTTGTAGCGGGACGTCCTTCTTGAGGGAGAGTTCGCCCTGCCAAGAAATGCCACTGTTGCCGAGGGAGGTGTTGAAGCTGAGGCCGTAGAGATTGAGGCCCTCTGGGTATTCAGCGAAGTAGCGGCCGGTGGCGGCGGCCGTGAGCAACGCAATCGAGCGGGCACCCGAGACCGCGGCTTGAATGGCAGGGGACTGCAGGGTGGCGGCCTCGACGGGCGTGAGTGTCGCGGGTGCGAGGGTGGCCTTCACGAGCATTTGGAAAATCGCGGCGGCTTGCGCGGGTGCGGCCGCAGCGGGGACGCCGCCACGGATAAAGGCCATTGTCAGAGGACCCGTGAGGTTGGTGTCGATCGGCGTGCTCGGGGTGCGCGAACTGAGCAGCGGTGAACGGCTGTTGTAACGCGCGTAGTAGACGCCGAACTCGGTGTTGTTCAGGCCGGGCGCCAGCACGCGGGTGGCGACGCCGTATTGATTGAAGTTCGATCCTTCCCGATCTTTGTCGCGCGGGATCGAGCCTAGCGTCCCGTTGTCGGCGAGGGTGCCGAAGCCGAGCAAAACATTGCTGCCGCCGCGGGTGGCAAAATCATTGGTGGAGAAATAGGTGCCGGCGGGTTCGAGTTCATTGCGGCGGAACTCAAGGAGCCAAAACGGTTCCACGGTGACGTTTTTCGCCACGCCGATCGAGGCCTTCACGAGATTGACCGGCAACAAGGCTTCTTTGAGTTCGGCACCGGGTGTACGCAGCTTGGAGAGATCGGCGGAATTGACGACATTGATGCCGTTGGGGATGAACGTGCTCTCACCGAGGCTGAGCACTTGGCGGCCAATGCGGAACTCGACGGGCATGGCGGCGCCGACGGTAAATTTCGCCCGCGCATACATGTCGAGGAACTCGGCACCGCGGACCACGCGGTCTTTAGCCTGATCGGAAAGTTTTGTGCGCAGCGTGTCATCGCTTTTGAAGTCAGTGAACCAGTAGCCGCGGACGAGGGCGCCGAAGTTGCCGTATTTGAGCTCCAAGTCATGCGAGCCCTTCAAAAGCTGTGAAGCCCAGCCCTTGCCGTAATTGAGATTGCCGTCGTCCGTGTTGACCGAGTTGAGCAACCCAGGGACGCCATTGAAAAAATTCGTCGTGCCGTAGTTGGTGTTCGCGGGGTCTTGAAGACGGTAGATGGCTCCGAACGAGATCGTGGAATCGAAGCTGCCGGTCAGGCCGCCGTTTTTGATCTGGATAGCGTGCGTGGAAGGCGCGAGTAGCGCGAGACCGAGCGCAGGGATCAGCGCCGCGCGCGCAAGACCGGCGGCGGTGAGAGATGTGATGGATTTTTTCATAAGGTTTGGAGTTACAGATGCCGTCTGTCGGTAAATTCGACGGCTGGTTGGAGTGAAGGACTACTGACGATAGGGGGTTAACGTACTTCCGCAAGAAACGGGTCGGCCTCTGATGGGGCAAGAGTGAATATCCAGGCGAGCCGTGGCGGCTGGAATGGCCCTTGGAACGACGAAACGTGATTCGCGCTTTGACGCCTGAGACTTTTCCGCAAGCGTGCGCGACCGATCCATGCAGGCCGCGACTCACATTCACGTCAAAGGCGCGCGCGAGCACAACTTGAAGAATCTCGAGTTGCGCATTCCGCGCGGGAAACTCGTCGTGATCACGGGGCCGAGCGGTTCAGGGAAATCATCGCTGGCCTTCGATACGATTTACGCGGAGGGCTACCGCAAATACATGGAGAGCCTCTCGGCCCAGGCGCGTCAGGTGCTCGACCAGCTCAAGCGGCCCGACGTCGATTTCATTCACGGCCTCTCGCCGGTCCTCGCGATCGAGCAGCGCACTGGTGTCGGCGGGCCGCGGAGCACGATCGCCACCGCCACGGAAATGGCCGACTACGCGCGGCTGTTGTGGGCGCTCGTAGGCGAACAGCGCTGCCCGAAGGACGATGGGCGCGTCGTGCAGCGTTCGCTGGACGACAATGTCCAACGCATCCTCACGGAGTGCGCCGGTGAACGCGTCATGTTACTCGCCCCGCTTCTGCGTGCGAAGCCCAGCGTGCTGCGCGAGGAACTGCCGCGGCTGCGCCAGCGGGGGTTTCAACGCGTCCGGCTCGACGGCGAGATTAAAAATCTCGACGAACCCAAGCTCCTCGCGACCGGCGCAGGGGTGAAAGAGATCACGTTGGAGCTCGTCGTCGATCGGCTCGTGGCGGTCGCTGACCAGCGCTCGCGGCTCGCGGATTCCCTCGAGCTCGCCTTTCGCGAAGGCCAGGACCGCGTCGTGGTGCTCGCGCAGAAAACCGCCGAGGCTCCGTGGCGGGAATTCTCCCTGAGCCAGTCGCTCGCCTGCGAAGTGTGCGGCGACGTCTTTGCGAAACTCACGCCCAAGCATTTTTCCTTTTCCCACCGCGACGGCGCGTGTGCGACCTGCGACGGTTTGGGCCGAAAACTCCGCTTTGCGCCCGAGCTCGTGATCGCCGATCCGGAAAAAAGTGTCCGCGAGGGCGCGATCAAGCCGTGGCGTATCGGCGGAAAAAATCTGATCATGAAACACAATTCATTGATCAAGCAGCTCGCCGAACAGCTGCCGTTCGACGCAGATGTACCGTGGAAGACGCTGCCGGAAAAAATTCGGAACGAGCTTTTGTGGGGTGCCGGCGAGCGGCTGTTCGCCATCAAACTTCGCCGGATGCGGGAGGCGAAGGCCCAGACCTTCCCCGGAGTGATTGCGGATTTGGAGCACAGCTGGCGGCACACCGACAGCGAGGGCTTCCAGGCGCGGCTCACGACTTTCATGATCGCGGGCGAGTGTCCCGAGTGCCACGGCTCGCGCCTCAACGCGCGGAGCGGGGCCGTGCGTTGCGGAGGCAAATCATTTCCCGATTTCATGGGGCTGGATATCATCGCAGCGGATGCGTTCGCCCGCGAACTCATCGCGGCCCACGGGCCCAACGAGGCCGTGCGCGACGTCGTCACCGGCATCGGGCAACGCCTCGCATTCCTGCTCGAGACGGGGCTCGGTTACCTGACGCTCGACCGGGACTACGCCACGCTCTCCGGCGGTGAAGCGCAGCGCGTCCGGCTCGCGACGCAGCTCGGGATGGGCCTGATCGGCGTGATTTACGTGCTCGACGAGCCGAGCATTGGACTACACCCGCACGACAATCAGAAACTTCTCGATACGCTCGTCGCGCTCCGTGATCGCGGGAACACCGTGCTCGTGGTCGAGCATGACGAAGAAACCATGCGCCTCGCCGACGAGCTGATCGAGCTCGGTCCCGAGGCCGGCGTCGAGGGCGGGCAACTGCTGTTTCAAGGCACGCCGGCCGCCTGCGCCGCGTTGTCGATCTCACAGTCGCGCACCGGCGCTTACCTTTCGCGCCGGCTCGCGGTCACGCGCGACGCGAAGTCGAAGGCGCCGGACGGCGCCTGGCTTTCGGTACGCGAGGCGCGCGCGAATAATCTCCGCGACGTCGATGCAAAGTTTCCGATTGGCCTGCTGACGTGTGTGACCGGGGTGAGCGGTTCCGGCAAAAGCACATTGGTCAACGACGTCCTCGCCGCGGCGGCCGCGCGCAAACTCAACGGCGCGAAAACCATTCCAGGTAAACACCGCCAGATCGAGAACCTCGATTTTTTTGAAAAGCTGGTGCAAGTCGACCAAGAGCCTATCGGCCGCAGTCCGCGCTCCAATCCGGCGAGCTACGTCGATTTGCTCACCCTGTTGCGCGATCTCTACGCGCAAGTGCCGCTCGCCAAGATTCGTGGCTACAAGGCCAGCCGGTTTTCCTTCAACGTCCGCGGCGGGCGCTGCGAGCGCTGCCAGGGCGACGGTGCCATCAAACTGGATATGCAGTTCATGGCCGACGCGTATGCGCCGTGCCCGAGTTGCGGTGGGCGGCGCTATAATCGCGAGACCCTGGAGGTCTTGTTCCACGGGAAATCGATTGCCGACGTCCTCAATATGACTGTGCGCGAGGCCATCGCGCTGTTTCGGAATATTCCGCGCGTGATGGACAAACTCACCACGCTCGATGCCGTGGGCCTCGGCTATCTGACACTCGGCCAGTCGGCGACGACGCTCTCCGGCGGCGAGGCCCAGCGCATCAAGCTCTCGCTCGAACTGAGCAAACGCCAGCAAGGCGCGACGCTCTATATTCTCGATGAGCCGACCACGGGGCTCCACTGGGTGGATATTCAGAAGCTGATGGACCTGTTGTTCAAGCTGCGCGATCAGGGCAACACGGTGATCGTGATCGAGCACAATCTCGACGTGATCAATCTGGCGGACTGGCTGATCGATCTCGGCCCTGGGGGCGGGCGAGAGGGCGGTGACCTGATCTATGCCGGTCCGCGCGCGAGCATCGAAGCGGCCGCGCGTTCGCTCACCGGTGCGGCTCTAAAACGGTGGCGGCATCCCGCCCCGATGCCTCGGTGAAAAATACGGATCAGCCGGCTCGCGCGGTCAGCGTGGGGTGCCCGCCTCGGCCGGGTGCCGCTCTTGTAGCGGTGATTCCCTCGATCGATCGGTGCCCGCCTCGACCCGTGCCTGCGCGCATGTGTGAGTAAATTATGGACAATCATCTCTTGGGTCGTCTTTCCTTTCGCTCCGCGCAAGCTGGGATTGCCTTTGTTGTGCGACGCATCGGACCGGAATGATATCGCTCGCGATATTTCCCACACATTTTTCCGCTTAAAAGATTCCATAGAAAATTCCATGAATCGCTCGTGTCTTGTCGTTGAAACCATCCGTCAGCGCCGCGCTGCCGTCGTGCTGAGTTGTTTATTGGCGTGCGCGTGCGCGATCGGCTCCCGCGCTCAGTTTATCCCGACCCTTGCGGGTTCGTACGACTACAATACGGTCGCGAATTGGAATGCCGCGACCATCAACGGCACGTTTTCACAGACGCCGACTGCGGCCCAGATCGTGACGTTCGGCACCGACACCACCTTGCAGTCGGGGCTTAACTTCAACCTGGGCGGTGTATCTCCCGTGCTCAGCCTCACGGGGACGGGGGGCGACCGTACTGTCACCATCGGCGGCAATGTGAGCGTCAGCGGCAACGCCACCCGTGTCAGCTTCGGCTCCGTCACCGCCGGCCAAAAACTGAACGTTAACCTCGGCGGGGCTGACCGCACGTTCGCCGTCTTCGGGAGCAATGCGCTCACCGTGAACAATGGCATCAGCGGCAGCAATGCGCTGACGAAGGCCGGTGACGGTGATCTCACGCTCGCGGCTCCCAGCACTTTCAGCGGGCCGACGACGATCAACGCCGGCGCGCTCATTCTCACCGCTAACGCCGCGCTCGCCTCCGGAATTAACGTCGTCGTCAATTCCACCGCCCCTAACACCACGGCTCAGCTCGTGCTCGGCACGGGCGTCAGCCAGACGGTCGGCACGCTCACGTTTGGCGGCAGCGGCGGCCAGTCCTCTGCGACCAATAACGTCATCCTCAACTCGGGCAGCATTCTGACCCTCAGCGGCACCGTTAACGTGCTCGACTCCGGCGAGCGCACAGGCAACTGGGGTATCCACGATATGGGCACGTTGAATTTAGGCAGCAACCGCACGTTTGCCATCGCTGACTCCGCTGGTTCGTTCAACGAGCTGAACATCTCCACGCCGATCACGGGAGCCGCTACCCTAACCAAGACCGGTGCCGGCACCCTCTCGCTTAACGGTTCCGGCTCGTGGACCGGTGGCACTATCATTAGCGGCGGCGAACTCTGGCTCAACGCCAACAGCACCCTCCCGTCTATCGGGCCAGTGACGATCAACCACACCGATGGCGGCACGCGGGCCTACCTGCGTCTCGGGGACAATGTCAGCCAGTCCATCGGCGCGCTCACGTTTGGCGGCACCGGTGCGGGTAGCTCTTCGACCAACGAGCTGGAACTGAGTAACGGATCCGTACTGACGCTCGGCGGCAACGTGACGGTGAGTGCCACGGGCAACACGCTCACGGCGATGATTTCCGGCGCAGGCACGCTGGCCCTCGGAGGCAATCGCACCTTCGACATAGGAGGCTCCTCGACCGCGATGACCGGACTGGGTGTTGCCACCGTCATCTCCGGCGCCAACCAGAGCATCACGAAGATCGGCACCGGTACGCTGAAGTTCGAGGCTCCCAATACGTACAGCGGTGGCACGACCGTTAGCGCCGGTGTCCTCGTAGTCAGCAACACGGCGGGTTCGGGCGTGGGTACCGGAGCCCTCGTGATCCAAAGCGGTGCATTTCTGCGTGGCTCGGGCATCGTGGGCGGCGCCACGACCATCGAAGCCGGTGGCATTTTAGGGGCCGGAGGCATGAGTGAGACTGCGGGGAATCTGACCTTCACTAGCGGCCTGACGCTGAATGACGGCGCGATCTTCAAATTCAAGCTCGGCACCGCGAGCGACAAAATCAGCCTGCTGGGCGGCGTGCTCACCGGGGCCACAACCCCCGGCTCGCTGACGATCAATCTCGACGCGGGCACCGGTTTCTCCGCTGGCACTTACACGCTCTTTGATTTTTCGAGTGGTGGCACGACGACCAGCAGTTTCGATGTGGCCGACTTCACCCTGGGCACGACGATTTCCGGCTACAGCTACAACCTCGCGCTAAATGGCGGGAGCTCCATGCTGCAGTTGACCGCATCGGCAGTCCCCGAGCCATCGACCTACGCCGCGATCTTCGGTGCGCTGGCACTTTCCGCGGCCGGATGGCATCGCCGACGGGCGCGTGCGACGAGGCCGAATTGAGCGCGGAGTGATTTCGGAGAAGCCAAAACCCGCCGAACTCCGGCGGGCATTTTTGTGGGCGCGCTGAGGAGGCGAGGCCCTCACAGCGAAGAGCATTTCACCCGTCTGGATTCAGTCCATCGCTTCCGTTCCTTTGCCCAAAAGAATCGCTCCACGGATCCACGGATCCCCGGAGTCCATCCCGAGTTTCTCGCCTATCAATCGCCCAAAAGATGCAGGCTGTGATTTGCCGGGTAGCCGCGAGCGCCAGCGAGTGGTGTCCCGTCCACTCGCTGGCGCTCGCGGCTACCGAAAAGTCCAGAGTTCAAAGGACGTTGGTATCACGAAGCGCGTTTCCCTCAGGATCGTTTCGGCCAGCCTGCTGATTTCACGTTGTTTTCCCCAAGAGCCAAATAGCGGCCTGTGGGCGGAGCCGGCTGGGGTGCAATTCAGGAGGTGAAAAACGCCTGTAAGCCGGCTCCTACCCCCAAGCCAGTTAAGCTCATCTCGAGAATAAATCGAAATGAGAGTGGTCCGGGAATGGTAGCAACGAAATGACTCCAGCGCCGGAGGTTCAGCGCGGGCTGCCACCGGCCACACCCGTCGCCTGTACTTTACGGCGGTAGATGGTCGTGCCGGCGCCGACGTAGAGGTAGGCGCGGCCGGGGCCGGAGAGCACGCAGCTCACCTCGCCGCGGTCGCGGGCAGCCTTTGCGATCACGCCGCAGAGTCGTCCGGTGGGATCGAAGATCTGGATACCGAGCGCAGTCGTCACATAGTAACGGCCCTGCTCGTCGGTCGCCATGCCGTCGCCGTTCGCGGCGGCGAGATACGGTGGCGGCTGCTGGCTTTTGAATTCACCCTTGGGATCGATCGGGCGTCGCATGGCCATGGTGGGCGCGCCGGCATCGAGCGAGCCATCGGCGTTGATGCGGAAGGTCCACACCGCCCCGCCGCGGTGTTCGCTCACGGCGAGGGTGCCTTGGTCGGGCGAAAGGGTGATGCCGTTGGGATTGGCGATGCCACCGGCGGCGGCGCGCAGCGTCTTGGTGGCGAGGGCGACGTGGCCGATTTCTTTCTTCGCGGTATGCGTAAAGTAGAGGTGGCCGGTGGTGGTGACGACGAGGTCGTTGGGCTGAACGTCGGTCGCGATGACTTCGACCGCACCCGTCGCGGGATGGATGGCGATGATCCGTTTCTTGGCGCCTTGGCAGGCGTAGAAGCGACCGTCGGGGCCGAACTTCAGGCCGCTCACGATTTCGTCGCTGAGTTTTGTTTTCGTGCCGTCGAGGCCGAGGCGGTAGATGCCGGGCGCTGCGCCGCGCATGTCGCAGAAATAAAAGTTGCCGGCCTCGTCGGTAGTGAGTGCATCGCCGAAGCCGATGTTCTCAACAATGGGCGTCCAGCCCTCGCCCTCGATGAGCAGACGGTGCAGCGTCATGTCGCCGCCGAGATCGCCCTTCGAGCCGATCGTGGGCTTGGGGGTTTCTTTGCGCCAGAGCCACCGGAGCGCGTCGGGGAAAACCGAGCCGCCGTGCACGGAGCCGTGGCTGTAGCCCTCGGCGTATTCAAAATGCACATCGTAGCCCATGTAGCGCAGGGCGGCGTGCATCTGTTTATTTGCGATCGGCCAGTTGCCGTAATTGTTGTCGAGATCGCCGCTCACATCTTCGAGATAGACGCGGATGGGCTTGCGCTCGGTCTTGCGGACGAGCGCGGGATAGGCGTCGCCGCCGCGGAGATTGACGAAACTGCCGACGGTGGAGTGGACCTTGCCAAATTGATCGGGCCGCTCCCACGCGGCGGTGAAGGCCGCGATGCCGCCGCTGCTCGAGCCGCTGATCGCGCGCATGGCGGGATCTTTTGAAACGGGAAATTGTTTCTCGACCTCGGGCAAAATCTCTTCGAGGAGCAGGCGAACGTAGCGATCGCCGAGCGAATCGTATTCGAGTCCGCGGTTGCTCGCGGCGGTGCCGGCTTTTTTCGCGGGGTTCGCCGGACGCGTGGGATCGTTACCCGGATTAATCATGACGGCGACCGTCACGGGCATTTCCCCGCGAGCGATCAGGTTTTCAAATACGATGGGCACGCGCCAGTTCCCCGTGGGGGAGTGGCAACCGCGACCGTCTTGGAAGACCATGAGGGCAGCGGAGCCGTCGGGTTTGTAGCCGGCAGGCACGTAGACCCACCAGTCGCGCGTGGTGTTCGGGAAGATCTTCGAGTTCTCCCACGCGGGCATCTGAATGAGGCGGCCGGTGGGCACGCCGGGCTGCGGGGAGTGATCGGGCGTGGCCTTGAAGCCGTCAGCGGCGAAGAGGGGCGCTAGGAGGAAGACGAGCAAGGACAGTGAGGGGCGGATCATGGAGAAAGGGATTAAAACGAGGGACGGCAAAACGAGGGACGGCAAAACGAGGGACGGCAAAACGAGGGACGGCAAAACGGAGGACGTTAAAAAAGAGGCTTGGCTCAAAAGACCTGAGGCGGCGGTTGGCTGAACATTTGGCCCACCCTCTTTTTTGCCGAAATCCAGGCGATTGAATTAGTTCTTTTGCCAATCGCGCCAGAGCCAGCGCAGGGTGTCGGGGAAAATCGCGCCGCCGTGTTTGCCGTTGTGGCCTTCGGTGCCGAAGACGAACGTGTGGTCGTAGCCGGCGAATTTCAGCGCCGCCGCCATGTCATGGTTGGCCAGCGGCCAGTTGCCGTGGAGGTTGTCGAGGTCGCTGCTGCCGTCTTGGAGAAATACGCGCAAGGGTTTCGGCGCGGACTTCGACGCGCGCACGAGGCCGGCGTAGCGGTGGCCGCCTTGGATGTTGGTGAAGCTACCGATGTGGCTCACGACTTTGCGAAACGAATCGGGTCGTTCCCACGCGATCGTGAAGGCGGCGATGCCGCCGGAACTGTTGCCGCCGACCGCACGGCCGGCGGGATCGGCGGTGACGTTCAGGCCCTTCAGAGCCTCCGGTAGGAGTTCCTCGAGGAGGAAGCGGGCATTGGCGTCGCCGAGCGAATCGTATTCGTAGCTGCGCTGGCTGCGGGCTTTGGCGCCGGGCGCGGTGGACGCGGGGACGGTGCCGGGATTGATGCCGACGGCGATGGTCACGGGAATGTCCTTTCGCGCGATCAGGTTGTCGAAGACCACGGGAACGCGATAGGCACCCGTTGCGTTCATCATCCCGCTGCCATCGAAGAAGACCATCAGGCAGGCCGGCTTAGTCGCGTCGTATTGGGCAGGCACGTAGACCTGATACTCGCGCGTGGTGCCGGGAAAGACCTTGCTGGCCGAAAACGTGCCCGTGCGCACGGTGCCGCGCGGGGCATCGGCGCGAGGCTGCGAATCTACGCCGAGGGTGTAGTCGTCGGCTGCGTTAAGAGGAGCGGCTGCGAGGAGCAGCGCGAGAAACAGGGTGGTGGGGCGCACGCGGAGTTCGTTAGGGGGCGGGGTGGCCGCGTGCAAGCCGCAAGCCGGTCAACCCGCGATGATTTCTTCGATCACGACGTGGATCGGCTTGTCCGGCGAGCAATCGGCCCGCAGCGAGACGAAGCCGTCGCGATAGCGGTCGTAGATGGGCCAGAGCGCGGTGCGATCGGTCTCGGGCAGCGGGATGTTCTCAATCGCGGTGCGGGAGAAAAAGCCGAATGTCCCCTCCGCCATGTCGGGCGGCAGTGCAGCGATGGGTTGCTTGCACCGGAACAGAAACATTAACCAATGCGACTGCCCCTCGTAAGCCTTTTCGGCGATGACGCAAAAGAGATGCAGGTCGGAAGTCGTGATCACATGACCGGTTTCCTCGCGGGTCTCGCGCACCGCGCACTCGAAGGGAGATTCGCCGACGGCGGTTTCGAGTTTACCGCCGATCGGACTCCACGCCCCGAGGTTCGGCGCCTTCGCCCGCAGGAGCAACAGGTGCTCGCCCGCATTATTTTCGAGGAAAACGAGGACAGCGATTTTGTAGGCGAGGGGAGGAGTCGACATCAGAGGTGGACGGGCGGTGGCGGAAGGTGAAAACCAAGTTTGAGCGTGACCTCGCCAAAAGGGTGCACAACTTTTTTTCCTGTGCATCGACGTTTGCTTCGATTTTTTTCGCTTCTGCTCTGCGGCGTGGCTGCGGCCACGGCGGCGACCGTCGTGGCTCCCTCAAGCAACCCGGAGGTCGAGGTCAGTGCGGTTAAGTTTGCCAATCTGCGCGCTCCCCATGGTTCGTCCGGCAACTGGTATGAAGCCACGATTGCGCTGGATGTTCGGCCTGTCCCGAGCACCTCCGGCCGCATGGTTGCGCGGGTGCGGGTCACGCTGACGCTCGGGTTTGAGCTGCCGGCCCCTCCCGGGGGCGAGCGGCGCATGGAATTTTACCGGGCCGAGGCCGAATGCGTCGCACTCGAGACCGGCCGGTCCGACGTGCGGTTCTATTTGCCTCCGGAGCTCGTGAAACGGGATCAACTTCACGGTGATCCAAAATACTGGGGGGTTGAACTGGCCGCCGCCGGTCGGGCCATTCCGGCGGGGCGCGGTAGTTATGCCAGCTCGTTACCCGCCGCTGAGGCCCGCAAGAGTTTTCAAACTCGCGCCGCCGCGGGTGCCGGAATCAACGAAGGTCTGCTCCAGCCACAATTTCTCACGCCGTTCGCCCTCGAGTATGCCCGCGCCACGCCGTCATTTGTACGCCGCGAGAGTCGCTAAACTGTTCTGAGATTTCTCGTAACTGAGTTTGCGCTTGCTGCGTCTCGCCCCATCTGAAATCGCCTTTGTATCTTTCCTCACCCCCTATATGCGTTCATCCCGGGTTCTAGCCGTTGACATTGGAGCAGGTCATGTCGTGTGCGGTGTGTTCACGGCGGGGGCGGCGGGTCGATTGGTTTTGCAGCAATTCGCTCTCGAGCCGCATAGCTCCGACCCTTCCCACGAGGCGCGGTGGGCGACCGAAATCGCTCAGTCCCTAGGTGCGGTGTCTGCACGGAACAAGCTCGGTGGCGTTTCCGCCCTCGCCGTGCCCGGGCACTTGGCGCTCACGAAGTTCATCAAGACACCGTCGATGGCGAAGGAGAAGCGCGGCAAGATTATTGAATTCGAGGCGGCCGAAAACATTCCTTATCCGCTGCAGGAAGTCGTTTGGGACCACCTCGTCGTCGCCGACGATGGCTTCGACCTCGAGGTCATGCTGACCGCCGCGAAATTCGAGGCGATGCAGACGCTGTGCACCGCGACCGACTCCGCCGGCTTCCCGGCCGAGCGCGCCGTCCCTTCGGTTTTGGCGCTCAATCACGCCTTCCGCTACAATTACCCCGAGGTCAACGAGAGCGTGATCGTGATCAATATCGGTGCCCGTTCGACCAACTTATTGTTTATTGAAGGCGAGCGTTTCTATGTCCGCACGTTGGCGCTGGCCGGTAACGCGGTCACGCAGACCATCGCCGAGGATCTGCGCATTGATTTTTCGCAGGCGGAGACGCTCAAGGTCCAAGTCCTCTCCGGACACTCGGACTTGCCGGCGGGATCGCCCTCGCGGGCGGCGGTCCAACGCGCGGCGGCGGCTTTCAATACCAAACTCGGTTTGGAGGTCACTCGCTCGGCCATTAATCATCGCCGGCAGTCGGGTTGTGAGGCGGCCGTGGCGGTGTATCTGACTGGCGCGGGTTCGTTGATCAACGAGCTGCCCACGGTTCTCTCCGACAAGCTCAAGCTGCGCGTCTACCGCTACGAGGCCCTGCGAAACGTCGATCTTTCGGCCAACGCGCGCGCCGCCGGAGCGGAGTCCGCCTCCGCCGCGCTCGCCGATCTGGTGGGGCTCGCCACGTGCCTCGTTGCCAAAAAGGAAACCGAGGCGAGCCTGCTCCCTCCTTCGGTCACGGAGGCGATCGCCTTCCGCAAACGCCAGCCGATCCTCGTAGCGGCCGCGGCCCTTGTAGTCGTCGCTTTTTTTCCGCCCATCGCCTATTTTCATCAGGTCGCTTCCGCGAAGCTCGTCCAAGTTTCCCAGGTAGATGGACAGTTGATGCCGCTCCGCGCGATTCAGACGCGCAACGAAGACAACCTTCGCCAAATCGAGGACGCGAAAAAACAAATCGCCGCCTACCGCGGGGCCTACGACACCAAGGCTAATTGGATTAATTTTTTCACCGACCTCCAAAACCGTCTGGTCAAGATCGAGGATGTCTGGCTCGACAAGTTGCAGGTGGTCCGTGCACCGCTGCCCGAGCCCGGTTCGGAGCCGTTCGTCGATTTGTCCGTGCCGCCCCCAGCCGACGGCTCCGCGCCGGTCGCTCCGCCCGCACCGCCCCTTCGCCTCACGTTGAGCGGTCGCCTGCTCGATGTGGCCAACCCCCAGTCCAAGGTCAGCGCCGAGGCGCGTCAGCGCGTGCAACAACTCTTGGCGAGCTTTACCGGCTCGCAGTTTATTGCGTCCGTCGAAAACGAGAAGTTCGACAATAATCAAAACGGGCTGCTGCGTTTCGATTTCACCCTCGTGATCAACCCGAAGAAAACGCTGTGAGCCGCGCATGAACTGGTATCGCAAAAACCCCCTCTTTACCTCGGCGCTGACGCTCTGCGCGTTGCTCGTGCTGGGCGAGGGCTGGCTCATCTATGACCGGTTCGCCGCGTCCCGGGCCGCCGCTAAAAAACTCGTGCAACGGGAGTCCGAGTTAATGGCCATGAAGGACCTTGCGCCCGTGCCGACGCGCCCCGTGGCCACGGCAATTGAGGGTGATCTCGCTCGCGCCCAACGCGCCGTCGCCGCGATGCAGGCCGAACTCAAAGGTCGTGGTCCCGCTGCCGAACGCCTTGCGACGGCCAAGATTCCCGCCGCCCGCACCGAAGCCTATTTCGACCTAGCGACCTTCGTCGAAAAGACCCGTGAGTTGGCGAAGAAAAACGACGTGGAGATCCGCCCGGAAGCCGCCCGCTTCGGCTTTGCGCTCTATGCCAATGAGGGACCGAAGGAAGATCGGATAGCCTCCGTCTTTCATCAGCGCCAAATCATCCAATATATTGTCGAATCCCTCATCGAAGCCCGTCCACGCGCGATCTTTTCTGTCCAACGTGAGCGCGCCCTGAACAAGTCCGAGAAAGAGGCGCTCGTCGCCGCCCAAATTGCCGCCGCCACGGCCGGTGGCGTTCTGGTCGAGCCTCCGCCGGAAAGCGCGCCGGGGGTGGGCTCGCCTGCCGAGCCCGAGGGCCCCGATATTTTCGTCGTCGACCCGCGCGTATCCGCTCGCTCGATCGGTTACATCGATACGACTCCCGTTCGCATTGTGTTCACCGGGCAGACGGGAGTGCTCCGCGCTTTCTTGAACAAACTCGCCAGCTTCGAACTTCCCGTGCTCGTCCGTGAGGTCGAAGTTGACCGTGCTAACGCCGAGGAGTCCGCCGCAGCCGCGCCCGTCACGACCGCCCCCGAGGAGGGTGCCGTCCCGGACGATGCGTCGGTCCCGGCTCCTGCATCGATTGTGCTTCAGACGAAGCCCAAAGTCGCGGCAGGCACCGTCAAAGCCGGTGTGCCCGCTGCTCCAAAACGCGCCCCCGCCACGCCCATGGTGTCGAAGACCCTTTCGAAATTTATCGTGACGGTCGAGTACCTCAATCTGGTCCCCGCTCCCGGTGCGGTACCCGACGCCAGCGCCACCGACGCCAAACCGTCCAACTGACCCATGGCTGCCTTGCCCCCTGAAAAACTTTACCTCGTCGCGTCCGCCGCGCTCGCCCTCGCGTCCGCCGCAGTCTGCGGCACGTTTATCTGGCGCCACGCGAGTGCGCCTGAGGTTGTCCTCGCTAAAGTAGAGCTCTCCGACGCGCCCTACGCGGCTACCGTGGCCGACGCGGCCATCGTCAAAACCGACACGTGGACCCCGCCCTCCTCGCAGACGCGCGGTCGCGACTGGATTTACGACACCTTCACGCCTCCCGAAATTTTTTACAACGCCCGCTCCAAGCACTTCACGGTCAAGCCGCCCGCGGCGCTCACTGAAGACGGCTTACTCGAAGAAGCCTTCGGCGTCGAGTTGGTCACGGTGCGCCCCGAGCCGTTCCGGCTGCAACTCATCGGCTACGTGGGCGGGGAGGGGACTTGGCGGGGCACCTTTGAAATGGTCTCGACGGGCGAGGTCTTCCTCGGTGGTGCCGGGCGCGCGGTCCCGAAGCTCGGTCTCACTGTTAAGAGTCTCGAGGTGCGCACCGTCGACATCAAGATTCCCGAGAGCATGACTACGCGCCAACGCGTCGCCACCGCCGTGGTCCGCGATGACAAGACTGGCCGTGATGTCACCCTCACCCACCGCGAACGCTATTTTACCGGCGGATTATCCGCCTTTGTCGCGGCGACGGGTGATGAGGCCACACGTGAAGTGCGGGCCGGCGATAGCTTCGTGCTCGGCGAGGTGACTTATCGCATCGGGAAAATTCTCCTCTCCCCCGCGAGCATCGAGATTTCTAAAGAAGGCCCGACACTCAACCAACCAGACCGCCGCACGCTCACCCCCCGCGAAGCTGATGATTACGCTCCAGCGGACGCGACGCCCACCACTCAATAATTTCCCGCAATGAACAAACCCGCCCTTCCTTCGTCGTCCTGCCTTCTCCTCGCCGTCGCGATTTTCGCGCTCGCCGCGCCGGTCGGACACGCCGCCGAGCCCAGCCCGACCGACGTGAAAATTCGCCTCATGGCGGAGGTCCTGCGCGCCCGCGATGCCCGCGATCTCGACACCGCGCAGCGGACGCTCGACCAGCTCGTAGCCCTCTCCCCGAACGATCCTTCCGTGCTCCGCCTCCGTGCCGAGCTCGACGCCCAACGCAGCGCTCAGGCCGAAGCCGCCGCCCGCGCCGCCGCCCAACCCGCGGCCTCGCTCTCTCGTTCCGCATCGGCTGCTCCGGGGATGATCGATGTCAAGATTCCTGAGCCCGGACAAACCCCACCGTCGCCGGGCCGCGCGCCGACTCCCGAGGAGGAGGCCGAGGCCATGGCTCGCGCCGAGTCCAACCGCATCAGTGCCGCCATCGCCGGCGCCCAGACCCAACTCGCCACCGCCCGCGCCCAAGTCCGCGATGGCCGCACCGACGATGCCATCGCCACCGTCGACGCCGCGCTCGCCGCGCTTCCCGTAAATCCGCTGACCCAAAAGCTGGTTGCCGATCTGAAAAAAGAAAAAGCTTCCGCGCTCCTCGATCGCGCCCAAGCGCTCTTGAAACGCGGCGATATGGATGGCGCTCGCGCCGCCCTCGCGGCTCAGACCGAACTCGCTCCTTCCGATGCCCGCGCCGCGACCGTCGCCCAGCGCATCGCCCGCGCCGAAGCGAAGACGGCTGCCGCCCCCGGCGTCGATCCCCGCTTCATCGCTGAGCGCGCCGCCACCGCCGAACTCATCGCCAAGGGCCGCGCGCAATACGTCGCCGGTGATATCGATGGCGCGCAGGCCACCTTCCGCGGGATTGAGGCAAACGAGCCGGATAACACCGTTGCCAAGGGTTTCCTCCTCCGGATCGCTCAGGAAAAAACCGAGACCGGCGCCCTCAATCGCGAGAAGACCCGCGCCCAACTCCTCGAAGAAGTCGCCAAAGGTTGGCAGCGTCCCGGCATTTACCAAGAGCGCGCTCGCGAGACCGACAAGGCGGCTGCTGCAGCTCCGCTCGCTCGCAAACTGAACGACATTATCCTTCCCAGCGTAAGCTTCACCCGCGCCGAGATCGGCCAAGTCGTGGCCGCCCTCAGCGCGGCGTCCGAGGAATTCGACACCAGCGGTACGAATCCGAAGGGCGTCAACGTCGTCCTCCTCGATCCCACCAATAAAAACCCGACCGTCACGATCACCCTGCGCAACACGTCGCTGAAACGCGTCCTCGATTTCGTCACCGAGTCCATCGGCTACCAGTTTGAAGTGCAGTCCGACGCCGTGATCGTTCGTCCCGGCGGTGAGGTCTCCACGCTCGATACGGCTTTCTTCCCGGTCACCCGCGCCACGGTTCTGCGCATGAGCGGTATCTCCGGTGCCGGCGGAGCCAAGGGCGATCCGTCCTCTGCCGGCACCGCCGCTGGCGAGCCGACCAGTAGCACGGGCGAAGCCGGTTCCATGAAAGCCTTCCTCCAGCAGGCCGGCGTTAACTTCGAGGCCGTCGCCGGCTCGAGCCTCGCCTACGACGGCTCCGCGATCATCGTCACGCAGACCGCGCGCAATGTGGAGCGTATCCGCAATATCCTCGCCCGCTACAACGATGTCCGCCAAGTCGAGATCGAGTCCAAATTCTTGGAGGTCCAGGAAGGTGCCCTCGAGGAACTCGGCGTGAAATGGAATCTCTCCCGCCGCGGCGTCCCGCAGGTTAACCCGACCACCGGCTCCCCCGTCCTCGACGCGAATGGCCGTCAAGTCTTCTCACCGCAGGAAACCTACACGAGCGACGGCGTCACGCGCTCCCTCGTCAGCGCGTTCCCCAGCACGACGAATTCGACCTCGCTCACCATTAAAGACCCCGGTCTCTCCGGCGGTCAGCTCGTGGTGCCCGTCGCCCCCGCCAACATCCCCGGTGGCGTCCAACTGGCTGCCACCGCCGCCGCATTGGCAAACATCACGGGCTTCGTCGGTGAGTTCGATGTCACCGCCGCGATCCGCGCGCTCTCGCAAAAACAGGGCTCCGATCTCCTCAGTTCGCCCAAAGTCACCGTCCTCTCCGGCAATCCCGCCAACATCGTCGTCGCCCAGGAGCTCCGCTATCCGCAGAGCTATGGCGAAATTCAAAGTCAGGTCGGTTCCGCCTCCACTGCCGGTGGCGCCGCCGGTGTCACCATCACGGCCGGCACGCCGCAAGAGTTCACCACGCGCAACGTCGGCGTGGAAATGAAGGTCACGCCCACCGTCGAGGAAGACGACTACTCCATCAGCCTCGATCTCAACCCGAAGGTCACCGAGTTCGAAGGCTTCGTCGAATACGGCGGCCCCAGCGTCGCCATCTCCGGCAACACCACCGTCACCGTTCCGCCCGGTTTTTATCAGCCGATTTTCTCCGTCCGCGAAGTCACGACCAAGGTCACCATCTGGGACGGTGCCACGCTCGTCATGGGCGGGCTCACGCGCGAAGAAGTGAAAAAGGTCACCGACAAGGTCCCGTTCTTCGGCGACATCCCGTTTGTCGGCCGCCTCTTTCGCTCGAAGGGCGAGAGCTCGCAGAAACGCAATCTCCTCATCTTTGTGACGGCCAATCTCGTGAGCCCCGGCGGCTCGCCGAAAAAGCAGGACCTCAAAAATACGCCGGCGACGTCGCTCTTCCAGAATCCGACCATCGTCACCCCGGCCAGTGCCGAAGCCCGCACGCGTAGCGGCAACAAGTGAGCAACCGACCACCCGGAGGCCCATCCATGAAAACGATTTTAAGGCGCACCCTCGCCGCCGTCGCGACCCTCGCCGCCCTGCTCGCCACGCCCTTGGCGATGGCGACGCCCACGATCTCCATCAATACCCCGACGAATGCCTCCACGGTAGCGATAGCCAGCACGCCGGCCGGTATTACGTTCACCGTTACCCCGTTGATCGGCACCAGCCCCGTGGGTACGCTGGTTTCCTCAGTCAACTTTTTGGTCAACGGCACTTCGATCGGGATCGTCGGCGGCGGTGCCTTCAATACCACCTACTCAACCACGTGGGTTCCAACGGCACCCGGAACATACAATCTCACCGCTGTTGTCACCGACACATCGGTGGTGACCAGCGGCACGTCGCCCAACCTTAACACCGCGACGTCGCCTTTGGTGATCGTTACCGTCTCGGCGACACGGGTCGTGGTTTTGACCGCTCCTGCGACCAATACCACGCTCATTCAGGATTCCGAAATTTTCCTTCGGGCCACGGCCGCATTGTCCGATTCGATTGTCGGCAACGTGCAGTTTCGCCTCGATGGTGCCGACCTTGGTGCGGCGGTGACGCAGGCCCCCTATAGCCGCGCCATTGTCCTTTCCGCTGCCAACGGTTTCACGGCCGGCGCGCATACCTTGGTCGCGCGCACGACGAGTAGCGATGGCACGATCACGCTCGATTCGTCGACTGCGAATATCACCGTGGTTGCCGCGGTTGTCGGTAACGCCGTTCCTGTCGTGACGATGACGTCTCCGGCCTCCGGAGCTTCCCTGCCGGCGAATCAGAGTGTCACAGTTTCGGCCACTGCTACTGATGCCGACGGTTTCATCCCGAGCACAACGGGTGGCGGCGTCACCTTCTACGTCGATGGGGATCTGATCGGCACCGATTTGGTCGCGCCCTATTCGGTGACGTGGACTCCCACGGTCGCGAAAACTTACTCGATCCGCGCCCAAGCCACCGACGACAAGGGCAGCACCGTGCTTTCGGCTGTTCCCTACAATGTCACCGTGGTCGCCGCCGTGACCGCGCCAACGATCACGTTCACGCCTCCCACCACCGTCGGCGTCAACACCGTCACCACGCTTGCGGCCACCGCCACAGCCGGCACGGGTGCGACGATCACGCAAGTTCAGTTCCTCTCCGGCGCGACCGTCCTCGGCACGGACACTATCGCGCCTTATACCTTTGATTGGACGCCCACCGCCACCGGTGCGGTGTCGCTCACTGCGAAAATCACCGATTCAAACGGCACCACCGCCACCTCCGCCGCCACCAGCGTGACGGTCGCCGCGGCCGCACCCACGGTTTCCATCACTGTCCCTACGAACGGCACGTCCGTCGCGCTGGGCACCACCACCGCCCTCACCGCGACGGCCGTCGCGAATGGCGGTGCCATCGTCAGTCGCGTCGATTTCCTCGCTGGCACGACCAGTATTGGTACCGCGTTGACGACGCCCTTCACCGTGAATTGGACACCAACGGCCGCCGGAATTACGGCGCTCACGGCGCGAGTGACCGACTCGAATGGCGTATCAATCACGTCAGTGATTGCGAACGTCAACGTGACGGCCCCCAGCGTCGCGCTGACCGCTCCCACCGCCGGTTCTGGAGCCACTCTTGGGTCCCCCGTTGCACTCACCGCGACCGCCAGCGCCGTCGGTTCCGCGACGGTCACAAAGGTTGATTTCTTCGCCGGCGCCACGCTTGTCGGCACCGCTCTCACGCCCCCCTACACGATCAACTGGACACCGACGGCAACCGGTGCCGTGTCGCTCACGGCCCGTGTCACCGATTCTAATGCCGCTGCGATCACCTCGACCGCCGTCAGCGTCACCGTCGCCACGTCCGTCCCGACGGTCTCGCTCACCAGCCACGCCAACGGAGCCTCCGTTGCGCTCGGCACCTCTCCGACGCTCACTGCCACCGCCGCCGCTTTTGGCGGGGCCACGGTCACCCGCGTGGATTTTCTCGTCGGTTCGACCCTGGTCGGTTCTTCCCTCACTGCTCCCTATTCGACAACGTGGACCCCGACGGCCTCGGGTGTCACCGCGCTCACCGCCCGCGTCACCGACTCCAACGGCACCGCCGTCACGTCGGCTACGATTAACGTTACTGTCACCGCCGCTCCCGCTGTGGCGCTCACCGCGCCGACCGCTGGCGCTGGCGCGACGTTGGGAGTCGCTGTCGCCCTCACGGCCACCGCGAGCGCTTCCGGCACGGCCACCGTCGCCAAGGTGGAATTTTTCGCTGGTGCTACGCTGGTCGGCACTGCGCTGACTGCGCCCTACACCGTCAACTGGACGCCCACCGCCACGGGTGCGGTTTCCCTCACGGCTCGTGTTACGGACAACAATACGGCCGCCGCGACCTCAACCGCCATCAATGTCACCGTCGCCACCTCCGTGCCGACGATTGCACTCACGAGCCATGCCAATGGGGCCTCTGTTCCGCTCGGCACATCGCCGACGCTCTCAGCGACGGCAACCGCGAGTGGCGGTGCCACGGTCACCCGCGTAGATTTCCTCGTCGGCTCGACGGTCGTTGGGTCCTCGCTGACTGCTCCTTATTCGACAACGTGGACCCCGACGGCTTCGGGTGTCACCGCGCTTACTGCCCGCGTCACCGACTCCAACGGCACCACCGTCACCTCCGCGAGTGTGAACGTGACGGTTACCGTGCCGAGCGTCGCGCTCACCGCGCCCACGTCCGGAGCTGGC
>Ga0209550_10000309_pt1 | contig 44103 bp, 36 predicted proteins | sample LauGreSuBDMM15SN_2_FD_187567 | JGI IMG/M metagenome (GOLD analysis project Ga0209550, IMG submission 187567) | Freshwater lake microbial communities from Lake Michigan, USA - Su13.BD.MM15.SN (SPAdes) (version 5) | ecosystem: Environmental > Aquatic > Freshwater > Lake | place: Lake Michigan...
ATGCAATAATAAGATAAAGAGAATGATTTTTTACATTTCTCATGTAAAAGGAATCATTTTGTATTAAATAAAAATGTGAAAATCACAGATTAATTAGGTTATTTTCTTTCTTATAATAGGATTTTAACCATTATTTTTTATAAAAAATCAATTATTTGCTGAACAACCAGGCTGTCTTTATATATTCTACGATGACCTAAACCCCGCGTAATAACAAAATGAATATTTTTTTGTGCTGATTCAATAATTGGCGTTACATCAGCTAGGGGAGTAATGTCATCATCCTCATCATGTATCCACAAAATTGAATTTGTCAATAAAGGAGCAATTCTTTTTATAGAGAAATGTTCTACACGGAAACCTGATTTTTTGTAGATATAGTCATGAATACCAAGCCTTACCCGATCTTTTAATTTTAAAAACTTACAAAATAACTGAATAGATGTGATGGTTTCGGTAGCAGGTGCAATCAAAACAAGCTTAGTATTGGGATGATTGTGCATTTCTTCAAACAAACAAATGGCAATTCCTCCAAAAGAGTGACTAATATACCCATCAAAAGCACCAAATTGCTTTTCAAGTTCACATAGCATCTCCGTATATTCGGGCAGGGTAATGGTTTTGCCCTCACTAAATCCATGGGCTTTTGCATCCATCGCAAAAACAGCGTAACCTTTTTCAAGCAATGGAACTACATACCTATCAAAATTATAAGCCCGGGATTCAAATCCATGAACAATAAGTATCTTCTTCACAGCCTCTTTTTGCCATCTATACCCTTGAATTTTAAGTCGATCTACAATAATATTAAACCTTTCTGCTTTTTTAAAAATTTCTGGCTCAAAGGGTTTGGGCTTTCTAAATGGGGTTGTAAAAATCTGGATGGCAACTTTTGCCGCCCAATGAATTGATATCAATGAAATGACGTAGATTTTCAATTTTATCAAAAAAATGAACAGCTTTTGATTGTTTTTCATACAATGTAAAAAAATATTTTGCAAATATACTTGGAGTATATCATAGCAGAATTAAAAATTTAATTAGGAAGAACTATCTTCGAAACATAATGATTAATAATTTATTTGAGAACTTTTCTTTGATAAAACTGATGGTTTTTGACATGGATGGTGTTTTAACAAACGGTAAAATATCATTGATAGGTAATGATGAGTGGATAAGAGATATGGATATAAAAGATGGGTTTGCAATTCAACATGCGCTTAATAATGGAATCTTTATTGCTGTTATTACAGGTTCTTTTTCAAGTCCTGTTGCTTGTAGGTTACAAAAACTTGGTGTTGATCTTTATTTTCAACATGTTAAAAATAAAGGAACTTGCTTGTTAGAAATCATGTTATCGCTGGGCATTGAAAAAAAACAAGTTCTTTTCATGGGTGATGATATCCCAGATTTAGATGCATTTTTTGTAGCTGGAATTAAAGCCTGTCCAGCTGACGCTGTTCAAGAAGTTAAACAACATGCTAATTTTATTTCTACCAAAAATGGTGGAAATGGATGCGTTAGAGAAATCATCGAAAAAGTGATGCTTGCTCAAAATAAATGGCATATAAAAAGCAACTCACAAAGTATCTAATTCAAAATAGCATGAAAAGAATAGTTGGTTTTTTTCAGTTGATTCGATATCCCAATTTGTTTTTTGTTTTGTTAACCCAGGTTCTTTTCTATTTCTGTGTTATCAAAACTCAGTTTATTAAATTCGGAATTGATGGTCCACGTTTGGTGCAATTTGACTTTTATTTGTTGGTATTATCTTCCGTTCTCATTGCAGCAGCTGGATATATAATAAATGATTATTTTGATTTAAACATCGATAAAATCAATAAACCAGAACGGTTAATTATCGATAAATTAATCAGTCGCCGTTGGGCGATGTTCTTTCATTTATTTATTTCATTTATTGGATTACTCCTTACAGCCTATGTTTCATGGCATTTGAAAAATCCTTTTTTGCTATTTTTCAATTCACTAACCGTTGTTTTATTATGGTTTTATTCTACCACTTTTAAACGCCGCTTGCTTTCAGGCAATATTTTAATTTCTATCTTAACAGCTTGGGTTATTGGTGTTCTTTATGTTGCTGAAGTACGTTGGACTTTTGGAAAAATCTTACCTTATCAAAATGCTGCTATGTTAAACCTGTACAAACTCAGTGCAGTATATGCCGGTTTTGCATTTATTGTATCTTTAATTAGAGAAATAGTTAAAGACCTAGAAGATCAAGATGGCGATCGAAAAAACAACTGTGAAACAATGCCTATTGTTTGGGGACATATAGCTACAAAAGTTTTTATATCTGTTTGGATCCTGGTATTAATTGGAATTCTTGTCATCATGCTATTTTACACTTTATTTAATGGCTGGTTTTTAATGACAGCCATAATTTTATTAGCCCTATTAATTCCTTTGTCTCTCAATTTCAAAAAAATACAATTGGCCAGTTCACCCAAAGATTATCATGTAATTAGCTTGAATTTAAAATTGATCATGTTCTTCGGAATTTTATCAATGATTTCTTATTTTTATCATAATTCATGAAAAATATTATCCTCGCATCTGGATCTCCTAGGCGAAAAATGCTGATGGAATGGGCAGAACTTAATTTCGAAATCATCGTTTCAGACGCTGATGAATCATTTCCAAACGACATTTCCCCAAAAGATGTTGCATTGTTAATTGCAAAAAATAAGAATATTGCCGTTTTCGAAAAATTACAATCAATACAACCTACAAACAATTTTCTTGTAATATCAGCAGATACAATTGTTGTTTTACATGGTGAAATAATCGGCAAACCCGCCAACAGGGAGCATGCAATCGATATTTTACAAAAGTTAAGTGGACAGAAACACGAGGTAATTACGGCGGTGGTTATGAAAAATAATCTAAAGGAAATAGCATTTGCTGATGCTACACAAGTTACTTTCCATGATCTTACACCCGAGCAAATTGTTTTTTATGTAGATAATTACAAACCTTATGATAAGGCAGGTGCTTATGCCATTCAAGAATGGATAGGTGTTGTAGGAATCAAATCAATTGAAGGAGATTTCTACAATGTAATGGGGTTACCAATCAGTAGGGTTGTGAGTTTATTAAATTCGTCGTTTATTGACTAAGTTTTACACGTTTTTTTCTATTTTTTTCATGTGATTTACACTCCTTTTAGATTATGCTTCAGCCTTATTTTTGAGTATGATTTTTAAAGAAGACCTTTTACAATACATTTGGGAACATTATAATTTTGATGACAAAGACCTGACTACCACATGTGGTAAAAGAATATTCATCAAAAATAGGGGATTAAGGAACTTTGACCAAGGACCTGATTTTATCAATGCAAGAATAGTCCTTGATAAAACCGAATGGGCGGGTAACATCGAACTACACCTCACTACAAAAGAATGGATCCATCATGGACATTCGCAAGATCTAAACTATAAAAATGTAATCCTGCATGTTGTTTGGAAAAACAATGATTCGCTATTTATTCAATCACCAGTTCTTGAATTACAACATGTAATTGACAATAATTTTTTGACTACATATCAAATTTTGATGCAAAATCATTCAATGATTCCATGTACTTCTGTAGGAGGATGTTCAATAAATCAAGAAATAAAAGATTGGATAGATGATTTAGGGTTATCAAGACTTATTGAAAAATCTGATGGGTTGATTCATGATTTGAATCAGTTAAAAGGAAATTGGGAAGAATTAATTTGGAGAACAATTTCAAGAAACTTTGGTCATCGCGTTAATGCCGAAGGTTTCTATCTACTTGCAAAATCAATTCCATTTTATCTAATTAAAAAATACAAACAACATTTGTTTGATGTAGAAGCTTTGTTGATGGGACAAGCTGGATTGCTTCAAAAAAATTGGCAAGATGAGTATCCAAAGAAACTGCTGACTGAATATGATAGGATTAAAAAATTATATGATTTAAAAGAAATTAATTACCCAATCTATTTTTTGAGGATGCGTCCGGCGAATTTTCCTACTATCAGGTTGGCTCAATTAGCTTCAATGCTATCTCAAAATACCAGCATTTTAGATACGCTCAAAGAAATTGAAGATGTAAATCAATTCAAGAAAAGCATCTCTTTTGATATCAGTGAATATTGGTCAAATCATTATAGGTTTGATAAAATATCAACTCCTACAGATAAAAAACCTGGAAATACATTTGTTGACAACCTAATCATCAATAGTTTCATACCGATTTTATATGCCTACGGTTGTGTGATTGGCTCAGCTCAATACAAAGAAAAAGCCAAGAGATGGTTTAGAGAATTATCTGTGGAGTCAAATTCCATTTTATATGAATTTAATAAAATTGGATTGAAACCAACAACAGCAGCTGAATCTCAATCTCTCTTGGCTTTGCATAAAAAATATTGTACCCAAAAGAAATGCACAGATTGCAAAATTGGGCGTAAAATTCTTCAAGATGCTAAATCATTAAAAAATGAACTATCTCCAATTATAATTGATATTTAGCATTATAGAAGGGTGTAAACTTTCTTTAACTGGGCAACTTAAGGCAATCTCATTTAATTTTTCTTTTTCTGCGTCTAAGAACTGAATTCCTTCAGGCCATTCAAATGCTAAGTTAATGGCAGAAATCTTTCTTGGGGCAGATGACATGATTTTTTCTGTTTTAATCAGAACTCCTGTTAACCTATCTTCAAACTCCTTACCCCTGATGGCCATAGTTGTAACCATACAAGCAGCTAAAGACGTTCCAATTAAGTCTGTTGGAGAAAATCTTTCACCCTTTCCTTGATTATCGGTGGGGGCATCTGTTTCAAAATCCGATCCAGATTGTAAATGAGTTGCTAAAGTTCTGAGCTCACCTTGGTATGATACGTGCGATGTCATATAATTTTTATATAAATTTACATAACATATCTCAACCATGTTTAAACATTCAATTTTAGTTATTACAATTTCACTGTCTTTTTTAGGAGCTTTTTCTCAACGTCTATCCGATGTAAAAGGCAATAAAAAGCAAGAAGAAAAAATTGCAAAGCGAAATAAGATAAACGAACTCATAAGGAATGAGGAAGAAGGTATTCCTGCTTTTAATAAACAAACCTCTTTCCAAATTAAAGTGAATCACGATGGCAATGGCCTACTTTATGAATTAGGGAAAATGAAAACTCCGTATAAAGCCACTATTTTTCAAGTAGAATTGGGCGAAAAACAGCACCCTAAAGAACAAAAACAAAGCAGTAGCTCATATGGAGGGGGATTTACGATTTTTGGTAAACCTTTTGTCTATGGGAAACAAAATATATTTTATCAAGCAAAAATCGGGGCGGGCCAACAGATTATGATTGGTGGGAAAGGAAATAAAAATGGGGTAGCCGTTTATGGTGTTATGCTAGGAGGTTTTTCAGCGGGTTTAGCAAGACCTTATTATGTTGAATTTGCCTCTGCAGGTGCTTCCGTGAAAAGAAAGTTTACTGAAGCAGATAGAAATTTATTTTTTAGTGCCGACAAAATAATTGGAGGTACGGGACTGGAACTTGGATGGAAAGAAATGAAATTCAATCCTGGTGTTTATGCAAAAGGGGGACTTAGGTTTGATTGGGCAAGGTTCAACCAAGTGGTTTCTGCTGTTGAATTTGGTTTTACTTTTGATTATTATACTAAGAAAGTAGTTCAAATGGTAGATATACAAGGCAAAACTTTCTTCCCAACGGGATATGTCTCTCTTGTTTTTGGTAACCGTAAGTGATGTAACTTTGCACTTTATTTAGAACAATGAAAGAACTCATCATATTAGATCCTGTAGTTGAACAAAAAGTTAAAAAACCAGATTGGTTGAGGGTAAGGTTACCCATAGGAGAAAGCTACAAACACGTAAGGTCTCTGGTAGACACCCACAAACTTCATACAATTTGTGAAAGTGGAAATTGCCCAAACATGGGTGAATGTTGGGGCGAGGGAACTGCAACTTTCATGATTCTTGGAAATATTTGTACCCGCAGTTGTGGTTTTTGTGCCGTTGCAACCGGGCGCCCAGAAGCTGTTGATTATGATGAACCACAACGTGTTGCAGAAGCTATTCATTTAATGAAAGTAAAGCATGCTGTTCTAACTTCAGTTGATAGAGACGAATTACCAGATGGAGGAAGTACCATTTGGTTTAATACAATCAAAGCAGTTAAAGCATTAAACCCAACTACAACCTTAGAAACATTAATACCAGATTTTAAAGGTATTGAAGATCAAATTCAACGCATTATTGAAGCTTCCCCTGAAGTTGTGTCTCATAACATTGAAACTGTTGAACAACTTACCCGTAAAGTTAGGATTCAAGCAAAATACTGGCGCAGCATGGAGGTATTGAGGAAGTTGAAAAAAGGAGGAATGAGAACCAAATCAGGTATAATGCTTGGATTAGGTGAGAAAAAAGAAGAAGTTATTCAAACCATAAAAGACTTGGCTGATAATGGAGTTGATGTTATTACCATAGGCCAATATCTACAACCTACTCGCAAACACTTACCTGTACAGCGATTTGTACATCCTGACGAATTTTTTGAATATAAAGAAATTGGTTACAATGCCGGCATCGATTATGTTGAAAGTGGACCACTGGTAAGGTCTTCCTACCACAGCGAAAGGCATGTAATTCCGGGATACGGCATCAAGCAATGGGAACAAGAAGTGAATTTAAGAAATACAGTTAATTAGCAAACAGTATGAGCCGCTGGTCGATTTAAAAAACTATTACTTGTTCAAAGCAAGCTCTAATTTTTTAACCATTTCACTAGACCCAATAAAAAGAGGAGTCTTTTGATGAATAGATGTTGGCACGATTTCAAGTATTCTCTGTACCCCATCAGAAGCTTTTCCGCCTGCTTGCTCAACAATAAACGCAAGGCTGTTGGCCTCAAACATAATCCTTAATTTGCCATCTGGGTTATTTTTTGTAGCTGGATAAAGATAAATTCCTCCTTTAAGTAAATTTCTATGAATATCAGCAACCAATGATCCAATATAACGTCCAGCAAATTGTTCAAGCTTACATTCATTCAAATAATCATGAATACCTTCTTGAACAAAAGAATTTGAGTTTCCTTCATTGATAGAATATGTATTGGCTTCTGGTTTAATTGTTATATTGGGATGTGACAAAAAATACTCACCCAATGTGGCTTCATAGGTAAATCCGTTGACACCCTGACCAGTTGTAAAAACCAACATGGTTGATGATCCGTATAGTATGTAACCAGCAGCTACCTGCTCAGTACCACATTGCAAACAATCTTCTAACGTTACTGGTTCTCCTATGTTTGACAATCTTCTAAAAACTGAAAAAATTGTTCCAATAGATACGTTTACATCGATATTGCTAGAACCGTCTAAAGGATCTATCGCAACAATATATTTGCCATTAATGTTAAGTACGTTCATTGAATCAGCCTCTTCAGAAATTATAGCACAAGCTGCTCCACCTTTTAACAATGCCCTTGAAAATCTAATGTCTGCAAGAATATCCAGTTTTTGTTGATCATCGCCTCCGGTATTGTGGCTTCCTGAAGAACCCATAATGTCGATTAAACCAGCTTTGTTAATTTCTCTATTTACTACCTTTGATGCCAATGCAATATCCCTCAGCAATTGAGAAAAATCACCTACAGATTGTGGATATTGACTTTCATTACTTCTTATAAACCTGTCGAGTGTAACCCCAATGGGTATTGCAATACGTGATGCTTCCATATTTTTTTATTGATTGTTTGGCCTCAAGGTTAGTACTAATAAAGTTCATCCTCTACAACCTTAACTATTAACCACAAATAATAAAATATGTTGTTCTAGTTATATTATTAATTCATTACCATACATTTTTATGTATGACACTTTAAGTTAATTAAACCACACAACAACTTTAATCTGTGATCATTAACCTAAGTTCAATTGAAGTCTTTTAAATAAAAAAGTATGTGGAGATTGGTAATAAAATTTAATTAGTCCAATTTAAAACTATTTCTGCTCCCAAACTAAAGCACTCGCCCCTAAAATTGCAGCATCTGATTCTTTAAGATGGCTAACCAATATTTTTACTTTATTTTGAAACACTTGGATTAAGTTTTCTTCCATGTGCTCTCTGGTAGGTTTTAATATCAAATCTCCAGATTTTGTTAAACCACCAAATAAGATAATAGCTTCAGGGCTGCTAAACATTACAGCATTGGCCAAGGCTAATCCGAGTATTTTTCCTGTAAATTCAAATATTTCAAGGGCTAATTTATCGCCTTTGATAGCGGCGTCATACACAACTTTGGAATCTAGTGTATTTTTGTCTGCATTCCTCAACAAGCTAGGCTCCTGGCTATTTTCTAGGAACTCAAGCGCTGTAAGCCTAACTCCTGTGGCTGAGGCATAACTTTCAAGCGAACCTTTTTTACCCGTGCCTTCATGCATTCTTCCATCAGGTATAACAATTGTATGTCCTAACTCACCTGCAAATCCATCATGTCCATAAATCAATTGACCATTGGCAACAATACCACTTCCAACACCAGTGCCTAATGTAATCATTATAAAGTCTTTCATGCCTTTTGCTGCTCCGTACATCATTTCACCTATAGCTGCTGCATTTGCGTCGTTTGTGACCGTTACAGGGAGATTAAATTTTGTGCTAAGAAGCTCTGCCAATGGGATGATGCCTTTCCATGGAAGGTTAGGTGCATATTCTATTGTACCAGTATAAAAATTACCATTGGGTGCACCTACACCAATCCCTTTCATTACAGAAATTCCGCCTGCGCTCTCTATCAATTCTAAGAGATGTGTATATAATTCGTCAATGTAAGTACCTATTTCTGTATGTTTCTTTGTTGACATTTCACCAGAAAAAAGAACATTACCAACGATGTCTACTATTCCAAATTTAGTTCCTGTGCCACCTATGTCAATACCAATTGCTAAAGCCTCACGTGATGTCGATTTCATACTCATAATTTCGGTTAAAAAAAAGCAGCCACTATTGTGGCTGCCTAAGATACAAAAAATTATAGAAAACTAATGACTTGCAGCAACTTGTGCGTCAACATCAAGACCTTGCTTCTTCAATACTGATTTAGTTTGCAATGCATGCCAAGCTAAATAGGCAAAACAAAGTAAAGGAACAATGTATGAAAGTTGGGTAAAAGTATGAATATTGGGGTCATTAGAAACCTCCAAGTCAATGATCGAACCTTGAGTAGGTGGTATGATAGCACCACCCAAAATCATCATAATTAAAAATGCTGAGCCCTGACTTGTGTACTTACCTATACCGTTAACAGCTAAGGCAAAAATGCATGGCCACATCACAGCACAACAAAGGCCAGTGCTGATGATGGCATAATTTGCCAACATACCTGTGGTAGTAATGGCAATTAACATACCAATTGCTCCTAAAATTGATACAGTAAGCAATAATTTAACGGGTTTTTCTTCTGCATATAAAAATGCAGCTATGGCAATAACAATGCAAATTGGGTACATCATGAAGTCGCTTACATCATTGCCTTTTATCAAATTAACTGCCAAGATCAAACCAAAGGCTACAAAAGGAACAACAATTACTAAAATTCTTTTAATTTTTTTACTAAAATTAAAAACACTTACAGCACCTGTCCATCTTCCAATCATCATAGAGCCCCAATAAAGAGAAATTAAGTGCGAAATATGTGAATCACTATAACCACCAAATGCTGTCTTCTTGAGCAATGCTCCAAAATTATTGTCAACAGTAACCTCAACTCCAACATATATAAATATGGCAATCATGCCTAAAACAAGCTGTGGATAAGCCATTGCACCCCATCCCTCTGGATTCTTTTTTGCAGCAATCATGGAAAGGAACAACAATGCTAAAATAATAACCAAAGATGAAACGATGGTGGCACTTTTACTCAATCCAGTTACCTCTTTTACCCAATCTGCGAATAAAACTGGTAGAAAAATCAATCCTATGGCCAATAATAAATAAAGAGCTTTGGGACTTTTTTCCAATTTTTCATCGGAAGTTGTTTTAGGCATTTTAGCATACGCAAATATGATTGCCGCTACAATGAATAAACCCGCAAGGAAGAAGTATAATGTTTGAATATTTTCAATTGAAGCTTCCTTTTCACTGGTAATGCTTCCAAATAACAAAAAGCTAACCACCAAAGGTCCTAATAATGTACCAAATGAATTAACGCTTCCTCCCATGTTTAGACGATGTGAGCCAGTTTCTGGAGAACCTAACCCTATCGCAAAAGGTTGTGCTGCAGTTTGCTGTAATGAGAAACCCAACGCAATTATAAAGAACGAAACAAGTACCAATCCGAATGTTGCATTTCCTGATCCACTGATTACGGCCAAGGCTACAGCACCAACAACGGAGATCAAAAGACCGTAGATAATTCCTTTTTTATAACCAATTTTATTTAAGAGGTCAGTACCAGAAAGTGTTGAAAACACGTAAAGAATCAATGATCCATAGAAATAGGCTCCGTAAAAAGCAGAACCAATCAATTGCGACTGAATCTGGTCCAAATTAAAAAAAGTTTTACAAAAGGGAATGAAAATGCTGTTTGATGCAGCCACAAACCCCCAGAAGAAAAATACTGTAATCAATACACCGAATTGAGACCATTTCGTTTGCTGGTTCATTTGAAATTTATTTTATGAATGTTGAAAATAAAAAGATTTATTTGATTGTAAATTTTTTCTTCTAAAAAAGAACAATAAATATTCATAAATTCAACGTGATTTAAAATTTCGATATGGAAATAGTTCATGTTAGTGCGGAATGTTACCCGGTTGCAAAGGCAGGTGGACTTGGAGATGTAGTTGGAGCATTGCCTCGTTTTCAACAAGAATTGGGCAATGTTACAAAAGTTATCATGCCAATGTACAGAACACCCTTTTTATACAAGCATGATTGGGAAGTGGTTCACAAAGCTGGGGCTAATCTAGGGTATAGCTGGTTCGATTTTACTATCATAAAAGAAAAATCAGATCTATTAGGTTTCGAATTGTACTTGGTTGACATCAATGGATTATTGGATAGAGAAAAAGTTTATGGGTATGATGACGATACAGAAAGATTCTGCGCATTTCAAATAGCCACCATCAATTGGATAAATACATGGTCTAAACTACCTGATGTAATTCATGTACATGATCACCACACAGCATTGATCCCTTTTATGATGCAACATTGTTATGGATTTGACAGACTTAAATCAATTCCAACAGTATTAACCATTCACAATGCACAGTATCAAGGAATTTTTGGGTGGAACAAAACCATTTACATCCCACAATGGGATAGTTGGAAAAGAGGTATGTTAGAATGGAATGGAAGCATAAACCCATTGGCTGCTGGCATAAAATGCGCTTGGAAAGTTACTACGGTTAGCAATACCTATCTCCATGAAATGCGTTCCATGAGCAATGGATTGGAACCATTATTTGAATATGAAAAAGGGAAAAGCTTGGGAATACTAAATGGGATTGATTTCAAAGTATGGAATCCAGAAAAAGATAATTATTTAAACAATCATTTCGATAAAACATCATCTGAAGAAGGTAAAAGGGCCAATAAAAACATCCTTTGCGAAGCATTTGGACTAGATAAAGATAAACCATTATTTGTATTTATTGGGAGATTGGTAGGAGAGAAGGCAGCAGACCTCTTACCACAGGCTATCATAGATTCATTCAATTACATAGGACGAAAAATGAATTTTCTCATCTTAGGCAGTGGAGAAAATGAAGTGGAAGAAAAATTGAATCAATTAAAAAGTATAAATCAACAAGATTTTAATGTCTACATTGGTTACAATGAAAAGTTAAGTCATCAAATGTATGCTGGCGCTGATTTTCTGTTAATGCCTTCTCGTGTTGAACCATGCGGATTAAATCAAATGTACGCCATGAGGTATGGCACCATTCCATTGGTGAGAAAAACAGGAGGATTGATGGATACCGTTATTGACTTAAGCGAAGAAAATGGATACGGCATTACATTCAACGAAGCATCTGTTGGAAACATAACACATGCTATTTTCAGAGCCGTAGAACTATTTCACGAAAAGCAATCTTTCCATAGTTTACGCAGAAAGATTATGGAACTAGATTTTAGCTGGGACCATAGTGCACAACAATATGTCGACCTTTATAAAAAATTTACAGTAAATTAGTACCAATTATTAACACATGAATAAAAATGTAATTGCGGTTATTTTAGGAGGTGGGGCAGGATCCCGTTTATCCCCACTCACGTCAACAAGAAGTAAGCCTGCAGTGCCTATCGCAGGAAAATACAGGCTTGTTGATATCCCAATTTCTAATTGCCTCAATTCAAATATTGGCAGAATTTATGTTTTAACCCAATTCAACTCAGCTTCATTAAACAAACACATTAAAAACACTTACCATTTTAGTGCTTTTAGTGCTGCTTTTGTTGACATCATTGCTGCAGAACAAACCCCCGACAATCCAGCGTGGTTTCAAGGAACAGCCGATGCTGTAAGGCAATCACTCAGACATATTTCACAACAAGAATTTGATTATGTATTGATTCTTTCCGGTGATCAATTGTATCAAATGGATTTTGATGAAATGATCAACAACCATAAAAAAAGCAAGGCAGATATCTCTATAGCAACTATTCCAGTTGGAGAAAGCGAAGCAACTGAGTTTGGAATCATGAAGAAGTCTGATGGAAATGCAATTACTTCTTTTATTGAAAAACCCAAAAAAGAAGTGTTAGATGAGTGGGAAAGCGATACGGGGGAAGCAATGCATGAACAAGGAAGGGTATACCTAGCCAGCATGGGTATCTATATTTTTAGCAGAAAAGTACTTTTTGACCTCCTCCAAGAAGGATTCAAAGAAGCAACTGATTTCGGAAAAGAAATCATTCCAAATTCAATAAGCAAATATCATGTGGTTAGTTTTCAATATGATGGATATTGGACCGACATAGGTAATATCCACTCATTTTTTGAAGCGAATCTTGCACTAACACAGGATATGCCAGAGTTTAACTTATTCGACAATACAAAGGCTGTGTATACCCGAGCAAGGATGTTGCCTCCTGCTAAAATAAGCGGTTCAACGCTAGAAAAAACATTGATTGCTGAGGGATGCATTATCAATGCATCTCGTGTAGAAAATTCAGTTATAGGCATTAGAACGAGAATTGGTTATGGAACAACGATTGTGAGTTGTTACATCATGGGAACAGATTTTTATGAAACATTAGATGAAATGAATTCATCAGTTGAAAGAGGTATTCCTAAATTAGGAATCGGAGAACGTTGTTATATTAAAAATGCCATCATTGATAAAAATTGTAGAATCGGCAATGATGTAAGAATAAATGGTGGAAAACATTTATCAAATTCAGATCATTCTCTGTACACAATTAAAGAAGGAATCGTTGTGGTAAAAAAAGGAGCTGTTTTGCCTGATGGATTTGTCATATAATCCTTTAGTTCTTAAAATAAAAAAAAATTGTGTTTTTAAATTATTCTTGTGTAATTTTTACACAAAGTTTTAAAATACATTTATGGGTAACTTTAATGAAACTGCTGCTGCTACCGATAAACCCAATTTGAGTTTTTGGCAGATATGGAATATGTGCTTTGGTTTCTTTGGTATTCAATTCGGTTGGAGTCTACAAATGGGGAACATGAGCGCCATTTATGAGTTTTTAGGCGCAAATCCGGAAGATATACCAGGACTCTGGCTAGCGGCTCCTATGACGGGTTTGTTAATCCAACCAATTGTAGGTTATTTAAGTGACCGCACCTGGCACCCACGTTGGGGCAGAAGAAGGCCCTATTTTTTAATAGGGGCTATATTGAGTTCTATTGCCTTATTTTTCATGCCTAATTCACCAACTGTTTGGATTGCAGCAGGAACCCTATGGATTTTAGACTCCTGCATCAACATCTCCATGGAGCCATTCCGTGCTTTTGTTGCAGACAACCTCAATGAAAAGCAACGCTCGTTCGGCTATGCCATGCAAAGCATGTTTATTGGAGCGGCATCTTTTTTAGCGGGGTTTCTTCCAACTTTGTTGGTAGATTGGTTTGGTGTTTCTAGACAAAAAATCAATGGAGGTATCCCAGGAAATATTGCTTGGTCATTTTATATTGGAGCTTTCGTTTTTTTAATTGCTGTTTTATATACTGTATTTAAGAGTAAAGAATACCCACCTGATTTAGAAGTCTCCTTGTCTCAAAGCTCAGAAAAAAACATTTTTATTGAAATTATTTCAGCATTGAAAAATATGCCTTCTCAAATGAAAAGGTTGGCATTGGTTCAATTTTTAACATGGCCCGGACTTTTTTTGATGTGGTTTTATTATGGAACAGGTGTGGCCGTTAATATTTTCGGCGGTAATGCTAAAGGAGAGGAAGGATCAAAAGAATTATTGCAATTTTCCCAGGGACTAGAATTCGCGAATACCACATCAGCCATATTAAATTTAGTTACGTTTCTTTTCTCTTTTACAATTCCATTTGTTGTAGGAAAAATAGGAAATAAATTTACACATACAGTATGTTTGGTCTTAGGAGGCATTGGACTTATTTCTGTGAATTTCATCCAAGAACCAAGTTTGCTTTTCTTATCCATGAGCATGGTTGGCATAGCATGGGCATCAATCCTTTCCATGCCATATACAATGCTTGCTGGCAGTATACCTCCTGCTAAAATGGGAATATACATGGGTATTTTTAATTTTTTTATCGTTTTACCCGAAATTATAGCATCTCTTACTTTTGGAAAAATCATGACCAATTACCTCAATAATGATAGACTCGTAGCGGTAATGATAGGAGGCTTTCTCTTGATTACTGCAGGAATATTGTGCGCATTGATTGTCAAAGAAGAAAAACATAAATAAAACGAAGATGAAGACTATCATAACCTCTTTTCTTATTTTATTAGCTACCATTTCAATTGCACAAACTGAAATTAATGCATATCCCACAAACTGGTGGATTGGTATGAAAAATCCAACACTTCAATTGATGCTGCATGCCAAGACTGATTTACCAAAGTCTCTTAAAATCAATAAAACAGGTGTCATCATAAAAAAAATATTTCAACCTGAAAATAAACACTATTTATATGTTGATTTAACCATCACCACAGCCGCTAAACCTGGCACATATACCCTTACATTTGATGGTGGTCAATCCATACAATATGAATTGAGGAATAAATCAACACCATCACCTTATAAAGTAAATCAAGGTATATATGCATCAGATTTGATGTATCTTATCATGCCAGACAGGTTTGTAAACGGCGACACGCAAAACGACCAATTTTCAAACCTCAGGGATAAAGACATCGATAGAAAAAATCCTTATGTAAGACATGGAGGTGATTTAGCAGGCGTTATACAAAAATTGGATTACTTAAAAAACTTAGGCATTACATCAATCTGGATGACTCCTCTCTTGGAAAACGACATGCCCAAGATGCAGGAAGGGCCATATACAATGAGTGGATATCACGGGTATTGGATAACCGACCATTATAAAATTGACCAGCGATTTGGAGGAAATGTTGCTTATAAAAGCATGGTACAGACTGCACACGAAAAGGGATTAAAAGTAATCCAAGATGCAGTATATAATCATGTTGGATCTTTTCATCATACTGTCTTGGATTTACCCATGAAGGATTGGCTAAACCAATGGCCAACATATACTGGATCTAATCACCGAGAAGAACTATTCATAGATCCACATGGATCTACCAATGAAATGAAAATAATGATTGGCGGTTGGTTTGTTCCTCATTTGCCTGACCTAAATTTAGCCAATCCTTATTGCGCAAATTTCATTATCCAAAGCAATATTTGGTCAACCCAAGAATTTGGAATAGATGGTTGGAGGGTAGATACATATAAGTATTGTGATGAAAAATTCTTGAATAAAATCAATGCTGCTTTGATAAAAGAGTTTCCAGCAATTACTGTTTTTGGTGAAGCTTGGACTAACTCTGTTCCAGCCAGTGCTTATTTTACCCAAAATAACATGGATGTTCCATTTAAACACAAGATAAAAGGAGTAACTGATTTCCCATTGAATTCAGCCATTTATGATGCAATAAATCAACCTTTTGGGTGGACTGAAGGTATTTCAAAGTTATACATGACATTATCTCAGGATTTGTTATATAAAGATCCCATGACCAATTGTATTTTTCTTGATAACCACGACATGAATAGGTTTTACTCGATGGTTCAAGAAGATATTTCAAAATATAAAATGGGCATTGGCTTATTGTTTACACTTAGGGGAATACCTCAGGTTTATTATGGCACAGAAACTTTGGCACGAAATTTCAAAAACCCCAATGATGCAGCTGTTAGAAAAGATTTTCCTGGAGGTTGGGAAACTGATTCAATTAATAAATTTGAAGCCAAGAATTTAGATAAAGATGAAAAAGAAGCATTTTCTTATTTTCAAAAATTGGCTAATTTCAGGAAGTCAAGTTTAGCCATTTCAAAAGGCACTTTGAAACAATTCATACCTCAAAACGGAGTTTATGTCTATTTCAGGATACATGAAAAGCAAACATTGATGTGCGTTGTTAATACTAACGATATTGAAACAGATTTAATGCTCAACAGATTTTCTGAAGTAAATTTCGGAGTGAAAAGCATGAAAGATGTTATAAATGAAAAAATTATCAATTCAAATTCATCCGTAAAAATTCCTTCAAAATCATTTCATGTGTTTGAACTGATAAAATAATTATAAATGTCTACACCATTCACTTCAGGCCAGGAAACATCTGATCAAGATGAAATTATCCCGTATGAAGAGAAAAACTTCGTAGACACCGAAAAAAATGTTTGGAATTATTCTCTGTTTACCGATGAAGCTATTTCAAATTTCAAACAAGGTACTTTATACAATGCCTACGAATTTTTTGGAAACAAACAAATTGAAGTTCTTGGTAAAAGAGGCACTTATTTTGCAGTTTGGGCACCCAATGCAACAGACGTAAGTGTAACTGGAAATTTTAATGATTGGCAGTTAGACAAACATAGATTATTTGTTCGATTAGACCACAGCGGTATTTGGGAGGGTTTTATTCCGGCAGTCAATAGAGGTGAAGTTTACAAATACCACATCACTGGTTTTGGGGGTAAAAAGCAAGACAAAGGAGATCCTTATGCCCATTTTTGGGAAAAAAAACCCAAAACGGCATCTATCGCTTGGAATTTTGAATTTACATGGAATGACCATCATTGGATGTCTGTGCGAGAAAAACACAATTCCTTAGATGCTCCTTATTCAGTTTATGAAGTTCATCTTGCGAGTTGGATGCGCCCAAATCCTGATGATGAAGAATCTTATTTTAGTTATTGGCAAATTGCAGAACGATTAGTTCCTTATGTGAAAGAATTAGGATTCACGCATGTAGAACTTATGCCAGTGATGGAGTTCCCATTTGATGGAAGTTGGGGTTATCAAGGTACCGGTTATTTCGCACCAACCTCTAGGTTCGGCCACCCTGAAGAGTTCATGGCAATGATTCAATATTTTCATCAGGAAGGGATTGGCGTAATATTAGATTGGGTACCCTCTCACTTTCCTTATGATAGTCATGGCTTATTCATGTTCGATGGCACCCATACCTACGAGTATGCTGATATGCGCAAAGGATACCACCCAGATTGGAATAGCTATATTTTCAATTACAAAAGGGGAGAGGTTCGTTCATTTTTAATCAGCAACGCCAGGTTTTGGTTGGATAAATTTCATGTTGATGGCATCAGGGTTGATGCTGTGTCTTCTCTTTTAAAACTCGATTATTCAAGAAATGCTGGCGAATGGGAGCCCAATGAATATGGAGGCAATGGTAACATCGAAGCCATATCATTCCTTAAAAACCTCAATGAAATGGTTTATCGAGATTTCAATGGGGTTCAAACCATTGCTGAAGAAGCTACAAATTGGCCGGGAATATCTAAGCCGACTTTTGCAGATGGTTTGGGCTTCGGCATGAAATGGATGATGGGATGGATGCATGATACAATTAGGTATTTCAAGCAGGATCCATTCAACCGACAATATCAGCAAGACCAACTTACTTTCAGCATGATGTATTTCTATGATGAAAATTTCATGCTTCCATTAAGTCATGATGAAGTTGTACACGGAAAATCTCCCATGATTTATAAAATGCCTGGAGATGATTGGCAAAAATTTGCTAACCTAAGGCTACTCTACACTTACATGTTTGCACACCCAGGTGCTAAATTGCTTTTCATGGGAAATGAGTTTGGACAAACGGAGGAGTGGAACTATAAAACCCAACTTCGTTGGGATCTTTTGGAACACGATTCTCACAAAGGAATGAAAGCTTGTGTTAAAGGTTTAGCCAATTTATTAAAAAGCGAACCTGCCTTGTATGCAAAACAATTCGATAGTCGTAGCTTTGAATGGTTTAATTTGAACCACAGAGAAGATGCCGTGATTTCTTTCAAAAGAATAGGACCAGCTGAAAATGATGAACTAATAATCATTCTAAATATGACACCGGTAGAAAGAATTGATTGGAAAATTTCAATTGAAGGAATGCCCACTAACTGGATTGAAATATTTAACAGCGATAAAGTTGAATTTTGGGGTACGGGAAACTACGTAAACAACATTGTAAAAACCCTTCAGATTCAAAAAAATGTCGAAAAATATGAAATAAAACTATCATTGCCTCCGTTAGGTGGTTGTATTTTAAAGAAATTTCCGTAAACCCCTAATCCCACCCACCATGAGAAAAATTATTCTTTTTGGGCTTATCCTCTTTGTAGGTTTAGCAAGTCAAGCCAAAGAAAAAGACGACAGCATCAAAGTATTGTTAAAAAAGGGACAAATTGAGAAAGATGCTGGCAGAAATAAATTAGCACTTGAATACTTTCAAAAGGCTATTGCCGCAGACCCTAAGTTAATCGATGCGCACAGAACAATCGGTCTTTTAGCCCTTGAAACCCGCCAGTTTGATCTTGCTAGGCAATCATTCTTAACAGTTCTTGAATCTTATCCAAATGATGAAATTGCTTTAGAAAAAGTTATTGGCATATTTTTCTCATTCAGAAGATGGGACGATGCCATTCTTTATGGCCAAAAAATGATTGCACTTAATGCCGGGCAGCGCATGAATTATATGGTTGGTAAAAGTTTTTATGAAAAAGAAGACTATGGTCAATCTTTTAAGTATTTAGAAACTGCTTTCAAAGAAGAACCCAAAAATGTTGAAATACCAACAATGTTTGCAAGGGCGTTGGTTGATATGAGCAATTTCAAAGCCGCAGTTAGGTACTATAACCAAGCCATCACGCTTGATTCTAATAATTTCAGGTTGATAAATGAAATGGCTATGGCATATTCAGCCATGAATGATGAAAAATCAGCAGTAAAATACTACGAATTAGCCATGGAAAAAGGCTACAAAGTTGATAACGACTTTATAGAAAATCTTTCTAATTCATATATTGCAGCAGGTACCCCTGAAAAAGGGATGGACCTTCTAAAGAAATTGCTTGAAAAAAGGCCTGGTGATATTGATTTGTTAAACAATTTAGCCGATAATTATTACAAATTGGGGAAATACCATGAGGCTATCAATCATTGGGATAAAGTTCTTTATCTAGATAAAGAAGCAGCAAGAGCTTTATATATGATTGGAATGTGCTACAATAAAATGGGTGATAAAAGCAAAGGTTCAACACTCTGTAACAAGGCAATCGATATGGATCCAAGTCTAAAACAATTCCGTGGTGTTAAAGGAATGCCAGGTGGAGGATCATAGTCAATTCAAATTTATTAATTAAAAATAATGCCTGAGACAATGTGATTTTATTACATTTTCTCAGGCACTTTTATTCCCAGCATTTGCATTCCTGAGGCTATAATCGTTGCAGTTAATGATGCAATTCTTAACCTTAATTGCTTTTTATCCTCACTTTCTGCATTTCCAATTGAATGATTGGCATAAAAAGAATTGAAGGACTGTGCTAATTGAAATAAATAAGTTGCAATTACTGAAGGGTCCAAATCGTGGGATGATTGTTGTAAAATACTTTCATACTGTTCAGTCAATAACAACAAATCTTTTTCAATTGGTAATAAATCAACAGTATCGGTTATCAGTTCCTGAGAAATGATGTTCTTTCTGAGTATTGACCTTATCCTCGCGAACGCGTATTGAACAAATGGTCCAGTAAATCCATGAAAATCTATCGATTCCTCTGGATTAAAAATCATTTTCTTTTGAGGACCAACTCTTAGTAAGAAAAATTTAAGTGCTCCTAATCCAATCGTGTCATATAAATTAGTCAATTCCAATTCATTGAAATCATTGACTTTGCCAAGACTCAATGTATGTTCTCTTGAGATTGATATCATTTCATCAATCAAATCATCAGCATCTACTACGGTTCCTTCCCTGCTTTTCATCTTCCCGGTAGGCAATTCAACCATTCCATAAGACAAATGATGGATACCTTCGGCATAAGGCATACCCAACTTTTTGCAAATCAATTGAAGCACTTTCATGTGATAATTTTGCTCGTCTCCAATCACATAAATACTTTGATCCATTTGAAACTCGTCAAACTTTCTTTGAGCTAATCCAATATCTTGGGTGATATAAACAGAAGTGCCATCTTTTCTTAACACCAATTTCTCATCCAACCCTTCATCTGTTAGGTCAATCCAAACGCTGCCATCTTCTTTTTTATAAAAAATATTCTTTTGTAGACCCAATTCCACAGTATCCTTGCCTAAAAGATAAGTATTGCTCTCGTAATAAGTCTTTTTGAAATCTGAACCTATGCGCTGATAAGTAACTTCAAATCCATCATATACCCATTGGTTCATTGTTCGCCATAAACTCATGACATCATCTTTCCCATTTTCCCAGTCTAAGAGCATTTGTTGCGTTTCTTTCATGATGGGTGCTTCCCGCTCAGCAGTCGTTTTATCAAGCCCTTTTGATATCAACTCCTCAACTTCTAATTTGTACGCGTCATTGAATTTTACATAATAATCACCTACAAAATGATCGCCTTTCATGTGCGTAGACGATGGGGTAGCCCCACCACTATACCGCTGCCAGGCAATCATGCTTTTGCAAATGTGTATGCCACGGTCATTTACAATGCATGACTTAATAACATCGTATCCATTTGACTTTAAAATTTCAGAAATGCTCCATCCTAAAAAATTATTCCGCAAATGTCCAAGATGCAACGGCTTATTTGTATTGGGTGATGAATACTCAACCATTATTTTTTTGCCATTGATAGGTGCTTTGCCAAAACAAGGATCCTGATAATGCACATTCAACATCTTGATGAGATAACTATTGTGAATGGTTAAATTAAGAAACCCCTTGATAATTGAATATTCCGTAAATAAATTATTGTTATGTTTTATGAGGTATTCTCCTAATTCAGTTCCAAGTTTATCTGGACTAATCCTAAGTGGTTTTATGAGTGAAAACATCACAATGGTGTAGTCACCACTGAATTCTGGCTTGGTTGGATTTACCTGAAAGTCTTTCGATGAAAAAACTTGATGGTATAAAACTTCAATTGCTTCGATTGCTTTTTCTCTGATTAGTTGACTTAGCATAATTTCTAAAGTTGTTACAAAGGTACGATTCCCTTAATTTTATACCATGCACAAAATTATAATTAAGACGGGATGTCTTTTCGTTGTTGCAATGACCGCCATTGGATATTTAATGGGTCAAACTACAATTGATTTACAAGGCCATCGTGGTTGCAGGGGTTTAATGCCTGAAAACACCGTTGCTGCCATGATTAAGGCAATTGATCTGGGTGTAACTACCATTGAAATGGATGTTGTAATAACAAAAGATAAGCAAGTCGTTTTGTCGCACGACCTTTCAATGAATCCTGAAATATCCACCAAACCTGATGGTACCTTCATAAACACCTTATATGAAAAGCCTTATAACATCTATCAAATGACTTACGAAGATCTTTCTTTGTGGGATGTAGGGATGAAATTGAACTCAGGTTTCCCTAATCAAAGGAAAATACCGGCAAAAAAACCATTGCTGAGTCAGGTAATAGACTCAGTTGAAGCGTATATCATAAAGAACAAATTAAAACCAGTTCAATATAACATTGAAACTAAATGCAGCCCTAGTGGGGACGGTTTTTTACACCCTGCTCCAGAAGAGTTTGTAAACTTATTGATGAAAGTAATTTCATCAAAAAAGATATCAACCAAAACCATAATACAATCTTTTGATGCAAGAACATTACAGGTTGTGAATAAAGTTTATCCTGACATTAAAACGGCTTACCTTTTCGGAATGGACCCAAAAAAAAGTCCACAAGAAATTATAAATGACCTTGGTTTTAAACCAACTATTTTGAGTCCAGCCTTTAAATTGGTCAACGAAGCCTTTGTATTAGCCTGTAAAAAGGCAAATGTTCAGGTTATAGTTTGGACAGTTAATGATGAAGCAACCATCAAAGCAATGGCAAATCTTCATGTTGATGGGATTATTTCTGATTATCCAGATAGGTTCTCTGTTTTAAAAAACAGATAATCTGGTTTAAATCTCCAAACATTCCGGCATTAAGTGGTAATTTTGTTCTTATTGAAAAATCAATGAGAACAATTGAAGTCGACAATAAGTCAACCATAAATAAGTTTTTAAAACTTCCTTTCCTTATTTACAAGGACGATCCTAATTGGGTTTGTCCATTAAATAACGACATAGAGTCTGTGTTTGACCCAAAGAAAAATAATTTCTTCAATTACGGAAAGTGTACAAGATGGATTTTATTGAACGACCAAGGTGATGTGATAGGAAGGATTGCTGCTTTTATAAATAATAAAAAAGCAGATAAAGAAGAATTTCCAACAGGAGGATGTGGTTTTTTTGAATGCATTGATGATCAGCAAGCTGCAAATATGTTGTTTGATCAAGCTGTTTCATGGCTTACTCAGCGCGGAATGCAAGCTATGAATGGTCCAATTAATTTTGGTGAAAACGATATGTGGTGGGGTTTGTTGATTGAAGGGTTTACTAGTCCCTTTTACGGAATGAATTACAATCCATCGTATTATCAAACACTTTTTACAACTTATGGATTTACCGTTAAGTACGAGCAGATTTCCAACTCGATTGATATAAGAAAGGGCCTTCCCGAAAAAGTTGCCAAAATTGCCACTTGGGTGTCGAAAAGAAATGGAAATACTTTCGAACATTTGGAAGTTTCAAAGTTTGATAAGTATGCGCATGACTTCATGGAAATTTATAATGATGCGTGGAAAGATTTCGAAAATTTTTCTGGTGTAACAGAAGAAACCATCAGAGAAACATTGGTAAAGATTAAACCTGTTATGGATCCAAACTTGATTTGGTTTGCTTATGTAAATGATGAACCAGCAGCATTTACCATGGCATTGCCTGACACCAATGAGTTGATAAAAGGATTAAACGGCAAACTCAATCTTTGGGGAAAATTGTTGTTTGTTTGGAACAAAGCAACTGTAAAGCACACCCGCATGAGAGCCGTTATAATGGGAACAAAGGAAAAATTCAGAAATATGGGGTTAGAATCAGCCATGTTCATGAAAATGCAAGAATATACAAGGCCTTTAAATCATTATCAGGAGTTGGAGCTGTCATGGGTTGGTGATTTCAACTCAAAAATGCTTTCAGTACATCATGCCATTGGAGCAACTTTTTCAAAAAAACATGCAACGTACTTTTTCAAGTTTAGCCATTAAACTTTCATTTCACAATTAACTTCAATGAAACTTACTATCGAGAAAATACTTGATTTTTTTTACCCACTCTTTTCGAAGATATTCGACAAAACAACATTTCGATATGCTGCCTGTGGTGGAACTAATACAGTATTTGATATTTTACTTTTTTTTGTTAGCTATAATTATATTTTACACAAACAAAATTTTGTACTTTCTTCTATTGTATTAACGCCTCACATTGGTGCTTTTTTGCTTGCATTTCTTGTTAGTTTTCCCACTGGATTTTTATTGATGAGGTTTGTTGTATTTCAAGAGTCTGCACTTAAGGGTAGGGTACAATTTTTTAGGTATTTTATTACCGTAACCATAAGCTTAACCCTTAATTATTTTTTCTTAAAACTCTTTGTAGAAAGATTTCATATATTTCCAACGATAGCTAAAATCATAACAACTTTTATCGTGATAGGATTTAGTTATATTTCTCAAAAAAACTTTAGCTTCAAAACAGCCAATTAAGTAATAAATAGAAAATCTTAATGAATATTCTCGATGTTGTTATTATTGGCGGTGGTCCTATCGGAATGGCTTGTGCCATTGAATGTTCTAAAAAAAGACTTTCATATATTATTATTGAAAAAGGGGCCTTGGTTAATTCTATATACAATTACCCAATGAACATGACATTTTTTTCTACATCCGATAAATTGGAAATTGGTGATATTCCTTTCATATCAAACAATCCCAAACCCACCCGCTCCGAAGCGCTCGAATATTATAGACGGGTGGCAATGTTTTGGAAATTAAAAATTCAGTTGTACGAAACGGTGAATGGTATTGAAAAATCAGCTAACTATTTTGTAATTAAATCGTCCAAACAAACCTATTCAGCAAAGAACATCATCATTGCAACAGGGTTTTACGACATTCCCAATTTGATGCATGTTCCAGGAGAGAATTTACCCAAAGTTCATCACTATTATAAGGAGCCACATATTTATTTTGGACAAAAAATTGTTGTTATTGGTGCGGCAAATTCTGCAGTTGATGTAGCCATGGAGACGTGGAGAAAAGGAGCAGAAGTAACTATGATTATCCGGGATGAACACATCAGAGATTCTGTAAAATATTGGATCAAACCTGACATTGAAAATCGAATTAAGGAAGGTTCTATCAAAGCTTACTTTAATGCTTCACTCATTTCTATCCAAGAAAAGACAGTAACAATAACATGTGAAGAAGGAGAGAAGGTAGTAGAAAATGATTTTGTTTTAGCCATGACAGGATACCTTCCTGATTTCAACATGTTAACATCACTTGGCATAACTTTTGGAAACGATGAATTCAACACACCAAGCTATGATTCAGCAACGATGGAAACCAATGTAAAAGGGATCTACTTGGCGGGAGTTATTTGTGGTGGACTAAAAACGAATAAGTGGTTTATTGAGAATTCTAGGATTCATGCCAACATTATTATTGATAGTATTTTGTGTAGCAACGATAATAGTTAAGGAATAACAACCATCATGAAATTCTTTTGTGCCATTTTGATAGTAAAAAACTGAAAAAATTACAAGGTTGGCACTCAAACCTACCTTAAACTGACAAGATTTCCTATAATATCACTCGGCATAGGTCTTGCTCTTCATAGTTATCTAAAATTCAATTTATGGCAAAGATTATTGGAATTGATCTTGGTACTACAAATAGTTGCGTTTCTGTAATGGAAGGAAACGAACCCGTTGTTATAGCAAATGACGAAGGAAGGAGGACCACGCCCAGTGTTGTGGCATTTTTAAAAAATGGAGAGAGAAAGGTTGGAGATCCTGCAAAAAGACAGGCTATCACCAATCCAATCAACACCATTACCAGTGTTAAAAGATTTATGGGACGTCGTTTTGACGAAGTAACAGAAGAAATTAAGCATTGGAGTTATAACGTAGCTAAGGGTGATAACAACACCGTACGTATTGATATTGATGGGCGTTTATATACCCCACAAGAAATCAGTGCAATGGTACTTCAGAAAATGAAAAAAATTGCTGAAGATTATCTTGGCCACGAAGTAACAGAAGCAGTTGTTACAGTTCCAGCCTATTTTAACGATGCTCAGCGTCAAGCTACGAAAGAAGCTGGTGAAATTGCAGGACTTACAATCCGCAGGATCATCAATGAACCTACTGCCGCTGCACTGGCTTACGGTCTTGATAAAAAGAATGTTGATAGCAAAATTGCAGTATATGACTTAGGTGGTGGTACATTCGATGTATCGGTACTTGAACTAGGCGATGGTGTATTTGAAGTTAAATCTACCAATGGAGATACACACCTTGGTGGTGATGACTTTGATAAAGTTATCATGGACTGGCTTGCAGAGGAATTCAAGCTTGAAGAAAATGTTGATTTGAGAAAAGATCCAATGGCACTTCAGCGTTTGAAAGAAGCCTCTGAAAAAGCGAAAGTTGAACTTTCTTCATCTACTGAAACTGAAATCAATCTTCCTTATGTAACCGCAATTGATGGCGTTCCAAAACACCTTGTTAAAAAATTAACCAGGGCAAAGTTTGAGCAAATCGCAGATAAACTTTTTGAGCGCTGCCTAAGACCATGCGAACAAGCCCTTAAAGATGCTGGAATGAGCGTTTCTGAAATCGATGAAGTAATTCTTGTAGGTGGTTCAACCAGAATTCCTAAAGTTCAAGAAATCGTAGAAAAATTCTTTGGTAAAAAACCAAACAAGAGCGTAAACCCTGATGAAGCTGTTGCAATCGGCGCAGGCGTTCAAGGTGCCGTTCTAACTGGTGAAGTAAAAGATGTCTTGTTATTGGACGTTACTCCACTCGGATTGGGAATAGAAACATTAGGCGGTGTAATGACTGTTTTGATACCATCAAACACTACCATTCCTACCAAAAAATCTGAAACTTTCTCAACTGCAGCAGATAATCAACCAGGGGTTCAAATTCAAGTGTTGCAAGGTGAAAGGCCTATGGCAAATCAAAATAAAACACTTGGTATCTTCAATCTAGATAATATACCTCCTGCACCAAGAGGCACACCTCAAATTGAAGTTACATTCGATATTGATGCAAATGGTATGCTAAACGTAAGTGCAAAAGATAAGGGCACTGGGAAAGAGCAAAAAATAAGGATCGAAGCTGGCAGTGGTCTTACCAAAGAAGAGATTGAAAAAATGAAGAATGATGCCAAAGCAAATGAAACTTCTGACAAAGAAGCTCGTGAGAAAATCGATAAATTAAATGCTGCAGACGGATTGGTTTTCCAAACTGAAAAACAATTAAAAGAGTTTGGTGAAAAAATCCCCGCTGAGAAAAAGTCTGTTATCGAAAATGCATTGACAAAATTGAAAGATGCCCATAAGATGCAGGACCTAGACACAATCGAAGCTGCAACAAAAGAATTAAACGATGCGTGGATGGCGGCTAGTCAGGACATGTACAACGCAACCAATCCAGCTGAACAGCAGGGAGAAGGTCAACCTTCAGCTGATACAGGAAAATCGAACGCTGAAAATGTAACTGATGCAGAGTTTGAAGAAGTAAAGTAAAATCAACATAGTTATCATAAAAAAAGGATCCAATTGGATCCTTTTTTTATGCTGTTTCTTAAATTATTTCCATCCAGGTATGGTCTGCCAGTAGTTTTACGGATGCAACACATTTTTTAAATGGTCCTGAACCTCCCCATTCCTTTGGACTAACAAGAGAAAGAAAATGGCTATCATCTTTCTTTTCGTACAAATAATATGTTTGTCCAATTACAGGTGTAAAACTCAATTTTGCTGCATATATCAGCATAGAAAGTTCCTTTCTTTTTTGAATTTCTTGAGCTTGCAATGCCAATAATTCAATCTGCTGACGAATCTGAGTAAGTTGCATGTTCGTTTGCTCTTCCATAGCAGTTAAGGCTTTATGCCTAATGACCCCTTCTTGCGTAGGCCTAATAACAGCCCCAGAAACTGAAGTAGAATAAGGCAACACACTCATTTGCTTGTGGTAATAAATAACATTTTTATATGCTGCTCCATCTGCAAGGAAACCATCTTCAGTAATGCGCATATAACCATTGGGCATTATTTCATGGTAAAGTTTCAGTGTTTGAAATCCTTCCTTCAAAAAAATAATTTCAAAACTAATGCTGTTTATAAAACGAATACTTGCCTTTTCAGCAATTAAATCATTATCAAACAGGTGAAAGTCACCATCAGCCAATATCTTATAGGAAGAAGAATATGCATTATTTTCAAGAGTTACCCAATTCATATCAACAGATATAATTGGATTTTCACTTTCTGATGTAATCTTATAAGTACCTGATTTGGGTCTCTCCCCAAATTCATATGAACCCTTTTCAGGAAATAGCTGCCAAGAGAATAAAAAATTATATGCTTGAATCATGGTTATAAAACAAATTATTTTAACAAAGGTTCTAACATGGTGATTTTTTTAAAGCAGATTGATGCATTTTATTTATTTTTGTAACTATGACAATAGAACAAATCAAAGTTATGAGAGACCGTCTGTCCGTCTTGAGGAGGTTTCTTTGACGTCGCTAACAGAGAACATAAAATAACAGAGGACAAACAAAAGTCGCTTTCACCTGGTTTTTGGGATGAGAATAAACGTGCAACTGAGATTCTAAAAACAATCAAGTTAAATGAATATTGGCTTAATCTTTATTTAAATACAGCTTCAGCTGTTGAGGATTTCGCTGTTTTATTTGAATTCTGGAAAGATGGAGATTGTACTGAAGAAGAGGTGAAACTTTCTCATGAAAAAGCTTTGCATTTTTTGGACGAAACCGAATTCAAAAGTACACTTAATCAACCAGAAGATGAACTGCCTGCAGTATTGCAAGTAAATAGTGGTGCTGGTGGAACAGAGAGTCAAGATTGGGCAGAAATGCTGATCAGGATGTATAGGATGTATGGTGAAAAGCAAGGGTGGACTGTATCTGAACTAGATTGGCAATCTGGAGATGGTGCGGGTATCAAAAGTGCGGTACTTCAATTTGAAGGTCCTTTTGCATACGGTTTCCTGAAAGCTGAAAATGGGGTTCATCGTTTGGTGAGGATTTCTCCGTTTGACAGCAATGCAAGAAGGCATACTTCTTTTGCATCTGTATATGTTTATCCACTTGTAGATGATTCCATCGAAATAGAGGTTAACCTCGCTGATGTTGAATGGGAATTTTATCGATCAGGTGGTAAGGGTGGTCAGAATGTAAATAAGGTGGAAACAGCCGTTCGTATTAAACACATCCCTAGTGGAATCATTGTTGAATGTCAACAAGCCCGTACTCAAGGTGAGAACCGTGACAAAGCTTTAAAGATGTTGAAGAGTAAGCTTTACGAAGAGGAAATGCGGAGGCGTGAAGAACAGAAAAACGCTAATAATGCTTCAAAGAAAAAAATAGAGTGGGGTAGTCAAATTCGAAGCTATGTTTTCCATCCATACAAAATGATCAAAGATCACAGGACTGATTTTGAGGTTGGAAACATTCAACCTGTAATGGATGGAGAATTAGATGGTTTTATAAAAGCCTACCTAATGAATGAAAAAGACATTATTTCATAAGAAAAAACATAGATATGAACAGTGGAACTTATAGTTTACCGATGCCAGTTAATGAACCAATACTTACTTACACGCCAAATTCTCCTGAAAGGAATAGGCTTAAAGAAGTGATTGCAGCATTGAAGTCGACCGTTATTGATGTACCAATGTACATAGGATCAGCAGAAATCAAAACTGACAAAAAAATAGCTATTTGTCCCCCTCATGAAAAAAAGCATATTTTAGGATACTTTAATGCAGGTGATGAAACGCATGTTAAAATGGCCATAGATGCAGCCCTTCAAGCAAAAAGTAGTTGGGAGTCAATGCCTTGGGAAAGTCGCGCCGCTATATTCTTGAAAGCAGCAGATTTAATTGCTACGAAATATCGACCTTACTTGAATGGTACAACAATGCTTGCACAAAGCAAGACTGTTTATCAAGCAGAAATCGACAGTGCATGCGAATTGATTGATTTCCTGCGTTTCAATGTTCACTTCCTCTCTGAAATATATGCACAACAACCAATAAGTAGTCTAGGTATGCATAATAGACTGGAATACAGACCGTTGGAAGGGTTTATCTTAGCGGTTACTCCATTTAATTTTACAGCAATAGGAGGTAATTTGCCAGCATCAGCTGCCCTTTGTGGAAACACGGTTGTATGGAAACCGGCCAATACACAAGTATATTCTGCACAAATGTTTATGCGTGTGATGAAAGAAGCAGGGTTGCCTGATGGGGTCATCAATTTGATTTATGTTGATGGACCAACTATTGGTAGGATATGTTTCTCTCACAAGGATTTTGGAGGTGTGCACTTTACAGGTTCAACAGCTGTATTCAACAGTATGTGGAAAACCATTGGAGAAAACATAGGGAATTATAAATCATATCCACGCATTGTTGGAGAAACGGGTGGAAAAGACTTTGTAATGGTTCATGCTTCTGCTGATCCTGAAGTAGTGGCTACCGCTTTGTTGAGAGGTGCTTTTGAATTTCAGGGACAGAAATGTTCTGCAGCATCAAGGGCTTATCTTCCTTCAAATATTGCATCACAAATAAAGGAAAAACTTGTTGCTGGTGTAAATAGTTTTAAGATGGGTTCTGTAGAGGACTTCAGCAATTTCATCACAGCAGTGATTGATAAGAAATCATTCGATAACATAAAATCTTATATAGATAATGCAAGTGCCTCTAACGACGCAACTATTTTGGTAGGAGGGAATTGCAATGATTCCGATGGCTATTTTGTTGCACCAACAGTCATTGAAACGACTGATCCAAAGTTCGTAACAATGTGTGAGGAAATATTTGGACCAGTTCTTACCATTTATGTTTATCCTGAAGAACAGTTTGAAGAAACCATGCAATTGTTAGACAGCACTTCTCCTTATGCGTTAACAGGATCTATCATTTCCAACGACAGGGCATCAATTGATTTGGCAACAAAAGTGTTGAAGAATGCAGCAGGTAACTTTTATATCAATGACAAACCAACAGGGGCTGTTGTTGGACAACAACCATTTGGCGGGGCAAGGTCGTCTGGAACAAATGATAAAGCTGGATCAATCATTAACCTATACCGTTGGTTGAGTGCAAGAACAATCAAAGAAACTTTCAATCCACCTACAGATTATAGGTATCCATTTATGCAACCTGAATAAGCGTTTAATTCAAACACCGATATAAAAAGAAAGAAAATTTATGAACGGAGTCAATACCATCATGGAAGAAGATCAGCTGAAGCTAACGCTAAAGCGGCTTTCGCATGAACTTATTGAAAACCATTATCCATTTGCGGAAACTTGTATTATTGGCATTCAGCCAAGAGGCATCGCTATAAGTGACTATATCACTCAGTACATTCAAGAACTGCACCCAGAAATAAAACTTGCATACGGCAAGTTAGACATTACTTTTTACAGGGATGATTTTCGAACCCAGATACATGTTCCAAGTATTACTGAATTGCCTTTTTCAATTGAAAATAAAAAAGTGATTTTGATTGATGATGTATTGTATACGGGAAGAACAATCAGGGCTGCCATGGATGCCTTGCTTGACCATGGAAGGGCTAAAAAGGTTGAACTTTGTATATTGGTGGACAGAAAATTCAGCCGTGAATTGCCTATTGAACCAAACTTTGTGGGTAAATCAATTGATTCAATCATTACACAAAAAGTAAAGGTAATGTGGGGAGTTGAGAAAAAGGTAGTTCTATACGACAGTATATAGTAATATTTTTAAAAAATATATCTTCTTATTTTGAATCATTCATCTAAATTTGTTTCTTAATGCACCTTAGTTCAAAACATCTGCTAGGCATTAGAGAGCTCTCTTCTGGAGATATCAAACTTATTTTAGATACTGCCAAACAATTTAAAGACGTTCTTCAGCGACCGATTAAAAAGGTTCCTTCGTTGCGTGATATAACCATTGTGAATCTTTTTTATGAGAATTCAACCCGCACTAGAATTTCATTTGAATTGGCAGAAAAAAGATTGAGCGCCGATACCGTTAATTTTTCAGCAAGTGGATCATCTGTTTCAAAAGGAGAAACTTTACTAGATACAGTTAATAATATTTTGTCAATGAAAGTTGACATGGTTGTGATGAGACACAGTGCTACTGGTGCACCTCATTTTCTTGCAAAACACATTCCAGCTGCAATTGTAAATGCAGGGGATGGGATCAATGAGCACCCAACACAAGCGCTGTTAGATGCGTTGTCAATCACAGAAAAACTAGGCTCGTTAAAAGGTAAAAAAGTAGCAATTATTGGAGACATCATGCATTCCCGTGTTGCCATGAGTAATATGTATTTACTCAATAAAATGGGTGCTGAAATTACAATTGCTGGTCCACCTACCTTAATACCAAAATACCTCAAAGAATCATTTGGCGTTAATGTAACATATAACGTTCAAGAAGCCCTTGAATGGTGTGATGTTGCCAATGTGTTGCGTATTCAATTGGAGAGACAAAATCAGGTTTTATTTTCTTCCCTGAGGGAATATAACCAAGCTTACGGCATAAGCAGGAAACTGTTGGACAAAATTCAAAAGAATATTTTGATCATGCATCCTGGTCCAATAAACAGGGGAGTGGAGCTAGACAGTGATGTAGCGGATAGTGGACAATCGCTTATTTTAGATCAGGTAGAAAATGGTGTAGCAGTGAGAATGGCTGTTTTATATTTACTGTCAGGCAGAAAAGAAGCAACCGCATAAAAATATTTCATGCAAAAAATTTGTCTTTTTCCAGGAACTTTTGATCCCATAACGTTAGGGCATGTGGATGTTATCAAGCGAGCTTTGCCTTTGTTTGATAAAATTGTTGTTGCTGTTGGTATCAATGCAGGGAAGGCTCCAATGTACAGTGCAGAACAACGCCAAGCATGGATTGAAGAAATTTTTGAAGGTGAAGATAAAATTAGTGCTGCTGTTTATGAGGGGTTGACCGTTGATTATTGTAGGCAAATTGGTGCACATTATATTCTACGTGGAATTCGTTATGTGAGTGATTTCGAGTACGAAAAGACCATTGCTGATGCTAACAGAACTTTGGATCCTACCATAGAAACTTTCTTTTTAACTTGCGAGCCTAAATATACATCTATAGCTTCAACGATTGTAAGAGACATCATTCGAAACAACGGAGATGCCTCTTTGTTTTTACCTGAGGTTGTTGCAAAATCAATTGTTAAGCTGGCTTAATGATCAAACTTTAAACTAAAAACCTTAAACTAAAAAGTGCGTCTCAACCATTTCCCTAATTGACGGGTACATAAAATCCAAGAGGCTAAAAACTTCTGATTTGTCAATCCATTTGATTTCAGTAATGCCTTCTTCAGTTTGAGGGTTAAGCAATTCATTTCCAAAAAAATTCATCAGGAACCAATGTGAAGGTTTTATAACTTGCTGATTTCCGATTTTATAGGTATGATAAGTAATCTGTAGCTTTTGTTTCAATTGCAATGAAGACAAACCGGTTTCTTCTTCTACCTCACGTAAGGCACATTCTTCTATGGATTCACCATCATCAAGTTTTCCCTTTGGCATATCCCATTGTCCGTTGCGAAATATCATCAACAACTTATTTTGTTCATTGATTATCATTCCTCCTGCAGCTTCAATGATAATTTTATTTGAAATAAATCTTGCAAACAATTGATCAACTGTCTCTCCAATGATTATTTTTAGCTTATCAGTATTTTCCATCTCAAAATCGACATTTTCTTCTTGCTCAATTTTCACATCGAAGCTATCAAAATTCAATTTTTCAAGATAACTTTCTTCATTGTCAGCCAGTATGGTTCTTCCCAAAGGCTCGTGGATGATAATGTACATAACTTAATTTTAGAATGTTATTTTCTTGTTTCAACTTTGTTATATGACAAACGAAAAAACAGTAGCTGAAAAACTCTTACAAGTTAATGCAGTAAAGTTAAATCCCAAAATACCTTTTACATGGGCATCAGGTTGGATGAGTCCAATTTACTGCGACAATAGAAAATTATTGGGTTATCCATATGTCCGAGATTTCATTAAAAGTGAAATGTGCAATGTGATTTTTGAACAATTTCCAGATGCTGAGTTGTTAGCCGGTGTTGCCACTGCGGGTATTGCCTGGGGAGCAATGGCAGCAGATCAACTCAAATTACCTTATATATATGTTAGACCAAAACCCAAAGAACATGGCTTAGGAAATCAAATTGAGGGTTTTTATGAGAAGGGAATGAAAACAGTGATCGTTGAAGATTTAATTTCGACGGGTAAAAGTAGTTTACAGGTTGTTGATGTTGTAAAGGAAGCGGGTTTAGATGTTATTGGTATGGTGTCTATTTTTACGTATGGTTTTGAAGCCGCTACAATATCTTGTGCAGAAGCAGGTGTTAGAACAATTTCTTTAACAAACTATGATACCCTGATAAAGCTCGCTGTGGAAAAGGGTATTATTCAAGAAGAAGATCAAAATACATTGTTAAACTGGAGAGAAAACCCATCAGTATGGGGTAAAAATATTTAACTTGAGTAAAAATAATTTGATATGAAAAAAATAGTGTTTGTATTGTTTTCCTTGATAATTGGGTTGGGTACCAATGCCCAACAGAAAAAAGCCATAACTGTTAAGATAAATACACCTACAGTTCAATGTGAAAAATGTAAAAAAACAATTGAAGACTACTTGAGTTATGAAGAAGGAATCACCAAGGTGTTGGTTGATTTCAAACAAAAGAGAACTACAGTTACATATTTTACTGACAGAACGAATTTGGAGAATATAAAAACCGCCATTGCAAACAGTGGGTATGACGCAGAAGATATAAAAGCTGAAATTGACGCATACAATAAATTACCAAAATGTTGCAAAAAACCAATTAAATGATTTTTAGCTCTTTAGATTGCTCTTTTTTAAAAAGAATCAAATACACACTTTATATAATAGCCTGTTAAATATTAATTTACGGGCTTTTTCTTTTTATGGCGTAAATCACCTCAATAATTACATAAAATATATGGTATTATCCACTGATTTACAATATTTTACAACAATTAATTCATATACTGATTTAGTAAAGGCAGGTGAGATTTATTTTCAGCTTGATCATATTTTTAGGCGTTCAACTTTCAGGAATAGGATGATTGTTCCAGCATCAAATGGAATAATTCAGTTGTCAATACCGGTAGTTGGCGGACGAAGTTGTAAGTTACCATATGGGAAAGTAATGATTGACTATAAGTCTAATTGGCAAAGAAATCATTTTCATACATTGGCAACCGTTTATGGAAATTCTCCTTGGTTTACACATTATAGCGCCGAATTGGAAACATTATTTTCGCAAAGGCCAATTTATTTATTTAAATGGAATATGATGTGCTTAGATTGGGTGATTAAAAAAACTAAGCTAACACATAAAATAACCATGCACCGAGAAAAGAGTCCTGAAATAACACCCTACTTAAATAAAGTAGATTTCTATATACCTTCGAATTATGACGCTTACGAAAAAGGTCCCTTTATTGAATATCCTCAAGTCTTTGTTGATAAAATAGGATTTAAGCCCAATATGTCAATCTTAGACTTAATATTCAATGAAGGTCCAAATACGATAAATAAAATTCTTTCATTTATTGACTAAACTTAGTTGATAATCGAAAGTCTAAGTTGTTTATATGTAAAAATTTTATAATTTAACAGTTCTGATTTAAACCAAGTGATGAGACAACTGATTATAGCTATTTTTTCTATTTTTTTTACTGCAACTGCCTTAGGACAAGACTTTTCAAACAAAGGCAAGGAGTTTTGGATTCCTTATTCATACCATGTTGGAATGAGTCCGTATACTGCTAATAATCCAGTTGTAATGACTTTATACATAACATCAGACGTTACAACTACATATGATGTTGAAATTTATGGGGGAGCAATGATTCAGTCGGGTACTATCAATGCTGGACAAGTAGTTACATGTATAGTTCCGGTGACAGCATTTCTTGATAATGAAGGTACTTTCATTAATAAATCTGTACGTGTTACAGCAAAAAATCCAGTTGTCGTCTACTCCTACATTACTCAAAGTGCAGTTTCAGGAGCAACATTATGCCTTCCTACAAACGTATTAGGAAGGGAATATATCTCCTTAAATTTCACCCAAGTATCAAATGCACCAAATTCAAATTCTTATTTTACAATAATAGCTGTTGAAGACAATACACAAGTTGAAATTATTCCAACTGCTAATACTAAAAATGGATGGATTGCAGGAAACAAGTATCCCATAACGCTTCAAAAGGGTGAAATTTATCAGGTTTTGGGAGCTAATAATAATACTGCACAACAAGGCTTATATTATGGGAATGATTTAACAGGATCAAGCATAAAGTCTGTTGCAACGCCTACAAGCCCGTGTAAAAAAATCGCGGTTTTTTCAGGTGCTGGAAAAATCAGAATTGGTGCAAATTGTGGTAACAATAGTTCCTCCGATAATTTGTATCAACAATTATATCCACTTTCAACATGGGGTAAAAGTTTTTTAACAGTTCCTAGTTTTAGTAAACCATTGAACTATTACAGGATAATTAGAACAAAATCAACATCAATTATAAAATTGAATGGATTGGTAATTCCATCAACATCTTTTGTTAATGGTTATTATGAGTTTTCTGGTAACATCCCAAATAAAATAGAATCAGACGAACCAATTTCTGTTTCCCAATATTTCACTACACAAGGTTGTGATGGAAACTCAAATCCGCTAGACCCTGATATGATTATTCTAAATCCAATTGAACAAAATCTGTCGAAGGTTACTTTAGTAAGTTCAAATTTAGTTGCAACTGCAAACAGACAACATCATTTACAAATAATTATGCCTAATTCTGGTACTGGCATAAGCTCTTTCAAATTAGACGGAAATGCTGTACCCTCCAATTCTTGGACAGTGCATCCAGGGAATCCATTATATTCTTATGTGTATCTTAGCAATGTAACCCAAGGATACCATACATTAAATTCCGATTCTGGATTTAATGCATTGGCTTATGGATATGCAGCAGCAGAATCTTACGGTTATTCAGCTGGTTCAAATGTAAAAGATCTTTATCAAACCCTATCCACCAGCAACAAGTTTGCAAAGGTAAAGCTCCCCGCAACATGCAAGGGAACGCCATTTAATATCTCAATTACATTGCCTTATGAACCTTTATCGCTTGAATGGAAGGTTCCCACTTATGCCGCTATTCCAAAAGATAATGCTCCTCAAAAGGACTCTAGTAGGCTAGTAAATGGTAAGACAGTATACTATTACAGTTTGAAGGGAAGTTACGTATATGACACAATAAAAACATACAGCATACAAGTGATAGCCAATAATCCAACTACAGATGGTTGTACTGGTGAGCAACAAATAGATTTTGATTTGCAAGTCTTCGAACCTCCAAAAGCAGGATTTGAGTTAAAATCTACCAATTGTACTTCAGATTCTCTGTTATTTTCAGATACAACCACAGTAGTGGGGAGACCGATTGTTGGCTATTTTTGGGATTTTGGAGATGGTACAATTGATTCAGTTAAAACTGTAAAACATAAATACGCATCACAAGGAAATTACACTGTCAAATATTTTGCTTACACAGATGTTGGTTGTGTGAGTGAAACTGTAACCAAAGAAGTTAAATTGGATGATAAGCCAACAGCGAAATTTACAATATCTGGTAAAACTTGCCAGAATAAGGAGTTTATTTTTTTAAATGAATCTTGGGCGGCTCCAGGAACTGGAGTGGTAAAATGGTATTGGAATTTTGGAAATGCAGATCCTCAATTAATTAATACTTCAGGTGTAGGTGTTTTAGTTAAATATCCAGCTTTGCAACAGTATACACCTTCCTTGGTTGTGGAAACCTTCAATGGATGCAAGAGTGAAGAAAAGAAGTTAACTTTTACCAATTATCCTAATCCAACGGTAGATTTTAGTGTATCTAAAATTTGTTTACCGGATGGAATCGGACAGTTTACCGATCTTTCTTCCATTGCTGATGGAAGTGAGTCTACTTTTTTACGGAAGTGGAATTTTGGAGATCTATTTGCTACTACTGCTAATCCTGATAATGTTGTCAATCAAGCATCGCCAAAACACTTTTATCAAACAACTGGTCCATACAATGTAAAACTTGTTGTTGAGTCAAACAAAGGCTGTATTGATTCCATTGTAAAACCTTTGACTCAAATATATGCTCAACCCAAGACTGATTTTAATGTTACTGCCGAAGTTTGTTTGAGGGAGAATACAAAGTTTACAGATTTAACAAATGCACAAACCAGGACGGTTACTTCATGGAATTGGACATTTAGTGATGGAACAACCTCAAGTTTAAGAGATCCTTCAATTTTGATTGGTGGACCAGGTACCTATACGGCTAAATTGTTCTCATTTACAAGTGATGGCTGCGTAAGTGACACTGTAACAAAATCATTCACCGTACATCCTTTGCCTACACCTGATTTCACGATTAGTTCGCCAGTTTGCGAAACTCAATCTGTTGGATTTAACCAAACTGCTATTGCCAATGTGGGTAATATTACCAGGTGGAATTGGACATTGGGAAATGGTGCAACTCCTGTAGATTTTAATAATTCTTCCGCAACAGTTGCTGAAACATTTGCCAGTTGGGGAGATCAAACGATTAAATTGATGGTAGAGAACAGCAAAGGTTGTAAAAGTGATACGTTAAAAAGGATTTATCGCATCCATCCAAAACCTGTTGTTAATTATTCATTACCGGAAGTATGTTTGAGTGATGCATTTGCCTTTTTTGTATCAGACATAAAAATTGCAGATAACAGCACAGGATTTAGTTATTTGTGGAATTTTGGAGACCCCAACGCCAACGCTACTTATCCAAATACAGGGACGGGCGCATCCATTTCTCATAAATATACTGCAGCTAGGGATTATACGATGAACCTTCAAGTTACATCGGCAGCTGGTTGTATATCAAATTTAACCCAGACCTTTACGGTAAACGGTGCTACTCCAAAAGCAGGATTTTCAATAATTGATGAATCAGCATTGTGCAGCAACAAAGAAGTATCAATTCAAAATTTATCTGAAGTAGATTTCGGAACTGTATCAAAACTTGAAATTTATTGGGATTTTTTAAACAGCCCCAATTCATTTATTACTGATGAAAACCCAAGCTTGAATAAAACGTACAAATACCTTTATGCCAACTTTCAAAATCAGCCTACCAAAACAATCACCATACGAGTTCGGGCCTATTCTGGAGGAACTTGTGCGGATGATGAATTAAGAACAATAACCTTGAAAGGTAGTCCACTGGTTTCTTTTGAACCATTGCCTGGCATATGCTTAGAAGCAATACCGAGGCAAATCACCCAAGCAACATACGTTGATGTTTCAGGTATCCCTAAAGGTGTTGAATTGTATACTGGTACTGCGGTGAATGCAATTGGGGTGTACGACCCATCTATTTCTGGAGCTGGCATCTTCCCAATTAAATACACTTTTACATCATCAAATGCATGCAGCATTTTCACATCACAAGACATGTTGGTTTGGCCAAGACCGACTGCAGATTTTAGCATCTCGGCGTTGCAGTGTGAAAAAAATCCGATTACATTTACTAACAAATCAATTGCAAATGCAGGAAATATTGTTACGTGGAATTGGAATTTTGGCGATGGAACTCCTCTACAGCCTAAATTAAATGGCAATGATGTGCCATATACATATGCAGTATTTAAACCATACAATGCAACCTTGGATGTTGTTACAAACAATGGATGTACGAGTGTGCCTAAAACAATGTCGATTATTGTTAACCCACTTCCAATTGTAAATTTTGATTTGCCAAAAGTATGTTTGCCAATTGGGAAAGCATTGTTCACAAATAAGACAACGATTCCTGACGCAACTAGCATGACTTATTTATGGAATTTTGGGGATATTAATGACCAAACTGCAGCTGTAACTATTGATGGAAATCATAATTTCAAAAATCTCCAAAGCTATGATGTTAAGCTTGTTGCAACCAGCAATAACAATTGTAAAGACTCATTAACGAGGACATTGGTAGATGTATTCCCACAACCCAAAGCAAGTTTTACGAGTGCGGATTCGGCATGTATAGGAACTCCCATACCTTTTAAAAATACAAGTGATGGATTGGTTAGGCCAATAACGCAGTGGAACTGGGATTTTAACAATGGCACAACAGATGTATCCAAAGACCCTAATTATCTTTTCAGAACAACTGGTACTTTCAACATAAGTATGTATGTGATCAGTTCAGAGGGATGTATTTCAGACACAGCTACTAAAGCTATAACGGTTTTCCCATACCCTAAGATTTCTGCAGGTCCAGATATGTTTGTATTGGATGATGGACAAAAAACAATCAATGCAACAGCTTCAGGCAATGGTTTGACTTATTTTTGGGATCCAGCCATTTATTTAAATGAACGGTATGTACTACAACCTAAGGTTGTATTTCCACAACAAGATGGCATTTATACCTTAGCAGTAACAGGTAGGGGAGGTTGTACATCATTTGATGATATGTTGGTTACTGTTCTTAAATTGCCAAAACCACCGAATACTTTTACGCCTAACAATGATGGATTTAATGACAGGTGGGAAGTAAAGTACTTAGACCAATACCCTGGTTGTATCATAGAAGTATTCAACACCCAAGGGTTGTTAGTATACAGATCAATTGGTTATGGAACCGCTTGGGATGGGACTTATAAAGGAAATCCATTACCTTCGGGAACCTATTATTATGTAATTGATCCAAAGAGTGGAAGAAGTAAAATTGCAGGTTACGTTACCATCATTAAATAATTGAGATGAAGAGAATAGTTTATGTATTGTTGTTTTTGAGTCAGTATACATGGGCACAACAACGCCCACACTATACACAATATATCATGAACAATTATATTGTGAATCCTGCCATTGGAGGAATTGAGAATTATGTAGACGTTAAGTTAAGCGCTAGAAATCAGTGGGTAGGTATTGATGGGGCACCCAAAACATTTTATGCCACTATTCATGGGCCCATTGGCAAAAAAGATTACCGCGGGTCTGTTTCTTCCTTTGAAATGCAAGGTGGTAACCCCCGTGGTAGCGAATATTGGGCAAATTATGCAGCAGCTGAGCCCCATCATGGATTGGGATTTACGGTAGTGAATTATCAGACAGGATATATCAATAGAAGTACAACTTATGCAACTTATGCATATCATCAAGGATTATCAGCAAGAACGAGTTTGGCAGCAGGATTTGGATTAGGATTTTCATCCACCAATATCAACAGAAGTAAAATCACATTGGCCAATTCATTTGATCCTGCAATCGGCAACAATACTGGTGATTTAACAAAATTGACACCAGAATTGAATGCAGGTTTATGGCTTTATTCATCAAAGTATTTCATTGGATTGTCTGCTCAACAAATTATTCCCATTAAAATAAAGTTGGTTGATGATAATGCTTACAAAACAACGTTGGTACCACATATATTTGCTACTGCAGGATATAGATTACAGCTTAACCCTGATATATCGGCCATTCCATCTGTGATGGTGAGGTACATTGCATCAACGCCAGTATCATTGGATTTCAATACAAAAATTCAGTACAGAGATTTATTGTGGATAGGAGGAAACTTCAGAAATGGTGATGGATTGGCTGGCATGGTAGGAATGAATGTAGCTCAAACTGTTAACATCAGTTACTCGTATGATTTGAACAGGGGAAAGTATTTATTGAGTACCATGAACAGGGGAACACATGAGATTGTACTTGGATTTACCTTGAATAATAAATACGGAGATCTTTGTCCAAGGAATATTTGGTAAAAATTGTTTTTTCTTCTTATTTTTAAAAAAAATTGAACATGAGGAAAGTCCTTTATTATAGTGCTATTTTGTTATCATTGAGTATTTTAAATTCTTGCAAAAAAGCTAAAACCCCAACACCGGTGCCACCACCTGTTGTTGTAACAGAAGAAAATATTGCCTTTACAATAGACCCAGATCCGGGTACGGCAACTGCTTCAGCAAGTTCAGGAACGTATACATTTAACGTAAATGTTTCTTCTAAAGTACCAAGTGCAGGCGTTAAGGTTGATTTAACCACTAAAAAAGACTCAGATAATTTTTTATTGGATAGCAAGACAATAGAATCATCTACAGCTAGCATAGCTATTTCTACAGGAACACTTGCTGCTGGAACTTTATACAATGTTTCGGTTGTGGTAACGAGTAAATCTAAGGCAACAAATACTGCAACAAAGACTTTCAAAGTAGCCAGAAAATAACATTTAAATTTTCATCTATAAAAAAAGCCTCTTCAATTGAAGAGGCTTTTTTTGTATTCTAAAGATTGTAATCTATTTAGGCTTAACTGATTCTTCAATCACCATCTTCACTTTATCTCCCTTGATAAGAGAACGATATTTAGTTGCATCGATAACCTTTCCGTTTACTTTTAAGGTATCTGATTCGAACGTTATCACATTTGATCCATCAGTGATGATACCATCAGCTTTAAGGGCTTGAATGAGTCCTTGATCTGGACCTTCAGTAAGCATAACGCTCCCTTTGGTTGAATCAGTATTCATTACTGAAATCTCCACCCTAGTTTCTTTCATGACAGGTTTAGAAGCCGTATGATGAACTTGTGCGAGGGTAGGAGCAATTACCAACGATACAATTGACATCAATTTAATGAGGATGTTCATTGATGGGCCAGAAGTATCTTTGAAAGGATCACCAACTGTATCTCCAGTAACTGAAGCCTTGTGTGGTTCAGACTTTTTGTAATAAATCTCACCATTGATTTCAACACCTTTTTCAAAGCTCTTTTTTGCATTGTCCCAAGCACCACCGGCATTGTTTTGGAAAATTCCCATCAACACACCACTTACTGTAGCACCTGCTAGAAATCCACCCAACGCTTCTGGTCCAAGTAAAAAACCAATTAACAATGGAGAAATGATGGTTATTGCACCAGGCAACATCATTTTCTTCAAAGATGCTTCAGTAGAAATAGCCACGCATTTATCATACTCAGGTTTTCCTGTTCCTTCCATGATTCCAGGGATGGTACGGAACTGACGACGAACTTCCTCAACCATTGCCATAGCTGCTTCACCAACAGCCCTGATAGCAAGAGAGGAGAAAATAAATGGTATCATTCCTCCTATAAACAAAGATGCAAGAACATCAGCTTTATAAATGTCAATGTGCTGATTGTCAGGCATTGCAACACCCACAAAAGCAGCAAATAAAGCCAATGAAGTTAAGGCTGCTGAAGCAATGGCAAATCCTTTTCCACTTGCAGCAGTTGTGTTACCAACAGCATCAAGGATATCTGTTTTCTCACGAACATCGCTTGGCAATTCACTCATTTCGGCAATACCACCTGCATTGTCAGCAATAGGACCGAATGCATCGATAGCCAACTGCATGGCAGTAGTAGCCATCATACCTGCAGCTGCAATGGCAACACCATATAAACCTGCACAAGCAAATGATCCATAAATACCACCCGCCAATACTAAAATTGGTAAGAAAGTACTTTCCATGCCTATTGCCAAACCACCGATTATATTAGTAGCGTGACCGGTAGCAGACTGACGAATGATGCTCAATACGGGACGTTTTCCCATTGCAGTGTAATATTCTGTGATAATGCTCATCAAAGCACCAACTACAAGTCCAACTGCTATTGCACCAATAACTCCATTGCGTGTAAATTCCAATCCACGCAGTATCATTGTTTCTGGAAGGATATAAGTAACCAAGAAATACGCAGCAATGGCAGTTAAAACCATTGATCCCCAATTACCCATGTTCAAAGCACGTTGAACAGCATGGGTATTAGCGCCAGCAGAATCACTGATTCTTACAAAAAGCGTACCGATGATTGATAAAATGATTCCTACTCCAGCAATTACCATTGGTAATAAGATAGGAGCAATACCACCAAAATTATCTATAGATTTTGTTTCTTGTCCAAGTACCATTGTTGCCAAAACGGTTGCAACATAGCTACCAAAAAGGTCTGCACCCATACCTGCAACGTCACCAACATTGTCGCCAACATTATCTGCAATGGTAGCAGGGTTACGTGGATCATCTTCAGGGATTCCAGCTTCAACTTTACCCACTAGGTC